>ENA-OPYV01000223-OPYV01000223.1-human-gut-metagenome-genome-assembly--contig:-NODE-223-length-17940-cov-4.722506_pt1 | contig 17940 bp, 30 predicted proteins | sample MGYA00242474_ERZ504485 | MGnify/ENA primary metagenome ERZ504485 (study PRJEB26092, sample SAMD00036263) | human gut metagenome | host: Homo sapiens | study: EMG produced TPA metagenomics assembly of...
TGATTCTTTGTTTCCGTTGTTCCATCCGCCTGCTTCTCTGCAGGATTGCCGTCGATGTCAGTGAACTTGTTCCAGAGCGCCATTGGTAGGTGGCCATGAACATGCTTATCAGGATTCCACTGTTGTCCGAGATCAGGGCCGCCATGCCGGGGACGATTTCCGTCAATATTCCGAAGGCAAGGAACAACCTGTAAAACATGAGGAGCGGCCGTCCAAGACGAAACGTTTTTTCGCTGTCGAGCATTCCTTTCCCCCAACCTTCGTCTTTGTATGCCAGATTGGCCATTAGAGCCAGCGTCAACAGGCTCATGAACGCCATGACGAACGCGAAGCTCCCGCTTCGGTTTCGCCGTACGCGTGAAGGAAGAGGAACAATATGAAAAACAGGACGAATGCGGCCAGATGGCCGAGCCACATGCTGCGTCTCGGCCAAGCGAGATGTACGATAAACGCGATTGCCGTGAAAATACATACGGACGCGATCATCGTCACCGTATCCGGAACATTGTCCTTCGAAACGATGGCCCAGATAAGACCGACGTCAAACGGGACCAGGAGGACCGCCAATAGGATATAGCTCCATTTCGGCAAGGTGTTTGCTTTTACATCACCGGACATTGTGAAAAAGCTCCTTTCTGATGTTGGAAAATCATTTCATTTTCGAGGCTAGTCGAGCCAATTCGGCTTATATTTGGTTTGCGGGAATTTCCTGGTCGATTCGGCTGGGAATGCTGCAAAATCGACCGATTCACTGGTTTCCCTTTCGTTGTATCCGTCCTTTCCTCATGCCATGCACGTGATTATTCGGGGATTGGAGGTTCGGTCTTGCCACGTTGCTATCGGTTCGACGGGTCCACGGGCATGGATCTGCGTCCCGCCGCCGTGTTGGAGGCGGACGCCGCGCGTATAGATGAGTTGCGCCGCCGGCGCGATCCGATGGCCGTGACCACCCGCATCCGCATGGTCGGCCAGCCGCCGGAAGGATTATTGCCCCTGTCCTTGTTCGGCCGGACGCCTTTGCCTGATCGGATGGCGTTGCATCCGCGTTCCATGGAGACGGTCGCTCCGGACCTTGCCGGCCTGTACGTGGATTACATGACGCGAATCGCGATGGGCGCGCCCAAAAGGGTCGCGTTCCGCATTCCCCTGTTGGGCGCCCGTCTGGTCGGCCAGGGTGAGTATGCGGAATCGTTGCTGTCCAGAATGGTGGATTTCGCTTTTCCTTCGGCTCGTGCTGCGTGCCTGCTGCTTGATTTCGACGCGGCCGCGCGTCGTGGACCGCAGTATTGGAAGCCGCGGCGGATGGTTCCGGATGCGGCGACGTATTTCAATCTCACGCGTATGGTCGCCAGGTCCCGCGTGTTCCTCGACGAGTATGGTCCGGTGGTATGGGAGGGATTCGATTTCGAGGGAGGCTATACGGACCGGATCACGAGCGGGTCGGTGATTTCCTCACCGGGGACACGTTGTGGGATTTCAAGGTGAGTGGTTATCCTCCGAATCACCGGTACACGCTTCAACTGCTCATCTATTGGCGGATGGGATTGCATTCCGTCCACCCTGAATACCAGTCGATCCGGCGGTTGGGTTTCTTCAACCCCCGCCGGAACGAGGTGTGGCTGTTGGACGTGGATCGGATTACGCCGGAGCTCATCGATTGGACTGACCGTGAGCTGATCGGCTATCCGGCCTGATGACAACTCGTTCAGTGTGCGAGCTCCAGACGGTACTCTTTCCTTTGGTTGACGGTTTCAATGAACTGGCTAAGGAACCATATCGCGCCCATCGCCTCGTCAAGGTCCCTGAACTGGTAGTAGCAGTTTCCCGCATCAAGGTCGAGGGCGATCCTGTAGTCGTCGTTCCCGGCATCGACGACTATCGTCGCCGGCTCCGGTTTCTCACCGATTCCCATGAACTCCACCCAAGTGGCCGGCATTAAACCAGGCGTGGTACCGTCCGGGAAATGCAGCTTTTTCACCACCGATTCCATCGAATGGCAGGAACATCGGACGATTTCAGGGTTTTTCGCCACGAAGAATTCCGTGAAGATGCTTCCATTGCGAAGCCCTGGCCGGTATTCCTGCGATCTTGCCATGGCGTAAACGTTGCGGTTCAGGGGAAAGTCTCTGCCGTTCCGCAGACCGATCCAGAAGTGTCCTGTTTTCGATTTGTATTCGATCTTGTCTTCCATGGTCTGTTCTCCGTTCATTGTTCATTCCTTTCCTTCGCCGCTTGCCTGCGCCATCGGCTCACGCACCGTTCGATGCGTTTGCGTCCGATGACTTCCGGACCGACGCCCGCGCTTCTGAACACGTCCACCGGCCTGGCACCCAACTCGAGCTCGTATTCCACATAGCGGATGAAGTACCTGTTCCAGGTGATCCGTTTCTCACCGCATTCGTCAACGGCGTCGAGACCGCACAGGTATTGTCGTTCCTCGGCATCGAATGGCTTGTTGCATGGCCTTGCCTTCGGTTTGGCCCGGTTCATTCTGCCCTGTTGCAACGCTTCCTGTTTCAAGAGTAGTTTCATGCCTTCCGCGAGGACCTGGGTTGGCGTCATGTGATGCATCACCGCATACGATTCGATTTGTCTTTTGAGTGAAACGGGCAATCCGAGACCAGTGGTCTCATCGTCTGATGGCTTGCCGTGTGATCGTGTTGCTTTTTCCGGCCTGTTCATTGTCCCATCCCGTCAACGGAGGTTCTGGTTCTGATGAATTCGGATATCTTGTCAAGGCAGATCACGGCGCCGGCACGGGCCTGTGGATTTTCAGCCAGGATCCGGTCGTAGCAGAAGTCACCGGTGCCCAAGTCTACGGCGATGATGCAGTCGTCGCTGTCGGGCCTGTCGTCGTATCCCATCGCTTCGATCCATATGGCTTCCGGTAGGATCGGAATGGTATCGCCGTATTCTTTTCCAAGGCTTCTCAACGCTGCTGCCATGGCCTTGCAGACGTCGGCGACCAGGCCGGGGTCCGGTTCCGCGTGCCGGTCGAGGAAGTATTCCGCTCCGATGTCCTCGTCGGACAGTCGGGTCGCCCGCATGCCGGCGATGGCCATGCGCGCCATGGGCACGGTGTGCCCCGTCACGGCTCCGAACCAGCATCTGGTCCCGTCGCTCATCGTCTTCCTCCTTTTCCGTGCCTCCATGCGAGGACGATCGTCACCACGCAGAAGATGATGGCAGTGGCGATCAGGCCCAGCAGGACGAGCCACAACCACCCGTATCGTGGCAGCAGCGCACATTCCACGCAGATCATGATCGTCGCGACGATGCAGGCCACGATGATGACGGTCGCTTTGACGATGGGGTCATGATTCCTGCTCATCATGCTTCTCCTGTTCCTGTTGTTTTTCGAGTTTCTTGCGCCATCGTGCGGCGCATCGCTCGATGCGTTTGCTGCCGATGACTTCCGGACCGCATCCAGCCCGGCGGAAGATGTCGCTTGGAGCGCATCCTCGCACAAGTTCCTTTATCGTGTATGCGATGAACGCTTGGTTCCATGTGATACGTTTCTCGGTGCACGCGTCGACGGCGTCTAGACCGCACAGGTATTGGCGTTCCTTGGCGTCGAATGGCTTGTTGCGTGGCCTTGCCTTCATTTTTTCATTGTTCCGTCCTTTTGCCGGCCGTGCGCATATGCGTCAGGGGTCAGATGTCGAGTTCTCCTTGGATGATGGCGTGGCTGCCGTCCGGCCCGTAATCGGGTTCGTCCAACTGCCAGGTCTTCTCCTCGCTTCCGTCAAACGGGTCCTCTTCCACGAGGGTCAGTCCGCACACGCCGCAACGCATCAGGCATAACCGGCTTCGGGTCGTGCGGCCTGTGATGCTCCATGGCTTCCATAGGTGGGGCCGGCGCTGGTTCCATCGACGTCGACTGTCTGTGCCGGGGCAGTGCCTGGAGGGTTCTCAGACGGTTGTTCCCGCAGAGGAACAGCATGTCTCCAATGTCGGTCCAACGGTCCGTCCAGTGGATGATCTCACCGTCCCATCTAACGGGCAGCCGCTCGTCCAGGAGCGCGCTTTCCGATCGGAGGGCCGCGTCGGCCTCCCCTATCGTCGTGTCTCCGCTCGCCGTCATGGTCTCTGGCCGGCTTGGTATTCCACGCCGCCAGGAACGCCTGGCCGATGATATTCAATGTGTGGTCGACGCCGTACCGGTCGTTCCGGTCCGACACCATGTATTTCCTCCTTATCCGGCGGGCGTATTCGTTGGCCGGTTCCACCGCGTCGGCCAGCGTGTCGGCCCATATGCGTTCTTCCTCGCTCATTCGTCTTCCTCCTTGTCGAGTGCCTGTTCCGCTTGGATGCAGAAGTCCAACGCGTCGTTCCATCCCGCCCGGTACGCGATGACCCATGCCTGCGCCGGCGACTCGTCGGTGAGGCGCGCCGCGATCAATGTCCTGATGGCGTTGCCTTTGACGAATTCGTCGCGCGATCCTGTCCATGTCGTTGGCGCCGTCGTTTTTCCTGAGCCTGAGTTGGATGGCTTCGGCCATGAGTCGTGTCGCCGTGGTGTGCAACTGTCTGGCGCGCTCCTGGAGCTCGTTCTTGAGCGCGGCCGGCACCATGAAGCTCACCATGGCCTTCCCGTCGTTTCCCTCTCTTTTCTCTTCCATGGAGAACAATCCGTCGTTCACCGGCCCCTTCCTTCCTTTTTCCCGCCCAGCATGACGATCTGGAGGCGGATCTCCTCGATTCTTCGGTCCAGGTCCTCGACCGCGCCCCTCAATTCGATGTCCTTTTCGACCAGGCATCCGGCCGTCTCCCCCACGAATCGCATGACGTCTCGTTCGCCGCATTCCGTCGCGTGTCTCATCGCCGCGCTTCCGTCAATCCATCGCTGACGGTGAGTTCCGCCCACGCGCGGTTCATGGTCTGGGCGAATCTGAGCGTCATGCGTCCTCTTGACGCGTGTTTGAGGAGTTCATGGTATAGGGTTTCCGCTGTATCGCAGGCCTCGTCGTGGCCGATGGGTTCGATGTCGGGATCGTCTTGCATGGGCATGCCGAACTCGTCCATGACCTTTTTCAGCGCGTCGGACGCGGCCGTCATGCCGTGCAGTCCGTCGGCGAACATGTCCGCCCTCTGCGTCGTCCTGTCGAGTCTGGCCGCGAATTTTACCGCCTGTTGCATGATTGTCGCTCCCATGTCTTCCCCTTCCTTTCATTGGGATGATGGTCGTGTAGATTGTCGTGAGGAGGATGGGGACGAGGGTTATCGCCATGATGCCGCATACGACTCCTGTATGCCGGCTGATGAACGTGGCCCGCGGGTCGATCCGTGACCAGATGATGGTCATGATGTAGCAGGCGCAGCAGATGGTGAACAGGTCCATCGCGATGGTCGCGAGGGTCTGGAGCGTCATGCGTGGTTTTCGTCCGTTCCTCATCGGTCCTCGTCCTTTTGGGGATCGGTTTCCCGAAAAGGGTTTTGGGGAGGAACACCTTCGGGGGAAAGTGTGCGAGTCTGTTCTTTTTATTGTTTCCCCCCGTCGGTTTCCTTCATTGATTCCACATGTCCCCATTGCGATATCGGGGGTAATGTTCGTCAGAGGATCTTCCATGGGTGCGGGCGTCCCATGATGGTCTGGTAGTCGTTGGCATCGAGTTCGTTTTCGAGGATGGAGACGGTCTCGTGGTATTCGCGCATCGTCTTCACCGCGCGTGCCTGCTCGCGTCCTGCGGCGCATAGGAGCGCGATTGCGGTCGCGAACGGGATGATGGCGAGGAACGGAGTGCTTTCCACCATCGACAGGGTTATGACGAGGCAGGCCATGGCCATGACCGCTTCCAGGTCGCGGTTGTTTCTCATCGTGTGTGCCTGGGTCGATTCCAGTTCGCTTTCGCTTTTCATGCGGGCCGCGTCTTCGAGATCGAGGCTGCTTGGACGGTATGCGTTCGGATCCGGATTCATTCGTGCGCTCCTTGTCTGGCTTTGGTTTTCTCCTAATCCGGTCACGCATGCGTTGATTGTTATCGGTACATGAAATCACGAATGGATGGCCATCTCGCATGGGCTGACCGTCCGTGCGCGCAGGCCGATTATGTCGTCTTCAAACGCGAACAGCAGTCGGTCATGTTCGTCGGTTTTGTCCGGTTCCCAGAGACGATCCGTTCGCTATTTCATTATTGGTTCGTCCTTCTTTCGCCGAGGGCCGAGGGTGGATATCACTGGTATCGGGCCCGTAGATCCATGGGGATGCGTGCCATGATGTCGTGATGTCGATTGTCTATTAGGCTTGTTCTGGTTTTCCATCTGCTTGCTTTTCTCGTTCTGCTGGCTCATGCTCATTCCCGATATCGCTGGTATGGTGAAGCGTTCGTCTTGGGAATAGGAGGTTTTCCGTGGGATTGTTCGAAGGATTGCAGAATCTGTTCCGTGGCATCTCCAAGGGTCGGTCGGATGATTCGGACACGCTCCCTGTCGTTTCGTCCGTCGGGTTGGATGAATCGGATGGTACGTTGCGCTTCACTGTCGCGGATGGCCAGATGCAGGTGGATATGATCTGGAATCTGCTCACCGAACAGATCGGAGAATGCCGGAATCAACAATTGCCAAAACCGTTGCCCAATCCGGATGACCTGTTCCGGCCGACGCTTATAGGGGCGTGGGCCGAGGACCGCCTTGTAGGAGGCGCGTTCGTCATGCCAGACCTGGAGGATTCCGCATATTATGCCGCTGCCGGGCACGGTGATGCAGCAGAGTTCCTTGCCGTAAGGACCGCCATGATCCAAGGGATCGCGGTGTCGCCCGAGTGTCGGCGTATGGGTGTCGGTGCCGAGATCAAACGGCATTGCGGCTTGTGGGCCGCACAGCACGGCTGTGTACTCGTGTTGTCCGTCGTGACGAACGCGCCGCGGCTCGCATGAACGAGAAGCCGGCTATCAGTTTGCCACCGTTGGTCACGCTCGTCGTTGAGGCGGTGGATCACGGCCGGTCCGTCACCTTCATCGGGCTTCCCGTTCGATCGTGACTCTCCCGCCTGTACGCGTTGGGCTTTCGGTTTGGTTGGCCACGTTGATGGGCTTGCGGTCCGGGTTGGCATGGGAGGTGTGGCCGAGGGGATGATGCCGTGAGGTCGTGTAGTCGTAGGATTCTTCCTTGACCGTCCGCTAGGTCCGATATCCTCCATCCTCTTGCGGGCGCTTCGAGCATGATCGTGTCCGTCATTTGCCTATCCTCCTGTTGCGTGGATTACGGTTTCATGTTGGTCACGCTGAAATTGTTTGTTATTAGTCGTTCACACTTATCTGTTGTAGGGCTTTGATGATCAGGGAGAGTTTCGCGTCCAGATCCAACAGTCGGGCCTCCGGAACCGGAGTCGGAACGCGTATTGCACGCCGAGGATATGCTGCAGGGTCTTGCTTTCCGATGTCATACCCACTGCCATGCGATTCACTACCTGGCGTTGATGTTCCTGCACCGTCCTTGTGTAATGACGCATCACGACCTCCTGGGTGGAGTCTCCGATGTTGTCCATCGTTTCACGGATCGTGCCGCCGTTCTGCATGAGCAGGGTCGCATGAGTGACACGCAACGTACGGAACGTCGCTGTCGTGCATCCCGCCTGTTCGCGCGCTTGACGGAAATGATTGCCCAGGGTCGTCGGGGCGAGTGGTCCCTTTCCCCGACGGGACTGGAATAAATACGGGCTGGATTCGTCTTTTCGATTGGCGATATGCTCGCGGACCAATGGCACCAGCAGGTCAGGCAACGGGCACACGCGTTTGGAATGTTTCGACTTGGTCGGCCCTAATCTTAATTCTCCCAGATCGTGTTCCCCACGGCAGACCGAATGATTCACCATCATGGTTCGGGCTTCAAGATTGAAATCGGATACTCTCAACGCGCATGCCTCGCCGATTCTCATGCCACCGGCCCATGCGGCCAAGAGGACACTTAACCGGTCGTATTCCGGCATCGACTCGTATAGGGCGGCCAGTTGCGTGCCCGTCAATGGCGGCACCTCCCACGATTTGGGTTCCGGATCAGGTGGAATCGGTAGGGTGAACGGGTTCGACGCCAGCAATGGCATTCCTGTACCGAACTTGTCCGAGCATGCGAGATTCATGATGGCTTTCAGTCTCTGGCACATGCGGGGGAACACCCACTCGCCTTCCGCATGCTCGCCGAAGTACCATTTGGAAATCACGTCCGGAGTGATTTGCTTGAGCGTCATGCCGCCGAACACGTCTTTTAAATGGCCCACGTCCGTCCGCAGATTACGTCTTGCCGCGCCGCGTAGCGCGGTGCCATCCGGTTTTCGATGCGTATCCACATACCAGTCGGCAAGTTCATCGAATGTCATCGATCCCGCTTTTTTCCGACGATCCCTGTCGGTCGGATGAACCCACTGTTTTAAACCACGACGGTGCATTTCGACCAGCTCATGTTCGCCGGCAAGCCATGACTCAGCATCCCGCACACTTTCAAATGATCGTTGCACTCGGCGTCCATCCACGGGTGACGAATAGCGTGCAAGCCATGCGCTGATCGACCCGTCGGATCGTTTCCGCGCAACGATCGTTCCGAATCTTCTTATCCTTGTGACTTCCAGATCTGGTCCGTCATATCAGGTCCTTCCACGCGTTAGCGTCGGCAGGGACGCCCGATTCGGGGAGGATTGCAAGGCCAAGGAGCACGAGCGTCGTCGCCATTGAAAGAGCATATGCATCTCCGGGAGACGAAGCCCCCTCGATGCAAAAAAGATAGCGCATGACAGTTGATTCGGCAAAACCGGTCAGACCTATATGTATGGCGTTTTTTTGGAACCTTAAAATGCATCTGAAACGGCACCTGGGAATAAAAAGCCGGAAGGGAATATGTTGTGGCGTCTTCGTCTGTTCTCTTCGGCCTCTCTAGAGTGCAGAGGTGTTCTGTTATATGGTCTTTCCTGGTACTTCATTCGTCTTGGGAGCCAGTGACATCCACCAAAGAAGCAACATAAGTAGCATGAGATCTTTCGAGTCCAGGTGGGGGAGCAAAAAGGACTATGTCTAGGGGGCTATTCCGACCCCCTAGACATGACCGGTCCGAGTCCACCTATTCGTACTGGCACCCTCTCGGATACGGCTCGTCCGAATCCATCGCCTACGACCGAAATCTTGCCGTGCGGACGGCCTTTTTCTTCGTGATTTGCTTGATTCCACGGTGCAAGGCGGCAATAGGTTGTGTTGAGCCAATGGATTAGCGATTATTCACAGATTGTGCATTGATTGCGCCTACCGTATGATTCGCAGTGTTGCAGATGACGGGGATTAGCCTACCGTTTCGGACAATCTCCGTGCGAACAGCGGAAGGCGCAAGACGCGCAAATGCTCGATTTCTTCGCTCATGGTACGCGGCGGATGGCGTTTGGAGCTGACCAGTCTGCGCATGGCGTCCATCGCTTCTTCTGGATGTGCATCGAACACGGAGGTAAGGAAAACATCCGGCGATTGAGCGTGCAGTCCGTACCTGGAAAGTTCGTCTGCGGGGAAATCCTTGAGGTTGAATGTAACGATGGTTTCCGCACCGGCCCGACGGGCGGCCGCGACCACATGCCCGTCGTTGGGGTCCGACAAATTCACGTCCGGTTCAAACCGCTCCCAATCCTCCGCCATGGCCATCGGAAAGGCCCTGCAGATCGCGTCAAGAAACCGCCGGGCCCGGACGTCGGGCACATGCCGCACTTCCATGATGGCCAAGCGTGCCTCGTCCATGACCCTCGCAGACCATGCTGGCTCGCACAGACCAGCCTCGGCCAAGCTAAGCAGTGGTCGATGATCCACGTAGGTACGAACAGGTTGGCGTCAAGCAGCGCAATCATAAGGGCACTCTACTTATCGAACCGGGACAGGTAATCCGAATAGTCGATGTCGTACGCGCCGTCCTCATCGGCGATGGAACGCATCTCATCCACGCCTTGGATGTGGCCTCGTCGCGCCTGCGCTTGTAGTCGGTCACATCCGAAAGCCTCAGGAAACGGTAACTGCGCTCCCCCATGCGGGTGTACGGAATCATGCCCGCGTCCAGCATGCGTGTGAGCGTGCGTTGGGAGACCCCAAGAATACGCGCCGCCTCGCCAGTCGTGATACGCTCGTCATCCGCCACCGCCCGTTCCGGCTCTGCAAGCAGAAACTCCCTAACGCGCCTGTAGTCGTCCGGCGTCAACGGGATACGCGTGCCGTCCACCCCTTGCAGGAACGCTCCGGGAACTCCGCCAGCAGAGCGCCGTGCCTTAGACCTCGTCCTATGGACTTTGCCACCCATCATCATGGTCATCGCAACCACCTCCATCTGTTTTCATCATGCGGCAAATGGACACAATGGACAATATGTGGATCGGGATAATCTAGACTGCTTTCAGGTTCACCGCGGCCACCTTGACCGATACTTCTCCTTCTTCGGCGAATCCTCGTCGCCGTCGGCAATCGCGGTTTCGGAGGTCTTGCCGTTTCAGTAGCTCCAGTTGTTCCAATGCAGGCTCGCTCGGTCCGCGTTGTAGCCGAACGGAATCATGACGAACCGTTTTCGCGAGCGGCGAGAACGGCATTGCGAAGATCCCTCGACCCTGCCACCCCATGGATCGTCCCTCGCTTGGCATGCGCAGGTATCGAAGACTCGCCAGATCCGTACAGCATCATTGCCTTGCGATTCCGGCGAAACGTCAAATCGGCCATGAGCGGCCAAAACCTCTTGACGCAAAAAACAACGCCGCCTTATAATCAGCCCATACTGCCGATAGATCGAATCGTCTGCAACCGAATCGAGAGGAGGCGAAATCATGTATGACGAGATTCCGAGTCTGCTGTATGTCGCCGGAGCTTTAATCACCGTGCTTTCATGGACTCTTTTCGCATTCTCGAAAACCATCCGTCCAGAAGGTCGAAGAGCCTTCATCCTGTGCCTCTCCGTTATCTGGATATTGTTCTTTGCGAGTTCGACACTGGCACTCGTGCCATATCCGCTTTTCGAGGCGTACTCAGGATTCATGGATCCCGATGTCCTCGATTTCTATGACCAGCCGGTCATACGGCTATTGCCGGCGGTGACCTGCGGAGTGAACCTGTGCGTGTCGGCAGGCTGTTCCATGGTTCTTGTAGGCAAGCGTTCGAAGCGATAGGCCTTCGCTCCGGATGCCGACGGAAGGTCAATCCCCACTGATGCAGAAAAAAGGCCGAGTCCGTCCACGTCGAGACCGACAGAAATCCATTGGTCTTTCCATTCAAAAACGACGCAAAGTCTGCCGTTCGCGTTGAGACCGGCAGACGAGCCGCACTTCTTCTGCTTGAAACGACGCAAACCGGGCTGCCAGCGTTGAAATCAACAGAAAACCGTTGACTTTTCTGCTCGAAACGACGCTTCGGCAGGCTGCGCAACAGAATATATGACCGCTTTTTTATTCTTTCTTTAAGATGAACCGATGAGTCTACAATAGAAATGGCGATTGCGGCATGACGTACGCATACTTTCCTGCCTATAGTGAAGGCACAACAGAAAAACAACAGAAGATACAGAGACAAGAAAACAACGAAGCGACGAGCCGCGCGACGCAGAAGAAGACAAGAGCAAGAAGACAGGCGGCCGTCCGAAAGGAAACACCATGAAGAACGACACCTTCAACCAGATCATCAACGCCAACCTCGCCTCCATCGACCCGGGCTTCGGCCAGTTCGCACTCGCCAAGGCCTCCTCCGACCTGATGAAGAAGGTCCTCAACAAGTAAGGCTTTCCGATTCCAACGAATCACATGGCGGGGCTGCCGCGGTTCCCAGCGGACCACGGCAGCCCGTTTTTCGTATGAGGGTTCCAGTCCGGATTGCCACCGGGCCCGACGCCCGCATCCGGGAATCCTACGGCCATTGAGTTTTTCGGTCGAACGGCCCCCTCAGCCTCCGGCCGGTGCGGCATGGGTTTGCCCAACGCGCCGACCGCATACACCGACGTATGCCGACGATGGCGGGTTCCAGTCCGTCATTCCGGCCGCTTCAGCGGCGTGGCGGCGGCCGCGTCTACCGCAGTGGTCGTGGGCGGCCGCCTGGGCTATCGGGCATATGAGGACCACAGGACGGCCATGGCGCGCGGAACGTGCGTGTCGGCGGCCGCCGATCTGGACAGGGCCGCCAAAGAGTGTAGGAATCCGCTCGGCGCGGACGCGACAAAGTCGGCAAGACCCTCGAGCATCATACAGATCGACCGGAACCTGCTCGAGACCAAGCTCGACCGCCTGGTCGCCGAGAAGGTCACCGAACCATTGAACGCGATGCCCGGCGCTTCAGGCCGACGAGATCGCCAACGCCGCCAGATACGAGCGCGCCGGGGAGCGGAAGGTGTACCGCGCCGGCCACTACGACCGGAGCCTGACCGCCAAGCCGGCAGGCTCGGCCTGAAGGTGCCCAAGCTCAAGGGCGAGGTCTTCGAATCCGCGGTCATCGAGCGCCACAGACGGCGCGAGGAAAGCGTCGACCCGCCGCTATCTCGACAGGTCCCGGCTCGATGACAAACTCGCGGAAGCGAACTGATCATCGTGCCATGGACGGCCATGGTCCAAAGTGCACATCTTTTCGGGCACTACCGAGAAGGTCCCAGCTTTACAGGGGGTATTAATGACCTTTATCTCACGGGCGGCGCGCTATGTGCTCAGAAAACGAGTGCGCACCGCGGTGCTGTTCATTGTGCTGACCATCATAACGGCGAGTATGCTGTCCGCAACCGCGGTTTCTCAGGCAGCTCAACATGAGGCCGGACAGATTGAAAAACAGGCGGTCAGCGGATTCGTGCTGGCCAGTAACCTGCAAGGCAGCATGCTGACGCCTCGCGGAGGCGGAATGGTTCGTCCCGCTGATGTGCAACGAATCTCGAAGCTGTCCGGGGTTGGCTCGTGCATGGTCAGGCAGAACGCCACCGCCGATCTCGTGGGAGCCAGCGTGGTGAAGGTCCCCGGCGGCGATGATTACGATGCGGAGAAAGAACAGCAGTTCGGCAATACGGCCAACGTCATAGGCACAAACGATTCGTCAAAACTCAATGTGTTCACGTCCCACACGCTCGGCATGGTCGAAGGACGTCATCTAAAGGCGTCCGATAAGCATATGTCGATGGTCCATGAGGATCTCGCCAAAACCAATGGGCTTAAAGTCGGCGATACCCTCACGCTCAAGGCCAATCCATATGATGCCGACAATGAGTCGCATTCGACGGCAACTGTCAAAACCACCATCGTCGGAATATTCAAAGGGGACAGCGACAGAAAGGTATCCAGCCGCGCGGAACTCACCTCCAACACTGTGTACACCGATTTGGACACTACAAGTACTCTGTACCAGTACAAGGCCGGCAAGGAAATATACCAGGATGCCACTTTCGTTCTGGACAGGGGTGTCGACGTGGAGAAAACCATGGAAGCGGCGAAGAAGCTTCCGGTGGATTGGAACAACTACCAGATCACGCGCAATGACCAATATACGTCGAGCATGCTGAATGCCGCCCGAAGTGTGCGCTCCATGATGCGCGGCGCTTTGATCGGCGTGACCATCTCGGCAGTGATAGTCCTCAGCCTCATGCTCTTGCTGTGGATGAACGACCGACGTCAGGAGATGGGCGTATTGGTGTCCCTCGGCATCGGCAAGCCATCCCTGATCGCCCAATATCTAACCGAGATGATTCTGATCGGCCTGCCGTCCCTGGTCCTCGGATGGCTGTGCGCACGGGGAGCGGCCCAATGGCTTGGCACCTCGGCCCTCCGTTCCGTGAACGCCTCCGCGGCGAAGGAACTGAGCAGCATGGGACAGGTCGGCGGCGATCTTGAGTCCAATATGTCGGTTCGTACCTTGGATTCGCTCACGGTATCGATCGACACAACCGCCGTACTGTATGTATCGCTCGGCCTGCTGGCGGTGATGCTGGTATGCGTCGCCATATCGCGCATACCGATGCTGCGCAAGTCGCCACGAAGCCTGTCGGAGCTCCGATGACGGGCATGAACGTGTGGAAGCGTGCCACGCTGGCAATCGTACGTAAACCGGTACGCAGCGGAATCATCGGACTGTTGATGCTGATGGTTTTCACCAGTCTCGTGGCTCAGGTCGGAGCGTCAACGGCGCTTCAGAAAATGTCCGACGATATCGGCGGAAGCCTGGGAATAGGTTTTACCGTCGACACCGGCGAGAATCCCGTCAGCCCAAAGGAAGCGAGCCGGTTCTCACGCATCCCCGGCGTAGGGAAAACCGTTTACGAACGTAAGACCCTGGCGCAGGTGGATGGCGCGCATCCGGTTGTCCCCGAACATGGTCCTCGACTGGATTCCGGCCTATCCACGCAGGTCAGCGTGCTGGGCACCACTGACTCCTCGTTGTCCGAAGAGTTCCAAAGCGGCCTGTACCGGTTGGAACAAGGACACCACATTTCAGGTAATGGCCGGAACGTACTGATTCACCGGGATTTCGCACGTGAGAATGGACTATCGGTGGGATCGACCTTCCGACTCAGTCAGGAAGGCCGCGATTCCACCGTTCGCGTGGCCGGAATCTTCTCTGGCAATGTACAGGCACAGAGCCCTATGCCATCGGACGCATCGGAGAATCTCATCTATTCGGGCGCTCAAGTGGTTTCCGCGCTGACTGGAGAGGAACGGGTCGGCACGATCCGGTGCCTCTCGGATAATCCGCGGGATCTTTCCGCAGCAATGGCCCAAGCAAAAACAGCCGGAAGCGAGTATGGCGTCACCGATGACTCGGCGCAGCTTTCCGGCGTGCTGCAGTCGGTGGAAACGGTACGCGATCTGGTCCGCATGGTGCTGTTGTCCGTCTGCCTGGCCGATGTGCTGGTATTGGGCATGGCGCTTGTCTTCTGGATTCGCTCACGCATCCATGAGATAGGCACCCTTCTGGCCCTCGGCATCGGCAAGATGCAGATTATCGCCCAGTTCGCGATCGAAACCGGTCTCATGACTGTGGTCACCGCCCTGTGCTCGCTGGGAACGGGCTCCCTATTGTCCGGTTACGTGTCCTCGCTCCTGCTGCACGATTCGGGAGTCGCACCTCTTGAATCATTGCAGGTGGAGGCTCTGCCGCCAGAACAGACGCTGCTCATCCTGCTGCTCGGATGCGCGGTCATCGCAATCGCGCTTGCCGTGTCGTGCGCCGCAGTGCTGGCCAAATCCCCGAAATCCATTCTTTCCTCTATGCGTTAGGAGATACTAATCATGACTATCTGTCTGCAATTGGACCATGTCAATTACTCATATGGCGCGGCGAAGATTCGCGTTCTTTCGGACGTGAACGCAGATTTCGAATCCGGAAAGATGTATGCGATAACCGGTCCATCGGGAGCGGGAAAGAGCACTTTGCTGTCTCTGTTGGCCGGTCTGGATGCCCCCTCTGATGGAGTGGTTCGTTTTGAGGGCGAGGATATAGCTACGACGGGTTATTCAAAGCACCGTCGCGAGCACGTGTCCTTGGTGTTCCAGGACCATAATCTGATCGACTATCTCACCCCCGAAGAGAATCTGCGCCTGGTCAATCCCAAGGCCGATATGAAAATCCTCGAGGATCTGGGGCTGAGCCGTGAGGAATCGAAGCGCAACATCATGCACTTGTCGGGTGGCCAACGTCAGCGGGTGGCGGTCGGCCGCGCCCTAGTGGCGCCCGGCCGCGCGATTCTGGCGGATGAACCGACTGGCAGCCTGGATCCGGAAATGACTGATGAGGTGATTGATCTTTTGCGGCATGCCGCTCATCAACTCGGTAAATGTGTCATTGTGGTGACGCATTCCAAACGTGTCGCCGATTCCGCCGATGCCGTTTACACCCTCAGACATAAGAAGCTAGCCAAGGCATAGCACTCTCGCACAGACCACGTCTTCCGTCATGGCCGGCAAGAACCGCGCCAATGCCCCTTCCGCCATCGTCCTCGGCTGCGAAACGGGTGTCGGGATTGCGTCGTGGATCGGTGACGTTTTTGGGACTCGTCGCCGATCCACGACGCCCATGCCGACCCCCGTCCTGATTCGCACTCGCCCCGATCGGACCACACGCCCGTCCGGCATCGACAGAAGTAAGAACGGCCGGGACATGCCCCGGAAAGAAACGAACCCGCCTCATCGAAAAGGAACCAAAAATGACCGCACGACACATCGACGCCACGGACAAGACGGACGGAAGCCATGTCGTCAAGATCCTATGGAACGAAAACGACGGCGAACGGGAACTGACCGTCCGCATGCCGGCAGCCGGAACGGACGCCACGGACCGCGTGGACGTGGACCTCCTGCCCGTCCCGGAAGAGGATCCCGCCACGACGATGGACGATGCCGTCGCGGCGTTGGAGGGATTCCTCGGCAACAACAAGTACATCCACATCGATGGGGACGACGTCAGAAGCGTCTGCGCCGGCGCCCTGACCACGGTCATCCGCGTGGAAAGCGGGTCGTCGACGGGCATCGTGGAGGCGCTCGACGGACGGTTCCATGATTCGAGCGTCGCGTCCGACGAGGTCACGGGAGCGATAATCGCCATCGAAGGTCCGAAGAGCCTCCAACTGTCCGACGCCACGGCGATCGTCGGCGGCGTGCAGAAGCGCCTCACCGACAAGGTCGAGATCATATGGGGCCTGAATTTCACCGACGAGGACGTCCTGCGCGCCACCGTACTGCTCGCAATACAACAGAAATAAAGAACACGACGGGTTTGCATGCAGGAAAATCAAACATCATCGGAATGCCTGTTGCACTTACAAGTACGAGTCCCATGCTAACCGCTGGTTTCCATGTCACCGGGGCGTCTTTTATCCGTTTATCCGCGTCAACACGACCCGCACGGTCAGGCAATTCGGGTCGGACTCCCCTGTGGTTTCGCTGAAGAAAACCGGGGGTGCTACCCAATCAGCTGTTGTGGGATTTGCGCCAGATGAGATACGAGTAAACATACATGGCTGCGACCGAGCCAATCGCAAGCACCATAATCACTGCCAGAATCCAGGTTTCAGGCAATATACCTCCTAAAAATCCCAGCACAATCAGGCTAACGCCCACCACCATGAAACAGGCTCCGCCGAAACGGTGGGTGCGGCGCCAGTTGTCGGGGTCGTCGAGCGCCCATGGCGTTTTGATGCCGAGCGTGTAGTTTTGCCGCACACGAGGTAGATAATTACCCATGCCGATGAAGAACGCGCCGATCGCCCCGGACACGATGACGTTGACCGCGCCCTTGCCAGGAAGGAGGTTCCAGACGGTGAGTTCCCCAAGCCAGCTGATGGCGCACATGAATACCGTGAACGAGATCACGAATCCTTGGTAGAATCCGCCGAACTTGGCATATGCGGCACCTTTCGGATCAATGCGCGGCACCACATAGAACAGTGCGAGAAACGTCAATGGAAGCGCACCCAGAACGGATGCCATCCAACGTGGCCCCCATCCATTCACACCGCCGTCAGCACCCCAATGCATGGGAATGCGCTCAGGTAGCCCCGGCATGGCGGCAAGATGCGCCACGACGTTCAGCACGCAAAGCAGCATGAGAACGACCCATACACGGGCCGGAATACCGGTCGAGGCTTTGGTTGTCTCGGGTTTTTCCTGCTTTTGCATTGTCAGACCTTTCATTGCCTGTCTTCCGGATCGTCCGCGAAGCCCATGAACCATCCGACCAAGTCCTGCATAACTGTGGTATTGAGGCTGTACACGATGTTCTGCCCATGTCGTTCGTCCGTTACGAGACCAGCGTTCCTAAGAGTCGCCAGATGGTGACTGAGCGATGGCTTGCTGATGTCGAAATGCTCCGCGAGCTCCCCCCGCCGGTCATATCCCCCCGCACGCAGCAGCTCGAGGATACGACGCCGCGTGGGGTCGGCGAGTGCCTTGATCTTCTCCTCGCCATCATCGCTCTCTTTCCAGTATCGGATTGCGATATTCATCCTACCAGATATTTAGACGTTTGTCTAAATATCTAAAAT
>ENA-OPYV01000224-OPYV01000224.1-human-gut-metagenome-genome-assembly--contig:-NODE-224-length-17918-cov-2.293856_pt1 | contig 17918 bp, 14 predicted proteins | sample MGYA00242474_ERZ504485 | MGnify/ENA primary metagenome ERZ504485 (study PRJEB26092, sample SAMD00036263) | human gut metagenome | host: Homo sapiens | study: EMG produced TPA metagenomics assembly of...
GCCCTACAACTCGGAAATACACCTCCACACGGGCCGATTTCGCGATTGGAGCTTACGCCGCTCAGGCCTGGCGCTTGCGCTGGAGGGTCAGGGCGATGCCGGCGGCAGCGAGCGCCACGGCCACGCCGCTGAGGCCGAGTACGGCGGCACCGGTCTTAGACAGACCGAGCTTGTTGCCCGTCTTATCACCAGTAGCACCAGCGTCAATGCTCGAGCCGTCGCCCGGCTTAGTCGAATCGCTCGAGCCATCGCCCGAATCGGAACCGTCGACCTTCACCAACGCGGCCTGCGCCTTGTTCAACGCGGCGGTTGCGTCGTCGACGTCCTCTGCGAAGCGTTCTCGTCGGCATAAACCTTCTCGGCGGAGGCCAACGCTGCGGCGAACGCCTTCCACGAGGCGGCGGTGTAGTCGGACTCGCGCAGCTGCTTGGCGGACGCGAGCGCCTTGGACAAGTCGGTCTTGTCGACCGTAACCGTGTCGTCGACCACCTTCACTGTCACGGAAACGGTCTTGGAGGCCAGCTCCTCGGAAGAGCTCATGTCGAACACCGGCATGCCGTCGGCGGCCCAGTGCACACGGCGCACGAACATGTCGCGGCCGGCAGCGTTCACGGATCCGAGATTCTTCGTGGCATAGGCGTGGAACACGTAGATCTGGTTGCCATCTTCGTCCTCGCTCCACATGCCGTGACCGGTGCCGAGCTGCATCTCACCGTTGAACGGACCGGACTTCTGAATCGGGTAGTTGAGCACCGTCCAACTGGCCGGGTCGGTCAGGTCAGTACCGGAGGCATCCGCTACGGCCAGCCCAGTGGTGTATGTCTTACCCACGCCGGAACCGGAGAACATGAGGTACAGCTTGCCGTCGCGCAGGGTCACGTTCGGACCTTCGGCTATGGCGGCGTTCCACGCATACTCCGGGGTGACGATGCGCACCGGGGAGCTGGTCACATGGGCCGGGTCCTTCGGATCCATCGTGGCGATGTAGGTGGCGCCGAGCTGCTGCCAGGCGTAGTAGGACCTGCCGTCGGCATCCTGGAAATAGGTCATGTCGAGCGACATGCCCACTCCGCCGGACGCTGTGGCTGCGAGCTGCTTGTTACCGTTGAGCAGCGAGGCGTCATTGCGGTAGATCGGTGTCGGCACAGTCCAGTTATCGGGGTCGGCCGGGTCGAGGTCGTGACCGTCGGCATCCTGCTTGAGCTGCATGTACACCGACTTGCCGTTGGACCATGTGTTGCCGTATCCGGCCATGAACAGAATCGTGAGCCTACCATCAATCTCATGAATTTCTGGAGCCCAGAAGCTGTGCATGATGGCATTACCCTCGGAGTCCTTGTCGCCAGCTTGAGCAGCGACACCTCCTTGTTGTTGTAGCCGTTCGACTGAATCAGGGCATTCGGGTTGCCCGGCTCGTCGGCGAGACCGGAAATCGTGTCGGCCATGCGGAACGGCATGTGGGGCGAACCATGCTGCCAAGTGACGTCACCTTGGATGTCATTGGAAGCGATCATCAGGAACTTGGTTTCGGTGATTTCCTTGCCGTCGGCCTCATGCGTCCACTGCCACTTATACACCGATGGATCGGCGCGGTCCTCAGCGAACGGAATCTGGTATTCGGTCTGCTTGACGGTGCCGGTGACAGTGTAATCACCCACCTTCGTCAGATCTATGCCCTCAGTGTTCCATGAGGAAATCGGCAGGGAGCCGGTAGAACCGTCGGAGTAAGTGAGGTCCACGTTCTTCGGCAGTTGCGCGGTCACCTCATCGATTGAGGCGCCCTTCTTGACGGTGATGTCAGTGAGATTGCTCGTGCCGGTGTTCTCAGAGCGGCCGTAACGGGTGTTGAGCGCCTTCACCGTGGCCTCGTCCACCGCGATGGTGGCACCGGAGCGGAAGTTCGCGATGCCCTGTACACCGTCGGCGGCGAGTACGCCGGACTTGGCGACGGAACCGTACAGTACGCTGCCGTGCTTGGATGTGGAGCCCTTGAGCGAATCGAACGTGGTGTACTTGGCCACGCCGTTGTCATCGGCCCAGCCGACAACATACTGCTTGCTGGCGGTGTCGTACACGGCGTACGGAGCGTTGACGCCGTTGGTCTCGCCAAGGTCGACGATGGAACCGGAGTTCTCCTGTTCGCTATAGGTGAGCAGGTCTTCGGAGGTGGCGATGAGCACGCTGGACTTCGCGGTGGAGTCACCGGTGGCGGTGCCGCGGTTGGTACGCACGGAAATCACGCCATAGGTGCCGTCGGCCATGCGGAACAGGCTCGGATCCTTGAGACTGCGATAGTCATTGCCGTCGAGGTTCTCGTTGAGCTTCTGCGCCTTCGGCGAGCGTGCGAAGAAAATGCCGTAATTCTCGTTGTACGGGGTGTACGAGCCGTCGGCGTTCTGCAGCGCGAGGTGCATGCTGTAGGCGACGTCGCCGTTGTTGGCCTCATTCTCGCCGGTGGCGTTGCGATCGTAGGCGGCGATGGTCGCGGACTTCGCGGCGGGCAGCACCTTTACGGTGAAGGCCTTGGTAATGGGCTCGATGCCGGCGAGACCGTTCTTGGAGAACTCGACGGTGATGGTACCGGTCGTGGCCTCGTCGCCATCGATGGTGATCTTGCCATCCTCGACGCTACGTCCTTAGTGGACGTAACCGTGGCGGTAGTGCCATTCACAGCCGCCGGGAGGGCGTCTCCGGAACGCACGACGGACGGGATCACGTAGCCGGCCGCGACTTCCTTGAGCTGTTCAGCGGCAGTTTTCGTGGTCGGGTTGACCGTGACCGTGAATTCCTTCGTAGCGGTCTGGCCACGGACCGTGACGGCGGCGGTCAGCGTGACAGTCTTGGCTGCCTCGCCCTTGGCGGGCTGGTTGACCGTGCCGTCAGTCGCGATGACGCTGCTATCGGAGGACGCCCACGTCACGCCGTTCGCAGTGGGCAGCGAAATGAACGGATCGTCGACCGTCGTGGGGATGATGATGCCGTTCAGCACGGAACCGGTGAGTTCACCGGCATGAATTGAGGCATCGGCAGTGCTGATCGCGGCGACCTGATCGGCGGTGAGCGCGGCATCGTATACGCGGAAGTTCGAGACCGCGCCCTTGAACAGGTTGTCGGGCCACGGCGAACGGCCGATGGTGTTGAGCGACTGGTCCTTGACGCTGGACAGTTTGGCCGGCACGGTGCCGGATGCCACCTGCGTGCCGTCGATGTACAGTTTCGCGGCGGTGCCATCAATGGTGGCGGTCACCGACAACCATTGGTCGGCCTTGGCCACGCAGGAGCTGGACTGCACGAGCGTCTCCGTACCGCCCGATTTCAGGCCGACGAGCGGGTTACGCGAACTGCCGCAGTTGAGCGTGGCGAAGAAATACTCCGTATCGGAGCTGTCGTTACCGATGTTCCACAGGAAATGGAAAGCATTGAGCATGCTGGAATCCGCTTTGACCTCCAACTGCACCGTGGCGGCGTCCTTGCCGGGCAGCAGATTCGAGGGCAACTTGACCCAGTCGCCGGAACCAGTCTTGGCACCGCCGGAAAGGGTAAGAGCGCTATCGGCCCAGAGCGAGTCGGCGGAGTTCTGCACTTCGGCCGCGCCAAGCGTAGCGTTCGGCGCACTGTTGGCCACGGTCTTGCCGTCACTTGGCTTCGTGGTGAAGTCGTAGGCGGCGATGAGATTATCGGTCGGAACGGTATCGGCCGCGACCGCCGTGGTCGCACCGATTCCCATGCCGGCAAGCGCCATCGGCACTGCCAGCATCACACCGAGCAGGCGCTTGCCTATCGATGGTTTGGTTGTCATTGTTTCTCCTTCTTGCGCGCGGTGATACTGCTTGCCGCGCAACAGATCTAGATGTTGAGTGGTGAAGTTCGGTAATGACTATTGGAGCTATGGGGCCATAAAGCTTATGCGTCTGACAGCGTCGTCGGACGAACGTGCAATACGCCCCCTCTGATGGGACCGCACCATGAAGCAAACAATCCAGTAGGCTGCTTGCTATACGGCTCGGCCCGTCAGAGGGGGGCTTGGTCTACGCTGCAAGCAGCTCAGGCCTGGCGCTTGCGGAGGGTGTAGGCGGCGCCGGCGGCGACGAGCAGTGTGACCGCGGTGATACCCACACCGAATACCGAGGCGCCGGTGTTGGACAGAGCGCTGTCCGGCTTGGAGGCGGGCTTTTGGGCACCGTCGTCCTTGCCGTCGGTCTTGCCGGAGTCGCCGGACTTCTTGACCAGCTTGTCGGCGGCGGACTGGAGCTGCGACAGCGCCTTGTCCACTTCCTGCTGGTCGGTGGAGCTCTGCAACACCTGCTGCGCGTCGGCAAGCGCGGCGGCGAAAGCATCCCAACCAGACTGGTAATCAGCCTTGTTATAGCCCTTCACCTTATCGACAAGCGCCTGCAACTTGGACTTGTCCAGCGTGGAGCCGGGCTCGCCGGCCTTGATGGTGAACGTTGCCGAAGCAGTACCGGAGTACTTGCCAGCGCCGGTTACGGTCACTGTGGCGGTGCCGGGTTCGATGTTGTTCGTGTAGGCCACCGTGTAGTCGGCGCCTTCCTTGAGCGTCGCGCCATCGAGCGTAACGGTCACGGCCGGTTCCTTGGCAGCACCGTCTGCGGTGAACTCGTTGGGTTCGGCCGTGACGACCGCCCCGGAGATGTCAGTGCCAGTCACGGTGACGGTCGCCTCGACCGGCATACGGGAATCGTCCTGGGCGACGCCCTTGACGGTGAAAGTGCCGGTCTTGGCATAGGAAGCTGCGTCAATGGCATCCCACTCAACTGCAACGTCAGAAACGGAACCGTCCGCATGAGTCAGATGCGCGGTTTCCGGCAGCGTCGGCGCCACACCAACCGTCGTCTCGGCAGACAGCGCGTCAACGGACTTCACAGCCACAGCCGGAGCGTACGCCTCCAGCACCTTCTGATACTGGGCGCGGGTCACGGGCAGCACAGTGCCGTGGCGCGGCTTGCCGCCATCGGAATTGGTCGGGAAGTTCACCTCAGGCATCTTATTGCCGATAACGGTCCACTGACCGCTGGCGATATCCTCAGTCGCCATCGGCACATAGTGGTTTGGACCTTGATGATAGCTCGGCTGGTCGGCGAACAGGTAGTACTGGTAGCCGTTCACGTCGCCATCGTTGGCCTTGAATAGCGATGGACCTTCGCCGGAAGTGAAGGTTTTACCGTAACCGTTAGCCTGGCCTTTACCGATGTTCGTGGCAACTTCGCTCCATGCACTACCCTTAAGCGCATCGGCGTAGTTCTTCACGCCGCACCACCAATTGCGGCAGTCAAATCTGTGGACTTCTCCTGACGCAAAGACATCGTGTTTTCATCTTTGTAGATGCGGTAGTAGGTATCCCCTACCTTTTGCACGGTCACATCGATGGATCCACTGCCTGCACCACCTCGGCGATCAACGTCAATCCACACTGTCGGGTCGGAGAAGTTGACGAAGTCATCGGTGGTGACGTACACCATGCGGTTGTAGGTCAGCTGCTTGCGGCTGTTCTCGTCGGTGTTGTCGTACAGGTTCGAGGCCCAATAGACCACGTACTTGCCGATTTCCTCGTCGTAGTAGGCCTCAGGCGCAAGTGTTGCCTGCGTAATCAGAGCTCACCTTGACGTGGCTTTGCTTGGACCAGTTGACCAGATCGTCGGACTTCCAAATCTCAATGTACTTGGAACCGTTAGCCTGTGCACCAGCAAAGCCATTCAGCCCGTTGAGGGGAGCACGACCGTCAATCTTCAGATCGGTAGCAAGCATGTAGAACTTGTCACCATCCTTGGACTTCATGATGAACGGATCGCGCAAACCCTTCTCGCCAAACTCGGAAGTGAACAGCGGAGTGCCATTGTTCAGCGTGTTCCAGTCGAGCGCATCGTTGCCCTTGGAAGCCGCGAGGCTGATTTTCTCGCCGCCCACGCCCTCGCCGGTGAAGAACGCCCACACGTAGGCCTCGTCCTTCTCTTCGGCGGCAGGCATCGGCTGAATGGTGACGGTGAAGGTCTTCGTTTCGGTGGCGGTACCGTACTTGGCAATGGCTTTGAGCGTCACAGTGACGGCATCGCTACCGGCGGCAGGGCGCTTAACAGTGACCGTTCGAGATTTGTCGCTCACGCCTTCGCCTAGTGTGGCGATATCCTTGCCACCGGCACTTCCCACGAGATGGTCGAACCATTGTTGCCCTTGGTGGGCACGGAGAAGTTGCTACGGATGTCGTCGGAGTCCTCGATGGTGACGACGTCAAGGTCGGCCTTGGCTTGCTCGGCATCGGAGAGCTGCTTCGGCACGAGGACCGTGTAGTCGGCGGTTTTGGCGTTGTTGCCAAACGTGGCGGTGAGGATCACCTCGGCATCAGCTGCGGTTGCGGCCGGACGAGTGACTGTGGCCTTGCCGGTAGCGTTGTCAACGGCGATGGCTGCGTTGTCCGACTTCCACGCGATGCTCACGCCAGCGGCGCTGGTCGGCAGCGCGAAGTCCTCGGTAGCGGATGCGGGCACAGCGGCCTTGACAGCGGCCTCGGCCTTGTCGAGCACCTGAGCGTCATACAGCTTGGTCACGTCTGCGGCGCTGATGGCAGTGTCGTATACGGCGTAATCGTCCACGTCGAGCTTGGAGTTCGGGTCAGCGTAGGAGGACTTGCCAATGTAGGCGACGAGGCCGCCGTAATTGGTCAGGCCACCGGCCGGAATGGTGTAGGTGGCGTCTCCAACCTGCTTGCCGTTGAGGTAGAAGCTCATGGTGCTGTTGGTGCCGCTGATGACGGTGGTGTACAGAGCCAAATCGCTGGTGGCCTTGGTGCCGGTGGTGGCGGCGTTCGTCGATCCAGGGCCGACTTCGGTGCCCCACGGGCTGTTATTCGGGTCGGCCGCAGTGGCATTGGTCATTACGGATTTCGCGTAGCCACTCGGGTTGGCCGGGTTGAGCAGCCAGTAGCCGTTGGCCGGATAATTGCCGGTCTTGGCCGCGCCGATGTACGCGGCGGCGGTATTGCCGTTGCCGTAATTGTTCTTGAGCCAGATGGAGACGGTGACGTCCTTCTTACCGGCGATGGCCGTGGTCGGCACGCTAATGGTTTGCGAGCCGGTCAGGTTGATCTGGCCATTGGCCACCGTGCGTCGCCGGATAGGGTGGCATCGCTGTTGGCCGCGCTGCCCTCGTTAGCGATGGTCTTGGACGTCAGTGCGTTATCGAATGAATAGTGGATGATCGGACTGGCATCGATTGGCGATGCGCTCTCGGCACTGGCCGTCATCGGCAGCAACAGACCAGCGAGCAGTGTTGCCATGCCGACCGTGAGTCCGGTTGCCTTTCGTATCAGCTTTCCCATGTTTCTCCTCATTGATAGGGTTGATTGTGGTTGCGCCTTCAGTTATGGAGCGAAGTTTTGTGGCCGCCCTCTGATGAGCTGAGCCGTGAAGAAACGCCAGAGTCGTTTTTAGCGAGGCGAACGACAGTGAGCAAATATGAAGCCAGCTGAAAGCTGGTCCTTAATTGCGTTCGAGGTGGCCGCCGTTAGGCAGTCGGGGGAGAGACCTGCGGCGGCAGCCGCGGGATACAGAATCGGCCGAAGGCCATGCCGTTCTTTCGGTGGCTTCGCCGCGGTCTCTCCCCCAGTCAGCCTTCGGCTGACAGCCCCCCTCGTCAGAGGGGGGCTTGGTTGCCGTAGCAGCTCAGGCGCGACGCTTGCGCCAGAGGGTTAGGGAGATGCCGGCGATGGCGAGTGCTACCACGGCACCACCCAGGCCGAGCACGGCCGTACCGGTATTGCTCAGCGCGCTGCCGGGCTTGTTGCGTTGGTCTTGTCGCCGGTGGTCGGGGTAGTCGGCTTATTGCCGTCGCCCTTATCTCCGTCACCTTCGCCCGGATTGGTCGGAGCCTTCTGCAGGGCTTCGATTGCGGTCTTAAGGTCGGCTGCGGCGGTATCGACCTCGCCCTGATTCTCAGCGGCGAGCGCGCTGGGCAGTCTTCAGCGCGGCGGCAAGCTTGGCCCAGGAATCGGCCGTGTAGTCGGATTCCTTGAGCGCTTCGGCGGCGGCGATCTGCTTGTTGAGCTCAGCCAAATCGACCTTGCCCTGTTCAATGCCGTCAACCGTAGTATCGGATGGATTGACCAAACCATCGGTGTAGCCGTCGTAAGCAACCGCAACAGTGCCAGAGACGCTGGCCGGGAGGGTCACAGTGGCCTTGCCTTCGGCGTCGAGCTTCACGGTCTTGGACCAGTCGCCAGCAGAGAACTTCACCGAACCGGCGAGCGTGCCCTTATCGGCGGCGGTCACCGTGGCGGTGAGCTCGCGGGTGCCGGCGTTGTACACGGCCTTGGTGGTGGAGTCAACAGCCTCGATGTGCGTCGGGTTGGCAGCGGTCCAGGACTTCGTCACCTTGAGCACAGACTCAGGCACGTTCACGAACGCACCGTGACGCACCTTGTCCGGCAGACCGCCGTTAGCACCCTGAGTGATGTAGCCCTGAGCGCCCGGCTCGGCTTTGACCGGCTTCTTTTCGTTGTTGAAGTCCGGGTAACGCTTGGTCATCGGGTTGTCCCACGTGGTCTTGGAAAGCTCGGCACCCGTGGTCATAAATGCACGGTAGGCGAAGTTGTCGGACAGCAGAATGTAGCCGTCGTCGTCCTTCGTGTTGAGTTCGTCATCCTTGTTGAGCTTGATGGTCTCTGGTCCTTCGAACGGCAGCAACGCCTGCTCGAGCAGCTGCCAACCGGTGTTCGGGTCCTGACCCGGAGATGCCTCGGTGTCGGTGCAGTCAGCACCTTGGAACGCTCAAGGAAGATGCTCTTACCAGTGGTGATGTAATCGCCAGCGGCACCGCCCTGCTCATTCTTGGTGAATCGGTAGTAGTAGCCACCGATCTTACGCACGGTGGAATCAATGCGCGAGTAGCCGGTGTCCTGCCACATCTGCGGCTCGGTGAAGTTCACGAAGTCGCGGGTGATGGCGTAACGCACCTGAGCATAGGAGCTATTGCCGGTTTTGTCGTTCTTGACCGGAGTGGTACGGGTGTCATCAGTGAACATGCGGGAAGAGAAGAACACCACGTAAGCGTTCAGGTCATCATCCCAGTAAGCTTCCGCGCCCAGGTCATACCGGCGTTCGGCGTGTTGATGGTGATGCCGCCGTTGCCGTCGCCGTTGGTACGGGTCCAGTTCATCATATCGGTGGACTCGTAGACCTCAACTTTCCGAGAACCGTTAACCTGGTTCTGGCTCCAGCCCATTGACGAGACCTTGAGATCAGTGGCAATCAGGTAGTACTTGTCGCCTTCGTGGGAACGCAGCACGAACATGTCACGCAAGCCACCCGTGTCTGCATCATTGGTAAGTACCGCCTGGCCATTGTTGCGAGTCTTAAAACGTGAAGAAATCGTTCTTCTCAGTGGAAGCCACCCAGGCCTTTTCTCCACCGTTGCTGTCGCTCTCAAAAGTGACGGCCGCATAGCCGGTGTCAGGCGCGATGCGGGTCTTCTCCTTGACAGTGACCTCGATGGTCTTGGTGACCTTCTCACCGCCGTTGTAGGAAGCGGTGGCGGTCAGCGTAACCGGCTTGGAATCACCGTCACCGTAGGCCGGACGATTGATGATGCCAGCACCACGATACGGGTCATCGGCACCAGTGGTCTTGTTTTCGTACTTCTCGTTAGTGGACGTAATGAGCTTCTCGTCCGAGGACTTCCACGTAATCGCCGAGCCGTTCTTGGTGCCCTTGGCGACTAGCGGCAGATTCTCGGCCGCCGGAACTTTCAGCGCAGCATCGCGGCATCGAGGTCGGCTGCGGCGGCGTTCTGGGCGTTCATCGGCTCAACGGTGACGGGCAGTTCGGCCTTCACACCACCCAGCTCAGTGGTGGCGGTGATGGTGGCAGTACCAGCCTTGACGCCGGTTACAGTACCGTCTGCGGCGACTTGGCCACGGACTCATCGGAGGAGGACCAGGTGACGTTCTTGCTCACGGCGTCGTCCGGAGTGACGGTGGCGGTGAGCTTGGTGGAGTCCTTCTCAATCAGGGTGAGCTTGTTGTTCACCACACCGGTACCGGAAATCGCAACGGCGGTCGGCATGGTCAGGTCAGCGCCCCTGTAGACCTTGATATCATCCATTGCACCATTCCAGTACTCATCGACGGAGTAGAACGACTTGCCGATGTAGGCGGTGGTCGCACCGAGATCGCTCATCTTGATGCCGGTGTTGGCCTTGAAAATGATCAGGGCATTGTTGCGGAACACGGCAAGGTTGGTGCCGTCCACGACAATCTTGTAATCGGCCCAGCTGTTGTCGTTGCCGGAAACGGTGACCTTGGATCCCTGTTCGTTACCCCAGTTGTTGTTGGAGATAACGCCCTTGATGGCGGTCTTGCTGTTGTAGAACATCAGGTACTTGTTGGCGTTGGCCTGATCGGTGGTGTTGGCGTCGTTCGAGCCGTCCTTGCCGACGATGAACGAGAAGAACTTGCCGCTGTTGTCGTGACGAGTCTTGGACGCGAACTCCAGAGTGAAGGAGTCGCCCGCATCCTTGAACAGCTGGTCATCGATCTGGGCGTACTGGCCATCGCCGCGCAGTGAGAGCGCCTCGTTGTTGCTGCGGTCACCGTACTGTTCGATCTTGGCGCCGTCCTTCAGCGTCAGGTTGTACTTGCCGGTCGAATCGGCAATCGCGCTGTTCGTGGTGCCGTTTTTGCCCGTGAAGTCCCAGCTGGCGAGCAGCGTCGGTTCAGCAGCCTTAGTAGTCTGCACTGTCGCGGTATCGGTTGTCTGTGGTTGGGAATCTTCCGATTCCATGGCATACGTCGTCGGAACTACTGCCACCATCGTTGATATTGCAATCAACGATGCTGCCATCTTCTTCCAATGCTTCACCGCATCTCTCCTTGTCCTTTGCCTCGACCCACTTGTCGAGTGTCTCGTTCGCCTCTACGTGAACGCAAACATTATTTGCGATGATACCATTACGGCACTGAGACTCAGTGTGCCAGATTCCTTATGTATATAAGCACTTACGGGGGGCAACCGCCCAGCCCGAACACTCCCCGTATGCCAAAAGCCCCCTTCCAAGCCAATCACTAATACCCCTCAATCGGCACCCCGCTCCGCCAGCCGCCCCAAACTGTTATTAATTTGTTATCTTTACCGCGCTTGCGTGGACAGAGAGCGCTCAGACCTCGAAGATCGCCGCATATTCGTGAGAACCCGCCTAGTCAATGAGATATGGCTTGAAGACACGCTCGGCGACGGGGATATGGAGCATCAGCATGGTGCCGTAACCAAGGATCACCAGCAGGAACAGTCCACCGGGCATGTGGAACCAGCTGGCCGCCAGCAGTGCCACGAACACGGCATCCACGATGACCAGGGCCACGGTCATCGCGATGTGGGAGATGCCGAAGATGAAGGCGTTCTTCAAGGTGCCGGCCACGGTGTTCTCGAAGCGTGCCTGAAGCGCGAACACCCATTCGAAACCGATAAGCCAGAGGATGGTCAGCGCGAATTTGATGATGAGCAGCGGCGTGATCTGCAGGACGATCCATGACCAGACCAGTGCAATCAGCGCCACCAAGAACGGCAGCCACAGCAGTGTGGCTTTGATGAAGTTGGTTTTGAATGACTTGAAGTAGTTGGAGGTTACGCCTTTGCCCTCGCCCTCGATGGAGCGGCGGCAAGCATCATGGCCGGCAGTCAGGGCCGCACCGATGGTGATGATCGGAATCGAAGTGACCAGCATCAGAATGTTGATCCATACGCCGTCAACAAGATTGCTCCACGCGCGCATGAATTTCGAGTCCGGTGCCAGCCAGTTTCATCAACTACTCCTTGTACAGCTTTTTGGCTCCCCTCAGGGAGGGGAGGCCAAATTGTCGGGCTCAACCCTTGACCGCGCCCGCCATGACACCAGAGACTATATACTTCTGGCATACCAAGTAGAAGACGATGATGGGGATGATGGCCAGCACCAGGCAGGCCATCATGCGCCCATATCCACGGAACCGTAGCCGCCCTTGAGGTATTGCACGGCGACCGAGACGGTCTTGTACTTGCCGAGGTCGAGCGTCAGGTACGGCAGCAGGTAGTCGTTCCAGATCCACATGGCTTCGAGGATGGCCACCGAGACGATCGACGGCTTCATAATCGGCACCACGATCTGGAAGAAGATGCGCGGCACTGACGCGCCGTCGATCATGGCGGACTCCTCAAGCTCCTGCGGGATGCCCTTGATCACGCCAGTGAAGATGAACACGGCCAGACCGGCACCGAAACCGAGGTACACGATGCACAGGCCCCACGGGGTATTGAGCTTCAGCATGTCGGCGATCTTGGAGAGGGTGAACATCACCATCTGGAACGGCACGATCATATTGAACAGGAACAGGGTGTAGAGCAGCTTCGCGGCCCAGTTGTTCACGCGCACGATCCACCATGCGCACATCGAGGTGCACACCAGAATCAGCACCACCGAGCCGACGGTGATAAGCAACGTCCAGCCGAAGGAGGCGAAGAACTGCGTGGTCTCGATGCCGCGCACATAGTTCTCAAGTCCCACGAACGCCTTGCCGGCAGGCAGGGAGAACGCGTTCTTGGAGATGTACGCCTTCTGCTTGAAGGAGTTGATCAGCACCAGGACGATCGGGAAAATCCAGAACAGGGAGACAACGGCAAACAGCACGGTCCATAATGCGCCATGCTTCACAGGCTTGTTCTCGTTCATCAGGCTGCCACCTCCTTGCTCGTGGTGAGCTTGTTCTGAATCAGGGCGATGACCGCGACCAGGATGAAGAACAGCACGGCCTTCGCCTGGCCGACGCCTTCCCAGCCCATACGGCCGTAGAAGGTGCGGGTGATGTTCAGCGCCAGACCTTCAGACATGTTGCTCGGCGCACCGTTGGTCAATGCGAGGTTCTGATCGTAGAGCTTGAAACCGTTGGTCACGGTCAGGAAGGAGCACACGGTGATGGACGGCATCATCAGCGGGATGATGATGCGGAACATGGTCTGCCGTCCGTTGGCGCCGTCCACGGCCGCGGCCTCCAGCACATCGGTGGGCAGGGCTTGCAGGCCGGCGATGTAGATGATCATCATGTAGCCGATCTGCTGCCAGCACACCAGGATGACCAAGCCCCAGAACCCGTAGGACGCCTTATAGGTCAGGGCGCGGCCCCAGTGGGCCAGCACACCGTTCAGGAGCAGCAGCCAGATGTAGCCCAGGATGATGCCGCCGATAAGGTTCGGCATGAAGAATACCGAGCGGAACAGCGTGGAGCCCTTGATCGCCTTGGTCAGCATGTAGGCGATGGCGAAGGCGATCACGTTGATCACGATGGTGGTCACGATGGTGAACGCGGTGGAGAAGCCGAGCGCGTGCAGGAATTCCTTGTCTTTCAACGCTTTGCCATAGTTCTTAAGCCCCACCCATTCACCGTCGGTAACGGTGGTGAATTCGCAGAAGCTTAAGTAGACGCCCATGATGAAGGGCACCAGGAACCCGATGATGAATGCGGCGAATGTGGGGAGCGCGAACAGCGCCCACCATCTGCGTATCGCCTTGCCAGCCATGCTGATCATGACTTTTCCTCCTCCTTGAGTCCGCTGCGTTGTGACACTGCATCGTGCGCCGGCTGCGGAGTTCAACTCAATGCGAGCTTGCCGATCGAGAACCGCATGCACGGCCTGTTCTCGTTCAAGCCTATGTTCATAGTAAACGCGAATCATTATATGTCAAACGTGTCATTTTAGGCGTTCAAGTTCGAGCACACTCCGGCTCCAGCAATCTTCTTCACCTAAGATAATGGCTATATAAAGCCAATCTAACGCCGACATAGACACTTTGCAAACGTTTGTAATACAATCGTTGTCATCGCCGCAGATCAATCAATCAGCATGTACACTGGAGTCAGTTGTGCATGTGTATTGCGATTTTCCATTCAACGCAAGGGGGCTGCAATGGCTACGAGCATTCAGGATGTCGCCCGCGAGGCCGGCGTCTCCATCTCCACCGTCTCACGTTCCTTCACCAGGCCGGATCTGGTGTCGGCCAAGACCCGCGAGCGCGTGCTCGCCATCGCCGACAAACTCAATTTCTCACTCTCCCGCTCGGCTGCGGCCCTGAAATCCGGCCGCTCCCTGCGCATCGCAGTACTGATGAGCGGCCATATCCGCCTGTGGTTCACCGCCTCGGTCATCGAGGGGCTCAACGAGGTGCTGCACACGCAGGGCTACGATATTTCGGTATTCCAGATTTCCAGCATCGAGGAGCGCAAGGAATTCTTCGAGATGTTGCCGGTACGCCGTAACGCCGATGCCGTGATTGTGGCGTCTTTCGATATCGACAACAACGAAATCGCGCAACTGGCTTCGGTCGGCGTGCCGATCGTCGGCATCAATTCAGTCGAACCCGAAGCCCGCGGCTTTACCGCCGCCGTCAATATCGACGATGTGCAGGGCTCCACGCTGGCCGCCCGCCATCTTATCAATCTCGGACATCGCCGCATCACCTACATCAGCACCAATCGCGAGGTGTCGCTGAGCTTCTCCGTGCAAAGCCGATTCGACTCATTCACCGCCTGCTGCCGCAGGGAAGGCATCGAGCCGCAGGTTATCGTCTGCAAGGTCGATGACGATGGACGTTATGAAATCAGCGACGTGGTCAACCAACTCATAAGCCAAGACGAGATGCCCACCGCCATCGCATGCCAAGAGGATGGCATTGCTTTGCCGCTTATGTTCCAGCTGGAGCGCAATGGATTCTCCGTGCCCGGCGACGTCTCGTTGATCGGCTACGACGATAGTTTCTACACCGGCGATATCGGCCTGACCACCATCCGCCAGGATCCGGTGGAAATGGCCCGCGTGGCAGCCCGCATGACGCTCGATCTCATTGACGAAAAGCCGATTGAGCAACCCTACATCGTGTTCCCGGCCCAGCTGAAGGTCCGCTCCTCCACCTCCCGCGTTAAGTAGGCTCACACAACAAAGCCCACCATGGAAAAAGTGTGAGGCAACCGCACAGTAACGCTCAATCGCACATTGTGGGAAATGGCGAAAAATCGCCAATCTATGGACACACAGTGTGCGATTGAGCGGGTGCGTGCCTCACACTTTTTGCGGCGGACGATTTTGTGCGAGACTCAGCAATACAAAGCGGCGCCCCCGGAGAAGGAAATGGCAGGGGCGCCGCGGATTGTTACTTATCGGCTATGGGACTCTATGAGACTCAGTGCGAAGCCTCGTATTCGGAAGCCCAACCGTCCACGAAGGCGGTCTTGACGGCATCCCACTTGCCGGTGCCCTGCGCGTACTCGAGCAGTGCCTGGCCGACCTTGTTCTTCCACTCTTCGGACGGCATCATGGTGAAGTTCCAAGAAACCTGGGTCGTGCCGGACTTCTGGTCTTCCACGGCGGCTTCGGTCAGCGGGTTGTCAAACTCGACGTCATCGAAGGTCTTGAACGGGGTGGTGAAGCCCATGTCCTGAGAGATGGCCTTCTTGCCGGTGTCGGAGGTGATCACCCAGGAGAGGAAGTCCTCGGTGGCCTTCTTGTCGGCGTCGGAGGCCTTGTCGTTGATGCACCAGTAGTTCTCGGAACCAGTGGCCAAGCCCTGCTTCTCTTCACCCTTGACACCGGTGTAGATTGGCATCATGCCCACGGATTCGGCCTTCATGCCGGCCTTCTGCAGGTCGGTCCAAGCCCAGGTGCCGTTCTGGTAGAAGGCGGCCTCGCCGAGCGCGAACTCGGAGTTCGCATCATCGCCGGTCTGGCGCTCAGCTGGGTGGGGTCGGTGGTGGAGTCGGTGATGTACAGGTCGAAGATCTTCTTGTAGTTCGGCAGATAAGTGCCCTTGATGGTGGCCGGCTGCTCGGTGACGTTGTCGTCCTTGAACTCATAGTAGAGCGGCAGGTTGGCCAGATGGGTCTTGAATCGCCAGTCGGAGCTGGAGTCGAAGCCGGCGGAGGTGAACGCGCCCTTGATGCCGAGCTCGTCCTTGCGGGCCTGCATGTCGTCGGCCACGGCCTTCAGGGTGTCGAAGTTGTCGATTTCGTCCATGGACGTGGCTTTGGCACCATCCAGCGCGAAGTATTTGTTAAGGATGTCCTTGTTGTAGATCAGGCCGTAGGTTTCCATCACGTACGGCACACCGACCACCTTGTCGCCGTCTTTCAGGGCCACGTCCTGGTTGGTGAGTTCCTTATACACATCCGTGTTGGACATGTCGGCGGTGTACTTCTTCCAGTTCTGGTAGCCGACCGGGCCGTTCACCTGGAACAGGGTCGGGGCCTCGGTCTTGGCAATCTCGGACTTCAGGGTCTGCTCGTAGGTGCCGGAGGCCGCGGTCTGGACCTTGACATCAACGCCCTTCTCCTTGGTGTACTCCTTGGCCAGAGCGGCCCACTGATCAGCCGCTTCCGGCTTGAAGTTCAGGTAGTAGACCTTGCCCTTGGCGTCATCGCCGGAGGTCGAGCTTCCGCAGGCCGCCAAAGTGCCGAGGGACATTGCAGCGATGGCCGCCACTGCGACCGCTGACTTCACTGTACGATTCATCATCGAACCTTTCTCTTTCATCGTCGACCCGGCCATCCCCGGTCAGGACAGGTACGCTAACACGCACCTTTATGACTATCGACATGCACTATTGTGCAACGGTTTGCTTCTTTTTGCAAACGATAGCAATATCGGCGCGTCATAAATCATCATTTTCAGGCCATTGTCAACAAATATCCCATTGATTCGGTCATTTTTTCTCATTATCGCAATGCAAGCGTTCGCAATTATGAGAGCGCTAACATATCTTTCATGGCAATCGATTGTCACTTATGCCCATCAAAAAAACAACAACGGCGACGCTATCGTTTGCAAATCATTTATCGACATACCGCAATTCCCACCACAAACATAAAGGCCCGCCCGCAGCAGCGGGCAGGCCAGCGTAATCACAGCGCAACCGGGGCTAGGCGTTCCACCGTTCGATGACGTTATCTCCCTTATAGACGCTGAGCACCGAGTAGTGCGCCGTATCCAAACGCAGCAACCGCGCGAAATGCGGATCCACGCCCAGCCATTGCGAGGTGAGGATGCGCAGGATGTGCGCATGAGCCACCAACAGCACATTATGGCCGTCTTTCAGCAGCGGCGTAATCTCATCGATGGCGCTCTTGGCGCGTACCGCTGCTTCTTCCAGCGTCTCGCCAGGCCCGGCATGGACCGGCACCTGCTCGCCCGAAGGTAAGGTCTCGACCCAATCGCCCTCCAGCGTGGGCGTCAGCGAGCGCGGCCCGTCACGCCACACATCCCATTCAAAACCGCTGGCCTCACTCACCTGCTGGCGCGTACGCCCCTCGGCTCGGCCATAATCCCATTCAGCGACGCCGTCCAACACACCGTGGTCCGCAAAACCGGCCAGTTCAGCGGTTTGGCACGCCCGCTTCAGCGGACTGGAAAACACACAGCCCTGACTGAATCCTTCGGGGAAAGCTTCGCGCAGGCGCCTTCCGGCATCCGCTGCCTGCTGCTCGCCGACCGCGGTCAACGGGATGTTCGTGCGCCCGGTATGCTGCCCGGATTCGCTCCACACGGTCTGGCCGTGGCGCAGCAACACCAAAATCCGTTGCCGCCACGAGAGTTCTCGACGGCAACGGTGCCGTTCACGTTCTGTTCGCTCATGCCTCCACTCTAGTCTGCGCTCGTTCATGACTCCACCATTACGCCCATCTTTTGCGCTGAGATGATTGAGATGCTATTAGACTGAGAGTCATGAGCGACGAAACGAACACCGACTTCCCCTCCAGCGCCGACCGTGCGGTCGACAGCCTGCACCGCATCGACGAGAAGGTCAACAGGCTGCGCGAGGACCGGCTCAACGACCCTGATTCTCTGGGCGACAAGCTCATCAAGTCGCAGTCCCAGCGCTGGCAGGCTTGGTTG
>ENA-OPYV01000226-OPYV01000226.1-human-gut-metagenome-genome-assembly--contig:-NODE-226-length-17825-cov-2.362696_pt1 | contig 17825 bp, 31 predicted proteins | sample MGYA00242474_ERZ504485 | MGnify/ENA primary metagenome ERZ504485 (study PRJEB26092, sample SAMD00036263) | human gut metagenome | host: Homo sapiens | study: EMG produced TPA metagenomics assembly of...
AGCGGATTACCCCATTGGTTGGGGATCGGGTAGAGATTACCGTGAACGCGCAAGGGGAGAATACCATTGACACTATTTTGCCCCACAAAATGAATTGCGCCGGCCGCCGCTGGCGAATTTAGATCGGCTCTTTATTGTGTCGTCTTTGGTAGATCCGGAGATTCGTACCGTGCAGATCGACAAGCTGACGGTGCTGGCAGCGCAAAAGGGCATTGATTGTGTGATCGTGCTCACTAAGGCGGATTTGGCAGAGAACGGGCAGCAGTATGCCGACATTTACAAAACAGCCGGTTACCCGGTGGTGTTGTGTAATGCCCGCTCCGGCGCAGGGGCAGACGAATTGCCGGTGCTGATCTCCGGCAAGTTGTGCGCGTTTACCGGCAACAGTGGCGTGGGCAAGTCCACGCTGCTGAACCGTCTGTGCCCGGACTTGGCGCTGGAAACCGGCGAAACCAGCAAGAAGTTGGGGCGCGGTCGCCACACCACCCGGCACTGCGAGCTGTACCCGGTGGCCGGTGGCTGGGTAGCAGATACCCCCGGCTTTTCTGCACTGGAACTGGAGCGGGACGCGGAGATTGACAAGGACGAATTGCCCGGTTGCTTTCCGGACTTTCGCCCTTATTTGGGGGATTGCCGCTTTAATAGCTGCACGCATGTGGCAGATAAAGGCTGTGCCGTGTGCGCCGCCGTGGAGCGTGGCGAGATCAGCGAAAGTCGTCACAACAGTTATGTTGAATTTTATAATCAGGTAAAGGATATTAAAAAATGGGAACGGAAATAAAGCGCTGCCTGATTGTCAGCGGCGCGCCGGAGGCGGATATTGCCTACATAAAGCCGTTGTTGCCCGGCGCTTTTGTGGTAGCAGCGGATAGCGGCTATCAAAAGTGCCGTCGCATGGGTGCAGAGCCGGATATTGTGGTTGGGGATTTTGATTCTTCACCGGTGCCGGAGCACACCAAGGAACTGATCGTGATGCCCGCGCATAAGGATGATACGGACACGCTGGCGGCCATAAAGATCGCCATGGAGCGCGGCTATACCCACCTGATTCTGGTGGGCGCCATCGGCAACCGCTTTGACCATTCTTTCTCCAATGTGGCGAACTTGGCCTATTGCCTGGACTGCGGTGTGCAGGCGGAGATTATTACCCCGAATGAAAAGCTTTTTATCTCTGACGGCCCTTTTTCCTTTAGCGGGGCGGGCTACGGTTATTTCTCCCTGTTTGCCTTTGGCGGTGTGTGCCGAGGACTGACCATTCGGGGCGCCGAGTGGGAACTGACGGACTATGACCTGCACCCGGCCACCTCCATGTGCCAAAGTAATGAGGTGCGGGGCGGGGAATGTTCCATTTCTTTCCGGGAGGGCCGACTGCTGACGGTGCTCAGTAACGATCTGCAACTGCGCGCATAGTATAGTGTAAATACAGCATTTGCGGGGTGTTTGGCGTGAAAAAGATGTGCAGGCGTGACTTTTTGTGGATCGCATTCGGTGCAGGGTTGGTGATTGCCTGCTGCTGTCCCACCATTTGGGTCACCCGCATTTTGGCCATCGCCGTCATCGTCCTGGGCATTATCTGCTGTAAACGCTAAAAGGAGGGCCATTATGCAAGTGATCGTACTGGATCGCCCAAAGGTGCTGGCGCCGCTGCTGCGCGTCGTTTTTAAGATCAAAAAAGTAAAGCCGGAAACTTAAATCTAACATAGAAAAAAAGACTTCGTTATCACACGGTAACGAAGTCTTTTCTATTGGGTAACATTTTTCTTTGGTGTGCATAGACGGGGGTGCGGGCGCATAGATATTACCAGTAACTGTAAGGAGATGTTGCAATGGAAACGGAAAAAGACCTTTGCCGACAGCAAGCGCAAGGTTTGTTTGGGCACGGGAGAAGCAAAGTTTGAAGTGGAATACCAGGAGAGTCTGCCCCAATACTGTGAAGATGTGGAGCGGGTGGTACGGTGCGTGTGCAGCCATGCGGTGACGGACTATGAGTATGCCTCCGGCAGCTTAAGGGTGACAGGACGCAGCCGCATTTCATTGGTGTATATCTCCACTTCCGGGTGCTGTTTGTCCGCCGCGTTTGAGGAGCGGTTCACTAAAAATATTGACGCACCGGTGACGGACACTTTTGCCTTTGCCCAGGTGCACACTTGTACGGACTTTACAAACTATCGGCTGATCAATCAGCGCAAGTTAGAGGTGCGTTCCGGGCTGCAAGTCCACACAGAGGTCTTTGCCTATATGGAACAGAGCCAGCTGACTGACTGTTGTGGTGCCATTTTGCGCCAAGCAGACGCCCAGTGCCTGGAGGTGCTGGACGCCGGACTGTTCTCCTGCGACTTTGACGAGAAGTTCGCCATCGGCCAGCACAACACCAATATCTCTGTGTTGATCACACCGGTGCCTTTGCGGTAATTGACGAGGTGCGCACTATTGCCGGCAAAATGCTGGTGAAGTGCCGGGCTGAGTTGTGCGTGGTATATGAAAACACAGAACATAACACGGAGAAATGCTGCTTTACCGTGCACAGCAGTAAAATCGTGGACGTGGCCGGTATGACCGAGGACAGCCATGCCTTTGCACAAGTGAAGATCGGTTCTCTGTTTGTAAAGCCGGTACCGGACGAAAAATAACGACTTGCGCCGATTGGAGATCGCCGGAGCCTTTTGTGTGTCCTACACGGCCGCCCTGGTCAGCGATACCCAACTGGTGACAGATGCCTATGCCATTGCCTATGACGCCCGGGTACAGACCGGCACGGTTCCGCTGCTGCGGGATCCACAATTCTTCTATGACGGCAAGACATTGTCCGCCGACCTGAGCTTTGAGGATACGGAGATCGCCGAAATCCTGGATTTATCCCTTGCTATGCAGGAGGCGCGGGTGCAAAACGGCCTGCTGCTGGTGGAGGTGGGCTACGGTGTGGCCTACTATGATGTGAGCGGCAATCTATGCTGTAAAGACGGCGTGACCCGGCTGCAACTGGCGTTGACAGATGACAAGTGCGCCGGATTTGTTGGCGCCGGGCTGCAATCCTTTGATTATATCTTACAGTCGGCCAACCGTATTGAACTGCGGGTGAATATAGAGTACAGTGCTTGCCTGTACACCCAGGCGGAGATGCAGACGGTGACCGATGTGGAGCTGCAACCCTGCACTGCCGGTGAGTCACCGGTGCTGACACTGTACTTTGCCGCCAAGGATGAGAGCCTGTGGGACATTGCCAAAAATCCGTCCCGCACCGAGCTGATTCAGCAGGAAAATCAACTGACAGAAGATGTACTTCGCCAACAAACCATTCTTTTGATTCCGGGAGTGTGAGCATATGAATCAACAGATTTACAGCGATATCGCTCTCCGAACGCAGGGTGATATTTATATCGGCGTGGTGGGGCCGGTACGCACAGGCAAATCCACTTTTATCAAGCGGTTTATGGACACCATGGTGATCCCCAATATTGACGGAGAGTACCAGCGGGAAAGGGCCACGGACGAATTACCCCAGTCCGCTGCCGGGCGTACCATTATGACCACGGAGCCAAAATTCGTGCCGGAGGAAGCGGTGACCCTGCATTTGACGGATCACACTACCTTCCGTGTGCGACTTGTGGATTGCGTAGGCTACATTGTGCCCAGTGCCGTGGGCTATATTGAGGAGGAGCAGCCCCGGATGGTGCGCACGCCCTGGTATGAGGAAGAAATACCTTTTAACATGGCGGCGGAGATCGGCACGAAAAAAAGTGATTACCGAGCACTCCACGATTGGTTTGGTGGTTACAACGGACGGCACCATTACTTCTATTCCCAGAGCGGAGTATGAAGAGGCAGAGGAGCGGGTGATCGAGGAGCTGAAATCCTACGGTAAGCCTTTGTGGTGCTGCTCAATTCGGAGACGCCCACAGCCGCGGGAACGGTCGCTTTGGCAGCAGAACTAACGGAGAAATACGGCGTGCCGGTGTTGGCGGAGAACTGCATGGAAATGGACGCCGAGGCATTCCATGCGGTGCTGCAAAAGGTGCTATATGAATTTCCCATCAGCTCCGTGCAACTGCTGATGCCCGGGTGGATCAAGTGCCTGGACGATCAGGATCCTTGGAAAACGGAGTTGTTCGCTGCGGTACAACAGGACTGTCACAGTTTGTCCACCATTGACAGTGTGAAGTCGTTTATTGCAGCCTTGGCAAAGGTCTCGCGGATTGAAAATGTACAGGTGCGGCGACTGGATCTGTCTACCGGCGATGTGCAGCTGGATGTGCAGGTGGATCACAGTTACTTTTATCAGGTATTGTCTGAGAAATGCGGCTTGACCATCGCCAACGAACGCCAGTTGATGGAACAGATCTTGCAGCTGGTAACCGTCAAGCAGCGGTTTGCACGGTTTGAGCAGGCGCTGGCGGATGTGGAGAATAGCGGATACGGTATTGTAATGCCTGCCATGGATGAGATGCATCTGGATGAGCCGGAAATTATGAAACAGGGTGGCCGCTACGGTGTAAAGCTCCGGGCGCAGGCGCCTTCCATTCATATGATCCGCTGCAATACGTACACAGAAGTGGCACCCATTGTGGGCAGCGAAAGCCAGTCTCAGGAGTTGGTCATGTACCTGCTCAAAGAGTTTGAACAGGACCCGGCAGCTATTTGGAACACCAATTTGTTTGGCAAGCCGCTGTTGGATCTGGTGAACGAGGGGCTGAATAACAAGCTTTACCGTATGCCGGAGGACGCCCGCAACAAGTTCAGAGAGACCATCGAGCGGGTGATTAACGAGGGGTGCAGCGGGCTGATCTGTATTATTCTTTAACAAAGAAAAACAAAAAAACGGAGCCGTTTGGCTCCGTTTTACCATCAATAAAAATAAAATTTGGCTTCCAGCACCAAGGCCAGCGCTGCTTGCAGCAGAATGAATACCGGCAGGGTGATCATGAATTTCTTATGCTGGGTCTTGTGACGGATCAGGCGCATGGTAATGTACTCACCCACAGCGCCGCCTAAAAGCGCCACGAACAGCAGCGTATCCTCCGGCACGCGCCATTTGCCTTTTTTGGCGCGGACCTTGTCGCTGACGGTCAGTATGATGGCCAGCAGGTTGGTGCCCACCAACCAAAGCAGGGCGAACCGGTACAGGCTCACGCTTGCTTTTCCGGCTTAAAGGGCTTTAAGTCCTTTAGGTCAAAGTTGCCGATGGACAGGGGAGAACCCTTTTTGAAATCATCGCCCTTTTTCTCGTCTACACCAAAGACGGCGGCGCAGTTGGGACACACCAAAAAGTACACCGTTTGGCATTCCAGGGGCAGCGGCAGCTTTACGGCAATGCGGCGCTCAAAGTTGGAAAACACGCCAAAATGCCCTTTTTTGCCGCACTGGGGACAGGTGAGCTCCACCGTCTCGCCGCGGGCTTAATGCGATTATCTGTACCTAATCTGTATTCCATAACATCACCTATGCTTATTTTACAATATTTTTAGAAAGTGTCAAGTATGAAGAAAGTATTCCTCTCTCTTTCTGCCTGGTACTGCTGTGCGGATGCACGGTGAACAAACCGGCGCAAACCGAGACCACAACGGCGCCGGTCACGGCCGCTGCCGGAGAACTGACCGTGCGAAGCGTGTGGATCACTTACTACGAGCTCCAGGCCTTTACCGGCAAATACGATACCGGCGGCGACTTTTACAGCGCCGTATCAAAGGCTTTTGCTCAATTGCAAAGGCGGGGCTTTACGGCGGTCACCGTGCAGGTGCACCCCTGCGCAGACGCCTTTTATCGGTCCAAATACTTTCCGGTTAGCGTCTACTGCTTTGGCAAAGCGGGCGGGGAACTGAAATACGACCCACTGGAACTGCTGTGCAAGGCGGCGCACGAAAATCAACTGAAAATTGAAGCCTGGTTCAACCCTTACCGGGTGAGCCAGCAGGATAAGATTGAAAAACTCAGCGACGATAACATGGCTAAAAAAGTGGTATAAGGAGAAAAACGGCAATGTGGTGATCGTAAATAAAAAAAATCTACTTCAACCCGGCGTCCAAAGCGGTGCAAAAACGCATTGTGGCCGGCGTGCGGGAAATTGTGAAAAACTACCCGGTAGACGGCATCCATTTTGATGATTACTTTTACCCGGATACCGATAAGAAAATTGACGCTAAGCAGTATGCTGTCTACTGCGCAGACGGCGGCAACCTGTCTTTAGGCGACTGGCGGCGCAGCCGGGTGAATGACCTGATCCGTGCTGTTTATAAAGCAGTGAAGAAGAAATCAATGCTGTACCTTTGGCATCAGCCCGGCGGCGGGCATTGCCAATGATCGGGACAGTTTGTACGCCGATGTGGAGACCTGGGCAACCCAAAAGGGTTACTGCGATTATCTGTGTCCCCAGGTGTACTTCGGCTTTCTTAACGATACCCTGCCCTTTATGAAAACGGTTAAAGACTGGCGGGATCTGGTTACCGCCTGCGATCTTTATATCGGCCTGCCGCTGTATAAATGCGGCAAGGCAGACGCCTACGCCGGGCGGGGCAAAGGCGAGTTCCGGGAAAATAAGAATATGATCTTTCGCCAAATTCAGTTTATCCGCCAAATTCCGGCGGTAAAGGGCTTTTATGTGTTCTCCTACGGCTATCTATCCGACGACAGCGTAGGGGAGGAGGTCAGCGCCTTTATTCTGCTATGCAGTGATCGGCGTTTTCTACTCCGGTAATGGTCACTTCCACCAGATCGCCGATGTGCAGATCCCGACGGTGGATGGTCACCGGTACATAATTGCGGGTGTAGCCGGTGTAAGTGCCGTCCGGTTGTTGTTGCTCCACCAGTACCTCTACTTTTTTGCCTACAAGTCCGTCAAAATAGACTTCTCGCAGCTTGTCCGTCTCTGCAATCAATTTTTTTGCCCGGCGTTCCTTCTCCTGCCGAGGTACGCTGTCGCCCCGTTTAGAGGCGGCTGTGCCCTCTCGTTGAGAGTAGGGAAATACATGTACCTTTTCAAACCCGATCTTCTTTGCAAAGGTCAGACTTTCCTCAAAATCGGCTTCTGTTTCTTCATGAAATCCGGTCATCATATCCGTGGTCAAAGTGGCGTCCGGAAATGCGGCACGCAGCTTGCGGCACAGGTCTGCATATTCTTCCGCCGTGTAGTGGCGGTTCATGGACTTTAAGGTCTTGGTGCAGCCGCTTTGCAGAGAGATGTGGAACTGGGGGCAGAATTTGTTCATCTTGGCCAGCCCGGCAATGATTCGATCGGTGATGTGATCCGGCTCCAGAGAGCCCAGACGCACCCGCGCAATGCCGGGGGTGCGGTCGCAATGGCAACCGCGTCCAGCAGGTCAAAGTCCTGCCCCTTGCCGTAGGCGGACAGGTTGATGCCCACCAGCACGATCTCTTTGATGCCGTGGGCAGCCAGGTCCTGCACTTCCTTTTCCAGGTCCGCCGGCATCTTGGAGCGCACACGTCCCCTGGATTTGGGGATAATGCAGTAGGAGCAAAACCGGTCACAGCCGTCCTCAATTTTTACAAAGGCGCGCACGCGCTGCCCAAAGCCGCTGATGGCACAGGGGGCAAAGGGGTCGCCGGTTTGGTGGGCGTTAATGTCCACAATGCGGCTTTTTTCTGTATGATACCGGTTGATGATGGAAAAAATATCACCGTCGCTCTTGTTAGAAAACACAATGTCTGCGTCCAGCTGGGCTTTGGCCTCCTCCGGGAACGCCTGGGGCATACAGCCGGTGAGGATCACCGTTGCGCCCGGGTGACGGCGCTTAAAGCGGCGCACGCTTTGGCGGGTCTTTTGGTCCGCGGTGGCGGTTACCGTACAAGAGTTGACGATGTAGTAGTCCGCTTCCTGATCCGGGGACACAATTTCAAAACCGGCGCTGCGCAGCAGCTCGGCCATATATTCACTTTCATACTGGTTGACCTTGCAGCCAAGGGTGTAAAAAGCAGCTTTCATATCTATTACGCTCCAATCCACGACATTTATAGCATAAAGCCGGGTGGGGGAGCAAGATTTTTTTAGCGCAAACAATGAGGTGGTTTGATGAAAAAAATCGGAACATTTTTGCTGGCTTTGATGCTGGCGTTGGCGGTGCCTGCGCCCTGCTTTGCCGCTGTGGATGAAAAGACGGTAGAGGCACCCAGCGCCGTGCTGGTGAGCGCAGATACAGGGGCTGTGCTCTTTGAGAAGAATGCCCACGACAGGCGCTCCCCGGCGTCGGTCACTAAGCTGATGACCATGCTGCTGGTGGCGGAAGCTTGGACACCGGCAAGATTAAACTGACGGATACTGTCACCGGCAGTGCCAATGCAGCCTCCAAGGGCGGCTCCCAAATCTGGCTGGAAGTGGGGGAGCAGATGACCGTGGAGGAACTGCTGAAGGCGGTGGTGATCGCGTCCGCCAATGACGCCTGTACGGCGCTGGCAGAGTTCGTAGCCGGGTCGGACGGCGCCTTTGTGCAGTGTATGAATGCCCGTGCCAAGGAATTGGGGCTGCAAGATACCCATTTTGAGAACTGCACAGGGCTGGATGATACGGCCAAAAAAATCATTTTTCTTCTGCTTACGACCTGGCAGTGATTGCCCGGGAAGTGCTGCGACACAACTGGATCACCAAGTATACTACCGTGTGGCTCGACAGTCTGCGGGACGGCAAAACGGAACTGAATAATACCAATAAATTGGTTAACACTTATGACGGCATTACCGGGCTGAAAACCGGCACCACAGAGAAGGCGGGTTTTTGCCTGTGCGCTACTGCCCGGCGGGACGGTATGCAGCTGATCGCCGTGGTGCTGGGCGCCAAGACCAGCGAGCAGCGCTTTTCCACTGCTACGGCTCTGCTGGACAGCGGCTTTGCGGATTATCGCCTGGTGACTCTGTCGGCAGACCCAAAGAAAATTACCCAAATTACCGTGAAAAACGGCGTTCAAAAGATCCTGAACCCTGCCGTGCCTGCAAAACAGCCGTTGCTTTGTGCCAAAGGCAGCGGTGATCCCACTTATGAATATAAGTTAAAAAGGACGGTGGATGCGCCTGTGCGCAAGAACACCAGAGTGGGCACCGTAAAAGTCAAACTGGACGGAAAAACGGTGGCGGAACTGCCGGTGTATGCCGGGGTGAATATCGACAAACCGCCTTTTGGTCGGTTTTTGTTCGCTTTTTAAGGACATTTTGAAATAAGTGTTGAAAATCTGCCTTGTTGTTGTAAAATGAGGATTTGAAATTCCAAGTAGAATGGAGATAAAATGATGGCAGTTAAATTTAACAGTAATTTTGCTGAAACTTTTGTCAGCAAGGCGGATATTCAGGCGCTGGAGCCCCAGGCTGCGGCTGCGCAAAAGACCCTGATGGACGGTACCGGTGCCGGTAACGACTTTTTGGGCTGGGTACATCTGCCCACCGATTATGACAAAGAGGAGTTTGCTCGCATTAAAAAGGCGGCTTCTTACATTCAGAAGAATGCGGATGTACTGATCGTGATCGGTATCGGCGGCTCTTATCTTGGCGCACGCGCCGTGATCGAGGCGCTGAAGTCCCCCAATTACAATCTGTTGGCTAAGGATACCCCGCAGATCTTCTTTATCGGCAACTCCATCAGCCCGGAGATGCTGAATGAGACCGTGGCTCTTTGTGAGGGCAAGGATATTTGCGTGAATGTGATCAGCAAGAGCGGCACCACCACGGAGCCGGCTATCGCTTTTTCGTGTGTTCCGGGAGATGGTCAACAAGAAGTACAGCGCAGAGGAGGCGGCAAAGCGCATTTTCTGCACCACCGACCAGTCTAAGGGTACCTTAAAGGCGTTGGCAGATGCAGAGGGCTATGAGACTTTTGTCGTGCCGGATAATGTGGGTGGCCGTTACAGCGTGCTCACCCGCCGTGGGTCTGTTGCCCATCGCTGTTGCCGGTATTGATATTGATGCTCTGATGACCGGGGGCCAAGACCGCAGAGGACACGCTTTGCGGCCAGACGGTAGACACAAACGATGTGCTGAAAATATGCCGCCGCCAGAAATTGCTTCTACAACAAGGGGCAAGAGTCTGGAGTGCTTTGTGTCTTATGAGCCGGCTATGACACTGTTCAACGAAGTGGACTCAACAGCTGTTTGCAGAGAGCGAGGGCAAGGACGGCAAGGGCCTGTTCCCGGTGTCCTGTGTGTTTTCCACCGACCTGCACTCCGTAGGTCAGTATATCCAGGAAAGCGGCAGCAAGCTGATGTTTGAGACCGTGATGCAGTTTGCCCGCCCCCAGAGCGATTATGTGATCGGTGAGGAAGAGGGTAATATTGACGGCTTAAACTTCCTGGCCGGTAAGGAAATGAGTTATGTGAATGAAAAGGCCCGCCAGGGCACTCTGCTGGCCCACACCGCCGGCGGCGTTGGCAACTTTGTTTTGGAAATCGACGCCCTGGACGCAGAAAACATGGGCTATATGATCTATTTCTTTGAGAAAGTATGCGCCGTTTCCGGCTATATGTTGGGGGTCAATCCCTTTAATCAGCCCGGCGTAGAGAGCTACAAAAAGAATATGTTTGCACTCCTTGGAAAACCCGGTTATGAAAGTGAAAAAGAAAACCTTGAAAAACAGTTGGGGTTATGCTAAAATAGAGTTGCAAATAAATCCTATTGGAGGAATAATAAATGATTAAGCTCATTATCGGCAACAAAGGCTCAGGCAAAACCAAAAAACTCATTGACCTGGTGAACACCTGCGTAGAGAAGTCTGACGGCAATGTGGTGTGCATTGAAAAGGAGCCCAAGCTCACTTACGATGTGTCCTCTAAGGCTCGCCTGCTGGAGACCGATACATACCGTGTCAGCGGTTGTAAGGCGTTTTACGGCTTTTTGGCCGGTATCTGCGCCGGCAACTACGACGTGACGGATATTTTGATCGACGCCACCTTTAAGATCGTTGGCAGAGAGTATCAGAAGCTGGTACAGTTCTTTGATATGCTGTCCGAGTTGAGCGAGGCACAGGATGTGGATTTCTACTTCACCATTAGCTGTGACAAAGAGGATCTGCCGGTGGAAGTGTTTGACTACTGCGAAGAGCTGTAAGCAAAAATGCACAAATAAAGAGCCTTTTTCAGGCTCTTTATTTTTCCGCCGCAAAAATAACTATTGACAAAGCGGCGTCTTGTATATATAATACTTAAAGTGCGATCGTGAGGTGGTTTTGTGAAGTTAGACCTGAAGGCACTTTTCGGCGGCGATACACAGCGTATTGCCATTGAGGAGCAGCTGGACTTCCACGATTTGCAATACGGTTCGTATTGCCCGCTGCGCCAGCCGGTGCGCGTGACCGGACAGGCGTATGCAAAGGCGGATGTATGTTATTTAGATCTGGATCTGTCCTTTGTGTTTGACGGCGTGTGCGACCGCTGCGCCGAGCCCATTCAAAAGCCCATGTCGTTGTCCTTACACAAGATCTTGGTAGAGGATCTCCAAAACCGGGGAGGATGCGGATGACGAATATGTTTGGTACAGGACAGCGCGCTGGATCTCAGCGACCTTTTGCGGGAAGAGCTATTATTGTTCTTTCCCACCAAAATGCTGTGCAAGCCAGACTGTAAGGGCCTTTGCTGCAAGTGCGGCAAGAATTTGAATGACGGACCCTGCGACTGCCAAAAGGATGTGGATCCCAGATTGGAAGCCCTTTTGCAGCTGCTGGATTAAGTGATTATTTTGCATCAAGGATTATAAAGGAGGCAATTCAAATGGCAGTACCTAAGAGAAAAACTTCAAAGGCAAGAAAGAACAAAAGACGTTCCAGCGTTTGGAAGCTGAATGCGCCTACTCTCGTTAAGTGCCCCAACTGCGCCGGCTACACCGTGCCGCACAAAGTGTGCGCCAACTGCGGTTATTACAACGGCAAGGCAGTTGTCAGCAAGGACGAGGCGTAAGCCAAAAACTTCAACACAAAGGCGGACTTGGTCACAGCCGAACAGGCTGCGGGGCTTATGTCCGCCTTTCTTGCTATTTGCTTGAAAGGAGGGTCTGTTATGGCGAGACCTGTTGTTGCCATTGTGGGCCGCCCCAACGTGGGCAAATCCACACTTTTTAATAAATTGGTAGGCGCCCGTCTGTCCATTGTGGACGACAAGCCCGGCGTGACCCGGGACCGCATTTACGGCGACTGTGAGTGGTTGGGTCACCGCTTTCTGCTGGTAGATACCGGCGGTATTGAGCCGCGGGCGGATGATGTGATCCTCTCTCAAATGCGCGCGCAGGCCAACATTGCCATTGCCACGGCGGATGTGATCGTGCTGGTGACGGATTTGCGCAGCGGCGTGGTGGCTACCGATCAGGATGTGGCCAATATGCTGCAAAAAAGCGGTAAGCCGGTGATTCTGTGCGTCAATAAGTGCGACAGTGTCGGTGCCCCGGATCCGGAGCTACGAATTTATAATTTGGGTATGGGTGACCCGATTGCCGTATCTGCCGTGCACGGTCACGGCACCGGCGATCTGCTGGATGCAGTGATCGCTTACTTTCCCCCGGAGAGTGAGGAGGAAAGAGGAGGACGATACCATCAAGGTGGCGGTCATCGGGAAGCCCAATGTGGGCAAGTCCTCATTGATCAACCGGATCAGCGGCCAGGAGCGAGCCATTGTGTCCGATATTGCAGGCACCACGCGGGACGCTACGGACACACGCATCGAAAATCAATACGGCAAGTTCACCTTTATTGACACCGCCGGTATTCGGCGCAAGAGCAAGGTGACAGATGCCATTGAAAAATATAGCATCATCCGCGCCCGTACCGCTGTGGAGCGAGCCAATGTGTGCGTGATTATGATCGATGCTACCGAAGGCTTCACGGAGCAGGACTCCAAGGTGGCCGGTATAGCTCTGGACCAAGGCAAGGGCTGTATTGTGGTGGTTAACAAGTGGGACGCTGTGGAAAAAGACGGCAATACGATGCGGGAGTATAAAGAGAAGCTGGCAGTAGACTTTGCCTTTATGAAGTTTGCGCCCTTTGTGTTTATCTCTGCCAAGACCGGCCAGCGTGTGGATCGCCTGTTTGAGCAGATCGCTTATGTGTATGCTCAGAGCACCATGCGCATTTCCACCGGCAAATTGAACGAAATTCTCGGCGCTGCCACCGCCCGGGTGCAGCCGCCTACGGATAAGGGCAAGCGGTTGAAGATCTATTATATGACCCAGGCGTCTGTGTGCCCGCCAACCTTTGTGTTTTTTGTGAACAATGCCCAGCTGTTCCATTTCTCTTACCAGCGGTATCTGGAGAACCAAATCCGTGAGGTGTTTGGTCTGGAGGGTACGCCGGTACGCTTTATTATTCGCGAGAGGGGAGAGGGCAAGAAATGATTTTTCGTCTAATCCTGGGTGCGGTTCTGTCTTATTTACTGGGAAGCCTGAATTTTGGTATCATTCTTTCTCGCAAGTTCCAAAAGGAAGATGTGCGCACCCACGGCAGCGGTAACGCCGGCTCCACCAATATGCTGCGAAATTACGGCAAACTGCCGGCAGTTGCAACGATTTTAGGCGATATGGCTAAGGTAGCTGTGGCAATTTTGCTGGTGCGTCTGCTGGTGGGGAATGAACTATATGCGCAGCAGCCGATTTTTATCAAGTCCTTTGCCGGGCTGTTCTGCGTGCTGGGTCATATCTTTCCTTGTCTTTTCCGGTTAAGGGCGGCAAGGGTGTGGCTACCTGCGGCGGTATGGTGTTTATGATCGACTGGCGGATCGCCCTGATCCTGTTGGCGGTGTTTATTGTGGCCGTCCTAATTACCAAATGGGTATCGCTGGGCTCCATCTTAATGGCAATCCTGTACCCGGTGCTGATGGGTCTGTTTTATAAGTCCGTTCCGATTACGCTGATCTCCGTGGTGTTTGCGGCCATTGTGCTGGTTGCCCACCGGGGAGAACATCAAGCGGATATTAAAACGGTACGGAAAGCAAGATTACCGTTGGCGGTAAAAATAAAAAGGAATAAGTGAAAGAAAAAAGCGCAGCTGACACAATTGTGTGTCAGCTGCGCTTTTGTAGCAGAGTAAAAAAGAAACCGCTGAACAGTGCAGCGGTTTTATCTCATTACGCTCTTTCGACCTTACCGGAACGAAGACATCTGGTGCAAACATAAACTCTTTTCGAAGAGCCGTTTACAATAGCCTTAACTTTCTTAATGTTGGGTTTCCAGGTTCTGTTGGACCGTCTGTGTGAATGAGAAACCTTGATGCCAAAGGACATTTCTTTCCCGCAGTATTCACATTTTGCCATGTGCGAACACCTCCTTACTAAATTACAACGCCGCTATAATAGCACATATCCCTGCAAAATGCAAGCACTTTTTGCCTAAATTTTCAAAAAGACCGATTTACGGTCAGCAAAACTAAATGTTGATTTATTTTTATATATAATATAATAAGAGAGATGATTTGACGGAGGAATATATATGGCTGCGGATAAAAAAGTAAGAAACTGGACAAACTCGACAAAGCAACAGACAAGCAGACGGCGCTGGAAAATGCGCTCAAGCAAATTGAAAAGCAGTACGGCGCAGGTGCCATTATGCGCCTGGGTGAGAACAAGCACCTGAATGTGGACGCTATCTCCACCGGATCTCTGTCCTTGGACATTGCTACCGGTATTAACGGCCTGCCCAAGGGCCGTATCGTAGAGATCTACGGCCCGGAGTCCAGTGGTAAGACCACCCTGGCGCTCCACTGTGTGGCAGAGGCGCAAAAGGCCGGCGGCCAAGCTGCGTTTATTGATGCGGAGCACGCACTGGATCCCATTTATGCCGCTAACCTGGGCGTGGATGTGGACTCTCTTTTTGGTAGCCCAGCCGGACTACGGTGAGCAAGCGCTGGAGATTGCCGAGCAGTTGGCCCGCTCCGGTGCCATTGACATTATTGTTGTGGACTCTGTGGCGGCACTGGTGCCCAGAACGGAAATTGACGACGATATGGGCGACTCCCATGTGGGTCTGCACGCCCGCTTGATGAGCCAGGCGATGCGTAAATTAGCCGGTGCAATCAACAAATCCAACACCCTGATTATTTTTATCAACCAGCTGCGTGAAAAGGTGGGTGTGGTGTACGGCAACCCGGAGGTGACCACCGGCGGTCGTGCGCTGAAGTTCTACGCCTCTATGCGTATTGATGTGCGCAAGGGCGAGCAATTGAAGAATTCCGACAATCAGTTCGTAGGCTCTCGCACGAAAGTGAAGATCGTAAAGAACAAGGTGGCCCCGCCGTTCCGTTCTGCGGAGTTTGATATTATGTACGGCACCGGCATCAGCAAAGAGGGCGAGATCCTGGATCTGGGCGTAGAGTACGGCGTAATCAAGAAAGGCGGCTCCTGGTTCTCTTACGGTGATCGCCGACTTGGACAGGGTCGTGACAATGTAAAGCAGCTCATCAAGGACGAGCCGGAGTTTGCGGCCCAGCTGGAGCAGGAGATTAAAGAGAAGATCGCCGAGGTGCAGGCTGCTTCTGACAAAAAAATATCAGCCGAAAGCAGCGCCTAAGGCGGATACGGACGCGGTGCCGACTGAGGAGAACACTGCCCGCCAGACCCGTGCGGCAGCCCGCGCCAAGTTGGACATTGCCGTAGAGGATGACGACGAGTAATGCGCCTGACCCATCAACTGGGGCGTGGCACCAAGGTGCACCTGCTGTTGGATGATGAATACCAAATCACCACCAGCACCACCTTTTGGGCAGAGCATTACCTGCCGGACGGTACGGAGATCAGCGAGGACGATTGGCAGCGCTTGGTGCAGCAGATCAACGAGCGCAAGGCGCTGAACAAAGCAGTGGAGCTACTATCTCATCGGGATCATTCTGCCAAAGAACTGCGGGATAAGCTGCTGCGCACCGCAGACGCGGACGCTGCGGACAAAGCGGTGGCAAAAATGCTGGATGCCGGTTATCTGGACGACGAGAAATATGCGCAACGACTGGTGCGCCACCTGATTGAAGATAAAAAATGCTCGGCATACCACGCACGGCAGGAGTGCCAAAAGCGGGGGATTGACCGTGAGATTATTGACCGTGCCCTTGCAGAGCAGGCACCGGACAATGTGCAAACTGCAAAGGAATTGATCCTGAGCAAATACAGCAGAAAATTACAGCAAGAAGACGGACGGCAAAAGGTGATGGCTGCGCTGGCACGGCGTGGGTTCGGCTATCACGATATTCAGGCCGCCTTGGAACAACTGGAAGATGAAGAATACTTATAAAGTCGGCATGATCTCATTGGGCTGCCCAAAGAACCAGGTCGACGGCGAATTGTTATTAGAGAAATTAAGTGAAAACGGATTCCAAATCGTGCAGCGCATTGAAGACAGCGACTTGATGATCGTTAACACCTGTGGCTTTATTGAGGACGCTAAGCGAGAGGCCATTGAGACCATCTTGGAGGTGGCCCAGTATAAGGCCGCCGGCGTGATCTCTGCCATTGTGGTCACCGGCTGCCTGGCTGAGCGCTACCAGGACCAGGTGATGGAGGAAATTCCGGAGGTGGACGCCGTCATTGGTATCGGTGCCAATGCAGACATTGTTAAGGTGTGCCAAAAGGCGCTGTGTGGCGTCAGACTAACTTTTTTCCTTGCAAAGAGTTGCTGCCCTTGGAGGGCGAGAGAATGCTTTCCACGCCCGCTCACTGGGCATATTTGAAGATCAGTGACGGCTGCTCGAACTGCTGTTCCTATTGCGCCATTCCCGGTATTCGCGGACCGTTCCGCTCTCGTCCTATGGAGAGCGTGGTGGCGGAGGCGGAGAGCCTGGCCGGGCGTGGGATCAAGGAATTGATCTTAATTGCCCAGGATACTACCCTGTATGGCAAGGATCTGTACGGCAAGTATTGCCTGGCAGAGCTGCTGCGTCGGTTGGTACAGATCGACGGGATCCGCTGGATCCGGCTGTACTATTGCTACCCGGATCGGATCACTGATGAGCTGATCGATGTGATCGCCAATGAGGACAAAATTTGCCCCTATATTGACATTCCCTTGCAGCACTGCAACGGCGATGTGCTGCGCGCCATGAACCGCTACGGCAATTATGACTCCCTGCGGGAGCTGATTTCCAACATGCGCCGGCGTATTCCCGGTTTGGCGCTGCGTACCACCTTTATGGTAGGCTTCCCCGGTGAAACCCAGGCACAGTTTGAAGAGCTGTGTCGGTTTGTAAAGGAAATGGAATTTGACAAAATGGGCTGCTTTGCGTACAGCCCTGAGGAGGACACCCCCGCCGCCGAATTCCCAAACCAAGTGCCGGAGGAGGAAAAGACCGCCCGGGCGGATGCGCTGATGGATGTGCAGTTTGATGTGACCGCTGCAGTGAACCAGCGCCGGGTAGGGGAGACCTACACCGCCGTGATCGACGGCCCGGACAGTAAGGAGAACACCTATGCCGGACGGTGCTATTTTGACTCGCCGGAGATCGACAGCAACATTTGGATCCATTCCGCTGTGCCGCTGGAGACCGGCAGCTTTGTGCAGGTGCGTGTAACCGGCACGGAAGAATATGACCTGTTAGGAGAGTATGTAGATGAACCTGCCCAATAAAATCACTGTATTTCGCTTTGCCTGCATTCCGTTTTTGCTGGCGGCGTCTTTGATCCAATTCCCGTATCACTGGAGCGTGGCGCTGGTGATCTACTTTATCGCCTGTATGAGCGACAAGGCAGACGGTATTATTGCCCGCAAGCAGGGACTGGTTACGGATTTCGGGAAACTGATGGATCCGCTGTCCGATAAGTCGTTAGTGCTGGCTGCTTACCTTGTATTTGTGAATATGGGTTGGCACACAGAGCTGGTGATTATGCTGATGATGGCTCGGGAGTTCCTGGGTAGCCGGGTATTCGTATGGCTGCCG
>ENA-OPYV01000227-OPYV01000227.1-human-gut-metagenome-genome-assembly--contig:-NODE-227-length-17797-cov-2.307923_pt1 | contig 17797 bp, 26 predicted proteins | sample MGYA00242474_ERZ504485 | MGnify/ENA primary metagenome ERZ504485 (study PRJEB26092, sample SAMD00036263) | human gut metagenome | host: Homo sapiens | study: EMG produced TPA metagenomics assembly of...
TTTGTGATTGACCTGGGCGGCGGCACGGTGGACATGGCTGTGATCAGCCAGGGCGCTATGAGCCAGTCCGAGTCACTGAAAGTCGGGGGCAACGACCTGGATGCGGAGATTGTCAAGTTCCTGCGAGAGGAGCACAATGTGGCTGTTGGCCTGCGCACCGCAGAGGAGATCAAGCGCACGGTGGCCTGTGCGCTGCCCAGAGAGGAAGATGTAACCACCTATGCTAAGGGACAGGACCTGCTTACCGGTTTGCCTCGGGAGGTGGAGATCAGCGGCAACGCTCTGTATTTGGCGCTGCAACCGTATTTTGAGACGGTGGCGGAGCACGCCGGGGCGCTGTTTGAGCGCACTTCACCCCAGTTGGTAACAGATATCGGCAATACCGGCGTATTGCTTACCGGCGGCGGTGCCAATATTTGCAATATGGATCGTCTGTTTTCGGACGCATTGGGCGGCGTGCCGGTGCGTAAGGCCACGGACGAAATGCACTGCGTGGCCAAGGGCTGCGTGGTGGCGCTGGAAAAAATGCATCTTTGGATCAGTACGGCTATCGGTATCAGACCAAAGAAGATGCCCATATTCGCTGATGGTTCGGTTTGCCAAGTGGCACCCATTGGTGCAGTTCTGTTTCTTTTTGTGCGTATTGCTGCTCACTTGCCTGAGCCGGCACCCGGTGCCGGTGGCGTTGTCTCTACTGGGCGCGGCGGTGTACCTGCTGCTGACAGACGGCCGCCGCAGTCTGCGCAACCTTTTGTGCGTGCCGGTGCTGGTGGCGCTGGTGGGCGGTTTACTTTTTGTTTGCCCACTGGGGCGTTACGGTCCTCTTTAGCCGGGGCGACACCCAGTTTACTTTGGAAAGCCTGATTTACGGCTGCTTCCAGGGGGGCATATTCGCCGGGGTGGTGCTGTGGCTGGCGGTGTTTGGCCGCGTGCTGGGCAGCGATCGGCTGCTGGCGGTTACCGGCCGAGCGGCGCCCCGCTTTTCTCTTTTGTTTTCTATGACTTTAGGGTGTATTGCCCGCTTTCGGGAGAATGCACGGCAAATCCGCCTGGCTCGTGCCGGTGCGGGACTGGCAAAAGAAAAGCCCCTGCACGAGGCACTGGATCAGTTTTCTACGCTGGTCACCTTGTCCCTGGAGGGGAGTATGACCACGGCGGACGCTATGCGCGCCCGAGGCTACGGCAAGGGGCGTCGTCGGGTATACGATCCGTTTACATTCGGCGTGGCGGACGGCGTAGAGCTGGCAGTGGTGCTCCTGCTGAGTATCACGGTGCTGGCGGTGGCGCTCACCGGCGGCCTTACTTTTCTATTTTGACCCGCAGCTGGAATGGGTCACCCTGTCTCCCTTAGGGGCGGCAGCAGCGGGCTTGCTTTGTTTTTGCCCGACGATCTCAAATGTAGGGGAGGCACTGCAATGGCGGCGATTGAAGCGGAAAAACTGAATTTCACTTACCCGGACGCGACAGAGCGGCACTTTCCGATGTAACCTTTTCCATTCCGTCCGGCGGCTTTTATTTGCTGATGGGGCCATCAGGCAGCGGCAAGAGCACTTTACTGCGGCTGCTGCAAGGGGAGATCGCGCCTCACGGTGCTTTGCGCGGGCAGCTCCACTGTGACAGCCCGGCAGGTTTCGTTTTTCAAAATCCACAGGACAGTTTAGTCACGGACAGTGTGCAGCGGGAGCTGGCGTTCTCACCGGAGCATGTCGGGCTGGACGGTGCTGCCGTAGCGCGGCGGGTGGGGGAGTGTGCCGCATTCTTCCATTTGGAGCCGTTGATGGAGCGCACTACGGCCTCTTTGTCCGGTGGGGAACAGCAACTGCTGTCCCTGGCGGCAGCTATGACCGGCTCGCCTCGGGTGCTTTTGCTGGACGAGCCTTGTGCGGCGCTGGATCCGGCGGCGGAAGAAAAATTTTTGCAGGTGCTGCTGCGGCTGAACCGAGAGCTGGGTGTAACGGTGCTGATGAGTACCCATACCCCCGGCGCAGCTTTGGCACAGGCGGACGGCGTGCTGTTGCTCCGTGCCGGGCGCTGCACCTGTTATGATGATCCCCATGCCTTTGCTGGTGCCTTGCGGCAAAGCGGCGACCCCATGTTGCAGGCGCTGCCGGTGGGGGCAATCCTGTTTGACGAAGTACCGCTGACGGTGCGGGAGGCCCAGCCTTTGGCCGCCCATCTGCGGTGCAAGCCGGCGCTGCACCCCAACCTGCAGGTAAGTCGGTATTGACCTTAAAAGAGATTTGCTTTGCTTATGAGAAAAAGAGCGCCGATGTACTCTTTCGCCTGTCCCTGACCTTAACGGCAGGCAAGTGCTATGGTATTGTAGGCGCCAACGGCAGCGGCAAGAGCACCCTGCTGGGGGTGATGGCCGGTGTGTTGAAGCCCTACGCAGGCAAGGTGCAGCGCCCGGTGCCCACGGCCTTGCTGCCCAAACGGTGCAGTATCTGTTTACCCGGGACCGGGTAGATCAGTTGGTGCAGGCGGAAACATTGCAGCACCTGGGCATTGCGCACCTGGCCGCCCGGCACCCGCTGGATCTGTCCGGCGGCGAAAGCGACTGGTGGGGCTGGGCATGGTGCTGGATACCGGCGCCGATACGCTGCTGCTGGATGAGCCTACCGCCGGGTTGGACGCCGATGCAAAGCGCAGCTGGGCGCTCGGTTACGCCACTTGTGCGCTGCCGGTAAACGGTGGTGTTGGTGACGCACGATCTGGATTTTGCCGGTACTTACAGCGATGAAGCGGCCTTCCTGTGCAACCGGGTGGTGACCCCGCCTCGGCCTCGGCGGGCATTCTTTGCCGGCATGGAGCTGTACACCACCGGTGTGCGCCGGGTGACCTGCCGTGCGCTGCCGGACGCCGTATCGCCGGAGGACCTGGTTCTATGAAGCGGGTATTGCTGACCTTGTTGTTTTTGGTTTTGCCCGGTGCTGCTGGTGGTGTGGCAGGTGTGCTTTGCAGACACGACCTCTTGGTACTTGGTGGCGGCGGTTTTGCTGCTGCTCAGTGCGCTGCCGTTCTTTTTGCATCTGGAGCGGAAGCCGATCTCTGCCCGAGAGATGGCGCTGCTGTCCGTCTTAACGGCGCTGGCGGTGGTCAGCCGGGCCGTGTTTTATCTGATCCCTCAGGTGAAGCCCATTGCCGCGGTGGTGATCGTGGCCGGTATGTGTCTTGGTCCCTTTTCCGGTTATATGGTGGGGGCGCTGTCCGCCTTTTTGTCTAACTTCCTGTTTGGGCAAGGCATATGGACCCCCTTTCAAATGGTGGCGCTGGGATTGGTGGGGCTGCTGGCCGGCATGCTGCTGCGTCCCGGACGGGTGAACCGCTGGGTGCTGGCGCTGGTTGGCTTCTTTTTAGCCACAGTGGTGTACGGCCTGGTGGTGGATTTGAGCACGGTTTTAATGACGGTGACGGACTTTACTTGGCCTGCGGTGCTGGCGGTGTATGCCTCCGGCGCACCTTTTGATTTGGTGTTTGGCGGGTCTACCGCAGTCTTTCTGGTGCTTTTTGGTACGCCGCTGGAGCAAAAGATCACTCGCCTGCAACGAAAATACGGCCTGTTGGAGCGCAAAGCCACCGCAGGAGATAAGGAGAATTGCCATGAATAAAACGATTATTGATAAGCTGGCACGCTTTGCCCAGACCAGTGCGATTATCGGTCTGTGCCTTTTGGGCATTTGTCCCGCTTTTGGCATTATGGCTATGGTAGTGCCGGCGGTGTTTAAGCAAAAGGGCGCGAAGCTGACAGAGGAAAATCAACAGCTGTGCCACAGAGCGCAAATCATGGGCGCGGTATCTTTGGTGCTGTTTGTGATTGATGTGATCCTGGCTTCAATTTTGTATGCCAAGTTCAAATAATCTAAGGTATTAAGAAAAGCGGAGGTGCGTTTTGCACCTCCGCTTCTTCTATATACACTTATTATAAAATCAGTCCGGGTAACCGTTGGGGTTCTGCTTTTGCCAGCGCCAGGAGTCCTCGCACATTTCTTCCAGCGAGCGGGTAGCCTGCCAGCCCAGCTCACGCTTAGCCTTGGAGGGGTCGCAGTAGCAGGTGGCAATATCGCCGTCCCGGCGGGGTTTGATCTCATAGGGAATGTCCACGCCGTTGGCCTTTTCAAAGGCCTTGACCACATCCAGCACACTGTAACCGATGCCGGTGCCCAGATTGTAGATAAACAGACCTTGATCCTTTTCCAGCTTTTCCACTGCCTTTACATGACCCAGCGCCAGATCCACCACATGAATATAGTCCCGTACGCCGGTGCCGTCCGGGGTGGGGTAGTCGTTACCAAACACGCCCAGCTTCTTCAGCTTACCTACAGCCACTTGGGTAATGTAGGGCATCAGGTTGTTGGGAATGCCGTTGGGGTCCTCGCCCATGGTGCCGCTCTTGTGGGCGCGATGGGGTTAAAGTACCGCAGCAGGCAAATGCTCCAGCTGGGATCGCTCACATACAGATCCTGGAGAATGCACTCGATCATATACTTGGTGCGCCCGTAGGGGTTGGTGACCCCACCGATCTCCATATCCTCGGTAAAGGGGGCAATGTTGTTCATGCCGTACACTGTGGCAGAGGAGCTAAAGATGATCTTTTTGCAGCCGTGGTGGCGCATCACATCCAGCAGTACCAGGGTGCCGTTTACATTGTTATCAAAGTATTCCAGAGGCTTGTGTACGCTCTCGCCCACGGCTTTCAGTCCGGCAAAGTGAATGACGCAGTCAATGTCCTCTGTCTCAAAGACTTTGTTCAGACCCTCTCGGTCCCGAATGTCGCATTCGTAGAACTTAAAGTCCCGATCCACCAGCGCGCGGATCCGATCCAGCGACGAGTGCTTGCAGTTGTAAAAATTATCCAGGATTACCACATCCTGGCCTGCGTTGATTAACTCCACGCAGGTGTGAGAGCCGATATAACCGGCGCCGCCTGTTACAAGTACAGCCATCTTTTTTCCTCCTTGGTTGTGGGGTTCTTTCTTGAAACTTCATTATATACCCCTTTGCCACCAAAGTAAATAAGAAAGTTGCAGTTTTCTCTGTGGGCATGGACGGTTTTGTTCGGTTTTGATCTTGTCAAGTCAACTATACAACCGGTACACCGGCGAAAAATGCGCAAAAAGCCCGACGCACGCCAAAAAGTATAAGGCTATTTTACAAAGAGTAATAAATGTACGGAAATTTTAACCAAATTCCTTGCGCTTTTTAGACGATTTTTTTACATCTTGGTGTTCAAATTTGCCGGAAGCCTGTTTACTTTTGAGAAACGGGGGTGTAAAATGAGCAATGGAAATAAGGATTGATTGGAGGTGACGGCGTTGCTGCTGAAAACCGATGTGGCAAGTAAATTGATCGAAGAACTGAATACGGAAACGGTGTTCAGTCTGTTTGGCGGCAAGCTCAAGATCGACGAGGGCACAGTCGTCAGCTGGATCATTATGGCGGTGTTCCTGATCGCCGGTATTTTGCTCACCCGTGGACTGAAGGTGGAGGGCAAGCTCTCCAAACGCCAGCTGTTTATTGAAATGTGCGTAGACAAAATGCGCACATTCTTCCACGGCGTTATGGGCCCGGACGGAGATCGTTACATTCCTTGGATGATGACGGTAGCTGTTTTATATCGGTGCCTGCAATATGTGCGGCATCTTTGGCTTTAAGTCTCCTACCAAGGAATTGAATGTAACCGTAGGCTGGCGCTGACCAGCATCATCCTGGTTCAGTACGCCGGTATTCATAAAAAGGGTACGAAGGGATGGCTTAAGTCCTTTGCTAAGCCGGTACCCATCGTACTGCCCATCAATTTGTTGGAGCTGATCATCAAGCCCATGTCTCTTTGCTTCCGACTTTTCGGCAACATCATCGGCGCTTTCATTATTATGAAACTGATCGAAGCGGTGGTGCCGGTAGCAATTCCGGTGGCATTGAGCCTTTACTTTGATATTTTCGATGGTTTTATCCAGGCGTATGTGTTCGTCTTTTTGACCTCACTGTACATTCAGGAAGCCATTGAAGATTAAATAGAACTTTTACAGAAAAGGAGAAATTTATCATGACAGTAGCAATCGCAGCGGCAATCGCCGTACTTACAGGTGTAGCAGCAGGTCTCGGCATCGGCCTTGCAACCGGTAAGGCAGTAGACGCCATCGCTCGTCAGCCCGAGGCTGCCGGTGACATTCGTACCGCTCTGATCCTGGGCTGCGCCCTGGCAGAGGCAACGGCTGTTTACGGTCTGGTTATCGGTATTTTGATCATCTTCATTATGAAATAACCGAGAAAATCCACAAGCAGAAAGGAAGCAGTGTCTATGCTGTCATTAGACTGGAATCTGCTCTTTACCGTGGTCAACCTGGTGATCTTCTATATCCTGATGAAGAAATTTGTCTGGAACAAGGTGCTGGGTGCCATGGATAAGCGGCAGTCCATGATAGACCAACAATTCAAAGACGCCGACGAGGATCGTCGAGCCGCAGGCGCTCTGAAAACAGAATATGAGGGTCGCTTAGCCGGTGCAGACGAGGAGTCGGCACGCTTGATTGCAGACGCAAAGGTCACTGCCAAAGCCAAAGCTGACAAGATCGTAGACCAGGCCAAGCTCACCTCCGACAAGCTGGTACGCGACGCGCACCAGACCATCGAGCATGAGCGCAACGAGGCACTCCAGTCCGTTAAGCATGATATTGCCGCACTGGCAATGGACGCTGCGGCCAAGGTGGTGTCTAAAGAGGCGTCTGAGCTGGATAACAGCGCGATCTATGACGATTTTCTGGCGGGGCAGGACGGCGGTGATCCGGTATGACCGTAACCGCACAGAATTATGCGCTGGTGCTGGGGGAACTGAATCTGGACGAACAGCAGATCAAAGCAGCAGAAACCTTGCTGCGTGAAAATCCGCTGCTCACCCAGGTGCTCTCTGATCCCAGAGTGCGCTTTGCAGAGAAGGAAAAAAGTGCCTGGACCGTATTTTTACGCCGCCCTTTTCCTCCTTTTATGAAGGTGCTTTGCAAACATGAGCGCGTGTATGCACTGACAGAGATTTTTGAGGCCTATCAGGATCTGTGCCGCCAAAAAGCGGGCACGGTTCGGGCGCAGTTGCTCTGCGTGGAGCCGCCCAGTGCGGAACAGACAGAGAAAATGCGCGCGTTTGTGAAAAAGAAATTCGGTGCCGCCAATGTGGAGCTGGACATTGCGGTACAGCCGGACTTGCTGGGCGGGTTTATTCTGCGCTGCGGCGACTGTGAATATGACCGCTCCGTAAAGGGCAAGTTAGATAAATTACAGCAAAAACTGACTGGGGAAGTGAAGTAATGGCAGCAATCAGTTCGGATCAGATCGTATCCATTCTCCGCGAGGAGATCACCAATTACGACTTTAACCAAAATGACGAGGAAGTGGGCAAGGTTGTTCGCGTAGGCGACGGCATTGCCACCATTTACGGTATGAACCACGCCATGTACGGCGAGATCGTGGTGTTTGACTCCGGGGTCAAGGGCATGGTCCAGGATATTAAGGAGAACCAAATCGGTTGCATCCTGTTTGGCCAGGATAGCGAGATCCACGAGGGCTCTACCGCTGTGCGTACCCATAAGCGTGCCGGCGTGCCGGTAGGCGAGGGCTTTATCGGCCGGATTGTCAACGCTTTTGGGCGAGCCGATCGACGGCAAGGGCGAGATCCAGTCCGATGACTACCGCCCGGTTGAAGAACCGGCACCCTCCATTGTGGACCGGCAGTCGGTAGATACCCCTTTGGCTACCGGTATTCTGTCCATTGACTCTATGTTCCCCATTGGGCGTGGCCAGCGTGAGCTGATCATCGGCGATCGCCAGACCGGTAAGACCTCTATTGCCATTGACACCATCCTGAACCAAAAGGGCAAGGATGTGATCTGCGTTTATAACGCCATCGGTCAAAAGGCGTCTACCGTGGCAAAGCTGGTGCATACGCTGGATAAGTACGGTGCCTTGGACTATACAATCGTGGTGTGCTCCACTGCTTCCGACCCGTCCTCTCTACAATATATTTCTCCCTATTCCGCCACCGCAATGGCAGAATACTTTATGTACAAGGGCAAGGACTGCTTGATCGTGTACGATGATCTGAGCAAGCACGCAGTGGCTTACCGTGCGCTGTCCCTGCTGCTGGAAAGAAGTCCCGGCCGTGAGGCTTATCCCGGCGATGTGTTCTATTTGCACTCCCGGCTGCTGGAGCGTTCCAGCCGACTGTCCGACAAGTTGGGCGGCGGCTCTCTTACCGCTCTGCCTATTATTGAAACCCAGGCAGGCGACCTTTCCGCCTACATTCCCACTAACGTGATTTCCATTACAGACGGTCAGATTTTCTTTGGAGAGCGACCTGTTCTTCAGCGGTCAGCGCCCGGCTGTAAATGTAGGTCTGTCCGTATCCCGTGTAGGTGGCGCAGCCCAGACCAAGGCTATGAAGAAGGCCGCCGGTTCTCTGCGTATCGACCTGGCTCAGTTCCGTGAGATGGAAGTGTTTACCCAGTTTTCCTCAGTCTGGACGATGAGACCAAGGCCAGCCTGACCTACGGCAAGGGCTTGATGGAGCTGTTAAAGCAGCCACTGTGTCACCCGTTGTCCCTGTCGGATATGGTGGTGTCTTTGGTGGCAGCCATCGGCCATAAGTTTATGGATGTGGAACCGAAAAAGATCAAGGCGTTCCAGTCCGGACTGCTGGAGTTCGTAAAACGCCAAGTACCCGGAGCTGGTGGCGACCATTGAAAAGGATCAGGTGCTCACCGACGAGTTGCGGGAGGAGATCTTGGCCGCAACCGATGAATATAAGAAGGTAAACCATGGCTAATGCAAGAGAGATCCAAAGCCGGATGAAGAGCATTAAGGACACCATGAAAATCACCAACGCCATGTATATGATCTCGTCCTCCAAGCTCTCAAAGGCCAGAACGGACCTGAAGAATACGGAGCCGTACTTCTTCACTATGCAGGACGCTTTGGCTAAGATCCTGATGGAATCGCCGGATGCCGGTAACCGCTTTTTTGACCAGCGGCCCGATTTGGCGCCGGAGGATCGAAAAAAGGCTATATTGTGGTCACCGCCGACAAGGGCATGGCCGGTGCCTACAACCACAATGTGATCAAGATCGCTGAGGAGGCCACCCACACCGGAGAGAACGAGAACCATAACAAACTCTTTGTGGTGGGCGAAGTGGGCCGCCGGTATTTTGAGACCAAGAACATTCCCGTCGACATAGACTTTAAGTACACGGCCCAGAACCCGAATATGAACCGGGCACGGTATATTGCGGAGCAAGTGACGGAGCTGTTTGTCAGCGGTGAGCTGGACGAGGTGTATATCATCTATACCAAGATGATCAACTCCCTGAATGTGCAGGCCGAGTGCCACCAACTGCTGCCTTTGGAGCAGGAACAGATCTCTGTGCACCGGGATCGGAAATATTACGATCAGGTGGCGTTTTTGCCGTCACCGGACGAAGTGTTTGAGCACATTGTGCCCAACTATGTGGCCGGGTTTGTGTATGGCGCGCTGGTGGAGTCCTATTGCTCCGAGCATAACGCCCGTATGACCGCCATGCAGACGGCTACCAACGCGGCCAAGGATATGCTCAATCAGCTGACCATTGATTATAACCGGGCAAGGCAGTCTGCCATTACCCAGGAGATCACGGAAGTGATCGCCGGCGCCAAGGCGCAAAAGAAGAAAACTGACTAACAATCGGAGGCAATCCTATGAATAAGGGCAAAATCATTCAGATCATGGGCCCCGTTGTGGATGTGGCGTTCCCGGACGAACTGCCCGCCATTAAGGAGGCGCTGGAGGTGCAGCTGGACGGCAAGCGCCTGGTGATGGAAGTGAGCCAGCACATCGGCAACAACTGTGTGCGCTGTATTATGCTGGCAACATCTGACGGTCTGTGCAAGGATATGGAAGTGGTTGCCACCGGCAGCTCCATCTCCGTGCCTGTAGGCCAAAAGACCTTGGGCCGCCTGTTCAATGTGGTAGGCGATACCCTGGACGGTCTGGAGGACCTAAGCGGCGAGAAGCACTGGGGCATTCACCGGCAGCCCCCCAGCTTTGAGGACCAGTCCCCGAATGTGGAGATTTTGGAGACCGGTATCAAGGTTATCGACCTGTTGACCCCCTATCAAAAGGGCGGTAAAATCGGTCTGTTCGGCGGCGCCGGCGTAGGTAAAACGGTGCTGATCCAGGAGTTGATCACCAATGTAGCCACCCAGCACGGCGGTTACTCCATCTTTACCGGCGTAGGCGAGCGTTCCCGTGAGGGTAACGATCTGTGGAACGAAATGCGCGAGAGCGGCGTGCTGCAAAGACAGCCCTGGTCTTTGGCCAGATGAACGAGCGCCCGGCGCCCGTATGCGTGTGGCAGAAACCGGGCTGACCATGGCGGAGTACTTCCGTGATGTGGAGCACCAGGATGTGCTGCTGTTTATTGATAACATCTTTCGTTTTGTACAGGCAGGTTCTGAGGTTTCCTCTCTGCTGGGTCGTATGCCCTCCGCAGTAGGTTACCAGCCCACGCTGGCAACGGATGTTGGCGAGGTGCAGGAGCGTATCGCTTCCACCAAGAACGGGTCTATCACCTCCGTACAGGCTGTGTATGTGCCTGCGGATGACCTGACCGACCCGGCACCGGCCACCACCTTTGCCCACTTGGACGCCACTACCGTACTGTCCAGAAAGATCGTGGAGCAGGGTATTTACCCGGCTGTGGACCCGCTGGAGTCCAGCTCTCGTATTCTGGAGGCCGATGTAGTGGGAGAGGAGCACTATGAGGTGGCTCGTAAGGTACAGGAGTACCTGCAAAAATACAAAGAACTGCAAGATATTATTGCGATTCTGGGTATGGAGGAGCTGTCCGACGAGGATAAGGTCACTGTTTACCGTGCAAGAAAGATCCAGAAGTTCCTGTCCCAGCCTTTCCATGTGGCCGAGCAGTTCTCCGGTATTCCCGGTGTGTTTGTACCGCTGAAGGAGTCTATTCGCGGCTTTAAGGCCATCATCAACGGCGAGGTAGACGATGTGCCGGAGATGGCATTCTTCAATGTAGGCACCCTGGACGATGTGCTGGAGAAAGCCAAGCAAATGCAAAAGTGATCCTTGTAGCAAGGAGGTGCCCGTATGGGTGCAGACAATACATTCAAATTTGAAAATTGTGGCGTCCAACCGTGTGTTCTATGACGGCCGGGCGCAGACCTTGGTGATCCCGGCTATCGACGGCGGCGAGGTGGGCTTCCTGGCCCAGCACGAGAACTGCGTAACCCCGGTGGAAGTGGGCGAAATGCGCATTAAGGATACCCAGGGCAAGATCATTCACGCCTTTGTTGGCAGCGGCTTTTTGGAGTTTGTCAACAATGAGGCCACCTTGGTGTGCGTGTCTGCGGAGTTGCCCAATGAGATCGACGCCCGCCGTGCTAAGGAAGCCAAGGAGCGAGCAGAGGAAGAAATGCGCCAGCACCACAGCCAAATGGAGTACCACCATTCCCAGGCCAACCTGGCTCGCGCCATGGAGCGCCTGCGTGTCGTCAAGCGCTATCCCAGATAATTTTTCCAAATATAAAAGCAAAGGACCTGTTCACACGAACAGGTCCTTTTTTTAGCTTTATGGCAAAGAATGGGGCGGGAGCAAGCTCCCGCCATGCGAATTGTCTATTTGATTTTATGGATGCTGGGGTAGTAGCAAAAGACGACTTTGCCCACGATCTTCTTTTTCTTTACAAACTTGTGGTCCCAAAAGCGGGAGTCCTCGCTGTCGTTGCGGTTGTCACCCATCATAAAGTAGCTGTCCTCCGGCACCTTGTAGGGGCCATAATCGCCCACCGGGGTGCAGTAGGTGACAAAGTCGTCGCGCAGCTGAATGGTTTTGCCGTTTGTTTGGGTCACATAGACGGTGCCGTCCTTGATCTCCACCGTTTCGCCCGGCAGCCCGATAATGCGCTTTACATAATTTTGGCGCTCATCGTCCGGGTATTTGAAGATCACCACATCGTACCGCTGGGGGTCGTTGGTGATATAGGCCAGTCGGCTGGCCACGATCCGATCGCCGATCTCTATGGTGCTGAGCATGGAGCCGGAGGGCACTACCGCATTGGCAAACACAAGTGTTTTCAGCAGCAGGGCCAGGATCACGGCAATCACAATGGGCAGCATAAAGTCCACAATATCCTTGACCGGGTTCTTTTCCTCCGCCTTGTCCGCGGCAGCCTTGGCTTTGCGGCGGGACTTGCGCTTTTTCTCCGGGCGGGTGTGGCGTTGAGATGGCGCTTCTTCCTGTACCGCAGCGGCTTCCATCTGCTCCAGCAGCTTGGTGGGGCTGATCTCTGCCGCCGTCTCTTCCGGGCGGCGGGTGTCAAACATCACATTGCCGCAGTTTAGACAGGTGAGCCAGTCGCCGTCTTTCATTACGGCATCGCTGCCGCATTTGGTGCACTTCATTGCATTCTTTCCTTATCAGTCAATGGTGGAGAACTTGGGATAGTAGCGGAACTCCACCTTGCCAACGATCTTATTCTTCTTGACAAATTTATTTTGCCAAAAGCGGGAGTCCTCGCTGTGATTGCGGTTGTCGCCCATCATAAAGTAGCTGTCTGCCGGTACGGTGTAGGGGCCGTAGTTGCCGGTTGGCGTCTCTTTGGTCACAAAGCTGTCGTCCAGCTGAACGGTCTTGCCATCCGTCTTGGTCACATAGACTACGCCGTTGACCACCTCCACCGTCTCGCCGGGCAGGCCGACAATGCGCTTTACATAATACTGCTTCTCATCGTCCGGGTACTTGAAAATGACAATATCGTACCGCTGGGGGTCGTCCTTTACATAGGCCAGGCGGCTGGCAATCACCCGGTCGCCCTCTTGAATGGTGTTCAGCATAGAGCCGGTGGGCACCACGGCATTGGCAATGACGCAATATTTTAACACCAGTGCCACCGCTACCGCAATGAGAATGGGCAGCAGAAAGTCTATGACCTCCCGCAGCTTGCTTTTTTGCTTTTTTATTTTCTTCGTTTGCCATGGTTATTTACGCTTTCGTTTGAATTTGCGGGAACCGGACAGTACCGCCTTTAAGTCCATCAGCTCCTCAAAGGGGGTGGAGCCGTCAGCCACGCTAAAGTTCGCTGCGCTGGAGGCTAGGTCGTCGGTGGCAATCTGTGGGGCTGCCTCCGGTGCGTACGCGCTGTCCACCAACTGCCGGTCCATGAAGAGTCTGACCATTTGTTTTTGTACCGTACAAGGTGATGTGGTGGGCACCGTCCTCAAGGGGCGCTTGGATTTTACAGCCGCCGAATGTGCCGTGTAGGACGCCGTTTGCGATCCAAATTGCCGCGTCCTTGCCCCTGCAGATATTGGTGTCTGCGTTATTGCTCACCGTAAAGGATAAAGTGAAGTCGTTTGTATTCTCCGGTGCCAGGCAGCGGTTGTCCCGGTCGCCGAACTGGAAGATCTTCATTTCAAAGGGCGCCAGGGTGATCTGCATTTTATCCCCATAAGAGAACAGATCCAGACTGTCCGCCCCGGTGGTGTTGTACACATTGTAGCACTTTACCGCCCGCAGATTCTCCGGGCAGCCCATCAGCTTGTTCAGGGTCAGGGTCAGATCCGTTTTTTCGTCTGTGGGATTGCGCAGGGCAATGATTCCTTCGCCCGCCTTTGTCCAGGCGGCATAGGCATAAATGTTGTTCTCTGCCGGGTCGCCGCCCAGCAGCATGGCATTCTTTAAGATGTGATGGTTGGCCTTTTGCCAGCGGAGCATACGGGCGAGAATGCGCCACTTGGCGCTGTTCATCTTATTGTAGCTCAGGTACAGCTCGTTAAAGGCCTGGCCCCGACAAGCATTCCAAAACAGGAACTTTTCAAATTCTTCGTCGGTATAATCTACCTTGGCAGTGTTGCCGTAGATCGGTTCGTGATTGTAAATATTCTTGGCCGGGAATTGCAGTGCGCGGGTGCACATAAAGTCGTAGTACATGGAGTCCCGGTATGTGATCTCCGCATCCACCTGTGCCTGTTGCTCCAGGTTCTTGGCAAAGCCAATGTCCATGGAGTTTTGCAGCCACACGCTGTTCACATATTGCAGCCACCAGGGAGAGGGGTTCACATAGCAGGTCATATTGATCCACAGGGGCTTGTTGTCCTTGGCTCTGCTCTCCCGCAGGCGGGTGAACAAGTCGATCCACCGCTGCCACATTTCCGTAACAAAATACATATCGTTCTCGCCGCCGGTGATGTGGTCATGCTTTGGGTTGGTGCAGGGCTTTAGGCAAAAGCCGTCCAGCTTCAGGTACTGAATGTCAAATTCCGTGCAGGTATCCGTGAGAAATTTTTCCAGATTTTGCAGGTATTTCTCCGAGCCGACGCAAATGTCCATACTGTTACTGTTCAGGTAGCCGTTGCCGCCTTTTTCAATCTTTTTGGCAAAGCGGGGAGTGGCTGCCGTGTAGCCGCCGCGAGGACCCAGCCAAAGGCCAAAGGTGGAGCCCAGCTTGTGGCACTGGTCGGTGGCGTCCGTCAGCTTGTTGGGGAACTTTTTGTTAAGCACCAAACGACGCTTTGTAGTTGTTCCAGCCGTCGTCAATCACATAGCGTCCAGCGGGGGCACGGCCGTGATTGCTAAGCCCCTGCTCGATCTCATAAAAGAGCGCTCAATATTGTCCGCGTCAATGTCCAGCATGTGGTCGTACCAGCTGTTGTACTGCACGCGGAAGTCGCTTTTTTGTGCTGATGTATTCAATGTAGTCAAAAGAACGCGCCCTGCACCTCTGCCATGGTGTTGCCGGTGGCGCCGCCCATGACAGTAGCAGGGCAGGTAAAGCGGCCGTGTACCGGGTGACCTACATAGTATTTGACTTGACCGATGCCGTACTGAATACGGTTGTCCGTGGCCGGAAACTCACAGCCGAAGAACAGGCTGGTCAATGTAAAAAGGTGGGACCTGGATCCCACGGACTCGCCATGCGTCCGGGATCTGCATGCTGGTCTCCACGTCGTCCGGAATAGAGAAGTGGGTCTGTGAGTTGATCACACCGATGTGTTCCAGGGCAATGTAGTCGATCACCTTGTCCTCGGTGGCTTGGATAAATTGCAGTTGCTTTTTCAGCGTGTTGCCGTCCCGGCCCACCCAGTAGCGCATGGTTACGGTGATGCCCTCAAATTCTTCAAAGGTAAACACCAGCTTACCGTCCCGCTCGGCGGAGTCCGTCACCTTCAGTCCCTTGGAGGAGAACTCGGTGCCGTCCGTAAAGTGAAAGGTGAATTCCGTGCTGTTGCCGTCCGGCACCAGGTCCATACCGGAGCGGGTGTTGCGAATGCGGGAGGCGTACAGATACCCCTCGTTGACCTTAAATTCCCGTTGCAGGGCGTTGCTCTTCAATCTGAACATATACTTGCTCCTTTTGCAGGATTTTACAGAATTTCGTCAATGGCTTTTGCCAGCTGATCCGGGCAGGAGGTGCCGTTGCCGTTGCAGTTGATGCCACGCAGCTTTTGAATCACATCTTCTGCCGGTTGACCCTCTACCAGTGCGGCGATACCTTGCAGGTTGCCGTTGCAGCCACCAAGGAATTTTACATTGCGTACCTTGCCCTCCTCGTCCAAATCAAAGGTGATCTGCCGGGAGCAGGTACCGTGGTATTATAAGTGTAGCTCATTTGGTTTCTCCTGTATTTTAAGATATTATTTTACTTTATTATATCTGCACTCTCTATTATACATACTCTTGCTCGGGATTGCAATATAGGGTCTGTGACATTTCTGTAAATCCCCGCCGGAGGCACAGGACAGTTTTGCCCCGAATGTCCAATAATCGGCACATTGCCTAAAAACATGCCCTTATCTTTGTCAGTTTTGTTCTATTGCATAAAAATCAGCCCTGTGTTAAACTAAAATTTGATATAGGGTACGCTCGTGCGGGCGCCCGGAATTGCTTTTAAGAGAGGTACTGTTTATGCAAAAACTGCGCGTTGGCATCATCGGCGCCGGTCGGATCGGCCAGGTGCACGCCAAATCCATTACTTACCACATTCCCCAGGCGGAGATCGTGGCCATTAGCGACCTGTTCCCGGAGAACGCCCAAAAGGTGGCGGACGACCTGGGTATTCCCAAAGCGGTGCAGGATTATCACGAAATTCTCAATGATCCTACGGTGGATGCAGTGCTGATCTGCTCCTCTACCGATACCCACGCGGATATTGCTGTGGAGGCGGCCAAGGCCGGCAAGCATATCTTTTGCGAAAAGCCGGTGGATTTGACCGTTGCCAAGATCAAGGCAGTGGAAGCGGCTGTAAAAGAGGCGGGGGTAAAGCTGCAGATCGGCTTTAACCGTCGGTACGACCACAACTTTGCCGCCATTAAAGATTTGGCAAACGCCGGCAAGATCGGCCAGCTCCAGACCATTAAGATCACTTCACGCGACCCGGAGCCGCCCCCGGTTTCTTATGTAAAGGTCAGCGGCGGCATCTTCCTGGATATGACCGTCCATGACTTTGACATGGCCCGCTTTATCGGCGGCGAGGTGGAGGAAGTGTTCGTCAACGCTGCCGTGCTGGTAGACCCGGCCATCGGTGAGGCAGGAGATGTGGACACGGCGCTGGTCAGCCTGAAATTCAAGAACGGCGCCATTGGTGTTATTGACAACTGCCGCAAGGCCTCTTACGGCTACGACCAGCGGCTGGAGGTGTTTGGCTCCAAGGCCCAGGCTTCCGCTGCCAACGACACCCCCACCCATGTGGCGTTTATTGATGAGAACGGCAAGGTGACGGATAAGCCGTTGTACTTCTTCCTGGAGCGGTATATGCAGTCCTTTACCGACGAGATGACCGAATTTATCGACTGTGTGCTTCACGATAAACCCACCAAGACCACGGTGGAGGACGGCTTGCAGGCGCTGCGTATGGGCCTGGCTGCCAAAAAGTCGCTGGCCGAGCACCGCCCGGTAAAGCTCAGCGAGATCGAAGCATAATTCTATTTCAAAGGACTATGAGTATATGAAGCGAGTTAGACTGACCATGTCCCAGGCGCTGGTACAGTTCCTGGACAATCAATATATCGAATGTGACGGCGTAGAAAGCAAGTTCGTCAGCGGCATCTTTGGCATTTTTGGCCACGGGTGCGTGGTGGGCGTGGGTCAGGCGCTGGAGCAGGGGGGCCATAACCTGAAATTTTATCAGGGCAAGAATGAGCAGAATATGGCGCTGGCTGCTGTGGCTTATGCCAAGCAGATGGATCGCAAGGCCATTATTCCCTGCGTGTCCTCCATCGGCCCGGGCGCGACCAATATGGTTACCGCTTGCGGCTGCGCCACCGCCAACCGTATTCCGCTGTTGGTGCTGCCCGGCGACACCTTTGCCTGCCGCCAGCCGGACCCGGTGCTCCAGCAGGCCGAATTTTTGACAACTACGGCCGCACGGTAACAGATGCTTTTAAGGGCGTGTGCCATTATTTTGACCGGATCAATCGGCCGGAGCAGTTGATGACCGCCTGCCTAAATGCCATGCGGGTGCTGACAGACCCGGCGGATACCGGCGCCGTTTGTCTGGCCATGCCACAGGATGTGGAGGGCGAGGCCTACGACTATCCGGTGCACTTCCTGCAAAAGCGGGTGTGGCACCTGGATCGCCGCCCGGTGGCGGAGAGCCAGCTGCAGCGGGCAGTGGCTGCGATCAAGCAGGCCAAAAAGCCTATTCTTATTTGCGGCGGCGGTGTGCGTTACAGCGGGGCAGAGGTTGCCCTGGCAAAAGTTGGCGGAGACTATAATATTCCCATTGCGGAGACCAGGCCGGGCGCAGCTTGGTGCTTGGC
>ENA-OPYV01000228-OPYV01000228.1-human-gut-metagenome-genome-assembly--contig:-NODE-228-length-17786-cov-2.102667_pt1 | contig 17786 bp, 23 predicted proteins | sample MGYA00242474_ERZ504485 | MGnify/ENA primary metagenome ERZ504485 (study PRJEB26092, sample SAMD00036263) | human gut metagenome | host: Homo sapiens | study: EMG produced TPA metagenomics assembly of...
GATTCTTCGTATTTCGGTGTATGGGGCGTTGGTTGGGCTGCAAGGCTTGTCTTCCGTTTTCCGGCTTCGCCTTTGCCTGATTGTGCTTGTGGTAGCGGTGGTGCTGGGCTTTAATGTGCAGCACTTCCAATGGTTCAGCCTGTTTCCGCCAGGCAGCAATACCGTGGGTGAAGTGGTGCGAAACGGCGTGGTGCTGTCTGCCAATACGGCAGAGATTACGATCTTTTTGGTGCTGGCGGATCGGGTGGTCATCGGCGGACGCGTTTTGGTGCCTTTTATGGCGCTATGGGGTGTTCGTACCTGACTACGAGCCTGCTGTTTCTCTTTGCCATCGGCGTGATGGGGGACGCGGCCGGGTTACAGGCGTTTCCGATTTATACCCTCTCTCAGCTGGCAGGCAGCGGCTCAATGGTGCGGATGGATGCGCTGTATACCGGCTTTTGGATCTTTGCTATCTTTATTAAGGCGGCACTGCTGATTTATTGTGCGGCAGTGACCCTGCCGGGCAGCGGTGGGTACAAGGGCAAGTGCCTGGGCGCCGGTTTGGCGGCCTTTGCCGTCAGTTGTGCGCTGGGACGGTTGATGACTGTGGGTCAGCACTCGCCGTTGATCACAGTGGTGCCCTTTGCAGTGTTTTCTTCTCTCATTCCCTTGGTGTGGCTGCTGGGGCACAGAAAGGCGCGTGGTACAAATGAGACGAATAATTAAGCTACTTCTTTGTTTATTGTTGGTGTCGGCCATACTGTGCGGCTGCTCCGGGCGGCGCACCCTGAGCAATTTGGCGGTGGTGGAGGGCATGAGCATTGACCGGGCGGCCAATGGAGTGTCCGTCTCGGTGCAGACCTTGAATATGACCAAGAGCGGCAACGGCTCAGAGGCGCTGTCCGGCAATATTACCATCAATACCGCAGAGAGCGGCACCGGTATCTCCCAGGCTCTGTCTAAACTGTCCGAGGACTTGTCCCGCAATTTGTTTTTGGGACAAAACAAGATTACGGTGTTCAGCAGCAGCGTGGCACGGCACGGGGTGGGCGACAATATGGATTACTTTGTGCGCAGCGCCGCCAGTCGGCCGGATGTGCTGCTGTGCGTGGCAGACGGTAACGCCAAGCGCTGTTGGAGAGTAAGGAAGACGACGCTTTGGTGCCCAGCGCAAATATGGTGCACCTGTTGCAGAATGGGCAGGATAGCGGTATGGGCGCGGTGGTGTCCGTTAATGACGCGCTGCGCCGCTTTGCCAGTCCTACCTCGGATATTTATTTGCCGCTGTTAAAGAAAGCGGGCACACATACGGCTTTTGAAGGGTTGGCGCTGTTTGATGGGGGCAAGATGACCGCCACGGCGGATATGGACGATACTTTCGGCATCCTCCTGATGAACGGTAAGATTAAAGCGGACTACTAACCCTGCAAAATGACAAGCTGGGGCATATCGGGGTGGAACTGGTGTCCTGCAAGGTGAGGGCACGGAGCGCCATGGAGAACGGGCGACCGGTGTTTCGGGTAACGGTGCGAACGCAGTTGATGCTGGATGAAGTGCAAAAGGGCTATATCAGTACCATAGATAATCGCGCCATTTCCGTCATAGAGCACCTGGCGGAGCAAAGCTGGTGGACCTGTGCACCGGGGCTTACGCCTGCTTGCAGCGCCGGATGCGACGGCGTGCAGGTTGGGGCGCGGCTGGCAATGTCAGACCCGGCGGGGTATGCAGCGGTTAAAGCGGACTGGAATCGAGCGTTCTCTGCCTCGGTGATTCAGGCTGTCTGCCACTGCCGGATTACGAAAATTAACGATAATTCCATCAGAGAATAGGTGCCGTCAGCACCGCAGAGTGGAGCAGGCTTACCAGATCACTGCTGCCTTGGGTGTGAAATGCGGCGAACATGGGCACCCCGAATGTGAGCAAAAACAGCAGAGCAAACAGGATCAATACTTTTTTCAAAGCGGATCTCTCCTTTCAGATAACTTGACATTTGTCCATTATAATTGTATAATGATTGTTCTAAATGTATGTTTGAAAGGAGCGATTTTGTGGCTTCCAATTATATTTCGCCCATCTCCATGGACGCACTGTCCAATTTGTGCCAGGAGCTGGGGAAGAATAACTATATCATGCCCACGATTTTTGAACGCTATCAGGTAAAGCGGGGCCTGCGCAACAGCGACGGCACCGGCGTGATGGCCGGATTGACCCGTATTTGCTCGGTAGAGGGCTACTATATTCTGGACGGCGAGCGGATTCCTACGGACGGCAAGTTGTCTTACCGTGGTTATGACATTCGTGATTTGGTGGACAACTGCATTGCCGAGGACCGCTTTGGCTATGAGGAAGTGGTGTGGCTGCTGCTGTTTGGCAATCTGCCCACTGCCAATCAGTTGTATTCTCTCCACGAGGTGCTGTCCGAGTGCCGGGCACTGCCGGACGAGTTTGTGGAAGATGTGATTATGAAGCATGCCTCCAAGGATATTATGAACAAGATGGCGCGCTGCATTTTGTCCCTTTACTCTTTTGATGAGAACCCGGACGATACCTCCATTCCCAATGTGCTGCGCCAGTCCTTGCAGCTGATCGCTCAGACCCCGACCATTATGAACAGCGCCTATCAGATCAAGCGCCGTACATTCTACAACAAGACCATGTTCCTGCACCCGATCAACAAGGAGCAGACCATGGCGGAGTACATTCTAAATCAGCTGCGGGTGGACAAGACTTTTACCCGCGAAGAGGCCAAACTGCTGGACATTTGCTTAATGCTTCATGCGGACCACGGCGGCGGTAACAACTCTACCTTCTCTACCCGTGTGCTTACCTCCAGCGGTACGGATACGTATTCGGCCATTACGGCGGGCTTCGGCTCCCTGAAAGGTCCTCGCCACGGCGGCGCCAACATTCGAGTGACGCACATGATGGAGGACATTATTGCCCATGTGGCAGACCCCACCAAGCCGGAGCAGGTGAAAGATTACCTGGTTAAAATCCTGAATAAAGAAGCCGGTGACGGTTCCGGTTTGATCTACGGTATGGGTCACGCAGTCTATACTAAATCAGATCCCCGCGCGGTGATCTTGAAATCCAATGCCCGCAAGCTGGCTTATGAGGCCGGATTTGAAAAAGAGTTTAAAACCTTGGAGAATGTGGAGATGCTGACCCCGGAGGTGTTTGCCGAGGTAAAGGGCGACAACAAGGTGATGTGCGCCAATGTAGATCTGTACTCCGGTTTGGTTTACAAGGTGCTGAAGATCCCGGAGGATCTGTTTACCCCGCTGTTTGCCACCGCCCGTACTTGCCTGGTTCGGTGGCGCGCATCGGCTGGAGGAACTGATTTCCGGCGGCCGAATTATGCGTCCGGCATACAAGAGCGTGTCCCACACCAGAACGTACATTGCCCCGGCAGACCGAGAGGTTCAGGGCTGATTTTGAACGAAAGAGGAGCGAAAAAAGTGCGTACCAGACCCCAACTGATCCCTTGGATTCTGACTTTTGCGATCACCGGGGCGGCGGTGGTATTGCGCTTTGTTCAGCTCCTCCTTTTTACGGACAGCAGTACCGGGCGGGTCACAGCTGCCCGGTGCGCCGTTGACTTATGGGCTGTATGCTTTGCTGCTGTGTGCCGGTGTGTGTTGCACTGTGTGTGCCCTGCACCAAAGCCATACGGCAGTGGCGGTGGCTGCAAACGGCGGCAGCCGCAGGCTGACCGTTGTGTCCTATCTGGTGTCTGTGGCGTCTTTCTTTTTGATTTATTTACCGATGCTTTTGTGCTACGACTTGGCGGACGGTGCGGTTTATTTACAGTGGAATGACCTGGTCAGCGAAGGGCTGACGGCACTGTTTGCTTTACTCAGCTGCTCCTACTATTTTGTTGTAGGGCGCAGCTATGGGGGCGGACGGTATGATTTTCGCGCGTTCCGCTTCTTTCACTTTGTGCCGGCGCTGTGGGGGCTTTGCCGTTTGCTAACCATTTTAGCTAAGATGGTCAGTGTGCTGGTAGATACCCAGACGGTGTGCGAGGTGCTGTTTTTGGTGGCGCTGCTGCTGTTTCTCTTATCCTTTGCAACGGCGGTGGTTACCTCCCGCCATGCAGGGCGTGCGGTGGTGTTCTTTTGGCCTGCTGGTGTTTGTGTGCGGCTGTGTGCTGGCATTGCCCGGACTGTCCGTATGGTTTGCCGGGCACCGGAATCTGTTGAACGGCAGCATGTATTTCGGCCCGGCGGATTTATTGCTGGGTGTGTTCGCCTTGGCTTTTGTGCAGGATCTGCGCCGTCGCAGCGCAGCGGATTAGGAGCGTGTCCTTTGTTTTTGCAACTCTAAAGACCGTGGCCGGTCAGGTACTGATGCTGTACCTGATCTCTCTGATCGGCTTTGTGACGGATAAGTTGGGCGTGTTTCGCCAGGCGGACGCCAAGCGGGTGATCGACCTACTGTTTAATATCGTGCTGCCCATTGCCATTATTTATACATTTATGACCATGGCGTATACCCCGGACCATGTGCGGGGTATTCTTTTGGCGTTTGTGTGCGCCTTTGCCACCCACCTGGTGGGCGGCGTGCTGGGACAGCTGTGCTTTCGCCACCGCAGTCCCATGGAGCGGGGCGTGTACCGCTACGGTATGCTGTTCTCCAACGCCAGCTTTTTGGCGCTGCCTTTGGCTCTGGCGGTGATTGGCTCGGAGGGCGTGTTCTACTGCTCCGTTTATGTGGCTGTTTTTAATGTGGTGGCCTTTACCTACGGCATTTATGAGATCAGCGGCCATACCGCCAAGATCGACCTGCGCCGGTTGGTGCTGAACCCCGGCTCCATGGCGGTGCTCATCGGGCTGCCGCTGTTCTTTTTGCAGCCCAGGCTGCCCCAGGTGATCCTGCGGCCCATGGAGATGGTGGGCAACTGTAATTCGCCCTTGGCCATGATGATTTTCGGCACCTTTCTTGCCAATGCGGACTGGAAGCGCATGTTCGCCAAAAAGGAGCTGTACTTTTGCTCCCTGATGCGTTTGGCAGTGATCCCCCTGTGTATGGTGGGGCTGTTTTATCTGTGCGGCGTGCGGGGTGATCTGCTGATCGCTATGGTCATCTCCGCCTCTGCCCCCACGGCGACCAATACGGCTATGTATGCGGCCAAGTACGACAATGACGCCGCCTTGGGCAGCGAGTTGGCCGCCCAGTCCTCGCTGTTTTCCATTGTTACCATGCCGGTGGTGGTGGCACTGGCAGCGGTGATTTAACCCCAAAAAAGGTGAAATTTGTCTAAATAAGTACAAATTGTAAATTTTATTTGAAGTGATAATACAGATAGTTGTAAAGTTGCGACCAAGGCGTATAATAGGAAGCATTAACGGAAAGGATGGATGTTTATATGAAGCTGGTTATGGCTGTAATTTCAAATAAAGATGTTTCCAAAGTTTTGGATGCGATTACGAAGGAGGGCTTTTCCTCCTCCCGCATCTCCACCACCGGTCAGTTCTTGGCCGATGGGGCACACCACGCTGTTTATCGGCACGGAGGATCACAAGGTGGAGCAGCTGTTCGATGTGCTGAAGAAGCATGTGACCAAGCGGGTGGTGCGCCAAGCGGGCGTGGCCAGCACGCTGGAGGGCTCATTGCTGCGCCAGCCGGTGGACGTGGAGGAATACGGCGCTGTGGCGTTTGTGATCAATGTGGACGAGTTCCGCAAATTGTAAAGGCAAGTATGGAATTTAAGCACTTTCTCGGGAATGAAAAAATCAAGGCGCAGCTGTCTGCATTGGTAGACGGCGGCCGCCTGCCCCACGCCGTGTGCTGGAGGGGGAGAGCGGTCTGGGTAAGCGCACGCTGGCCGGTGAACTGGCTGCGGCATTGGTGTGTCGAGGTGAGCACCGCCCTTGCGACAGCTGTCCCCAGTGCCACAAGGCTCGTGCCGGGGTGCACCCGGATATTTTGGTCTATGCCCGGAGGGGGGCGCCCGTTCGTTCCATAAAAAGACGGTGGATCAAATTGTGGGCGATGTGTATATGACCCCCAACGAGGCCGATTATAAGATCTACATATTGGTTAACGCCCATTTGATGAGCGTGCAGGCCCAGAATGCCATTTTGAAAGTGCTGGAGGAACCGCCGGCTTATGTGCGGTTCATTTTAACGGTGGAGAACAAGAGCGCTCTGCTGCCCACGGTGCTGTCCCGCAGTGTGGTGTTTCGGTTGGAGGGCGTGCCGGTAGAGATCGGCGCGGATTATATTTTGCAGCGGCAGCCGGAGGCAGACCCGGATCGGGTGCGCCAGGCGTTGCAGCTGTGGAACGGCAACATCGGAAAGGCCATGGAGAGCCTGGAGGACGGCGAGGCCGCCAAGTACAGCGCCTTGTCCGCAGAACTGTGCCGAGCGCTGGTGGCGGAGAATGAGTATGCGCTCATTTGCGCCTGTGCACCCCTGCAAAAGGACAGGCAGGCGGTACTGAATATCTGCGAGGTGCTGCGGGATCTGTTTCGGGACGCATTGGTGCTGGACAGCGGCGCCGATCTGCTTTCCGGCAGCGATGAAATTCCCCGGCTGCTTGGCTCCAAATGTACCAGAAAACAACTGCTGCAACTGGTATCTGTGGCAGAGGACACTTATCAGCGAGCGCTGCAAAATGCCAATAACGCCCTGCTGATCACAAAATTTTGTGCCGATTTGCGCCAGGCGATCGGCCGTTAGGAGGATAGATTATGACAAAAGTGGTAGGCGTTCGGTTTAAGGACACCGGCAAAACATATTATTTTGACCCCAAGGGGTTGGAGATTAAAAAAAGGCGACCTGGTGGTGGTAGAGACCGCCCGAGGTATGGAATGCGGCGTCGCCCAGTATGCGCCCAAAGAGGTGGCGGAGAATGAGGTCACTGCACCCCTCAAGCCGGTGCTGCGTATTGCCACCGCCAGAGACAAGCAAATTCTGGAAGAAAATAAAGAAAAAGAGAAACGCGCCTACGAGGTGTGCCTGCAAAAGATCGAGAAACACAAGCTGGATATGAACCTGACCGAGGTGGAATACGCCTTTGACGGGTCCAAGATTCTGTTTTATTTTACCGCGGACGGCCGTGTGGACTTTAGAGAGCTGGTCAAGGATCTGGCCTCCACTTTCCATACCCGTATTGAGCTGCGCCAGATCGGCGTGCGAGACGAGGCCAAGATGCTGGGCGGTCTGGGCGTGTGCGGGCGACCGTTTTGCTGCTCCACCTTCTTGAATGACTTCCACTCCGTGTCTATCAAAATGGCCAAGGAGCAGGGACTGAGCCTGTCCCCCTCTAAGATCAGCGGCACTTGCGGGCGGCTGATGTGCTGCCTGAAATATGAGCAGAACTCTTATGAATACCTGGCAAAGATTACTCCCCGCCGAGGCACCGTGGTGGATTGCAGAGAGGGTCGAGGCACGGTGGTAGACGCTGCGCTGCTCACCGGCAAGCTGAAAGTGCAGCTGGATAATGCGCCGGAGGGCGCACCGGTGATTGTCAATCGGGAAGAAGTGCGCGTGGTGCGTGCGCCCGTCGCGGCGGCAAAATGAGAAAAGCGGACAAGCCCGCCCAGGCTGAGAAGTAAGGCAAGACTAATTTTTAAGAATTCACTTGCATTTTTAAATCAATGCTGTTATATTTAGGTTGAGAAACATACAGGAGGTGTTTATCATGGCATATCAGATTTCTGATGATTGTATTTCCTGCGGTGCTTGCGCAGCAGAGTGTCCGGTTTCCGCCATCTCCGAGGGTGACGGCAAATTTGTAATTGACGCTGACGTTTGCATTGAGTGCGGTGCGTGCGAGGCAACCTGCCCCGTGGGTGCGCCTGCCCAGGCATAAGCGGATTTTGTAGATTTTTCTGCTTTTGTACAAACAAAAGGAACACGCCGAGAGCTTTGGCTTTGGGCGTGTCTTTTTTTGTCCGCTTGCCAAAGCGGGGCGGTAGGTATATAATAAGCGCAAAAGACCCGGGCACGGCCCGGTAGTGGGAGAGCCTATGAACGAGACGGTTATGCCTTTGGCAGAGCACATGCAAATCGTGGTCAGTGATCGCCACACTTTTGGTACGGACGCCGTGGTGCTGGCGGATTTTGCCCATATTCGCCGCCGGGATCGGGCGCTGGATTTGGGTACAGGTTGTGGAATTATTCCGCTGCTTTGGCTGCGAGATGCCCGGCAAAGTCCGGTGGCGTGCCTGGATATTCAGGACCGGGCGGTACGGCAGGTGCAGCAATCCATTGCACTGAATCATTTGGAAGAGCGGCTAACCGTGCAGCAGGCAGATCTGCGAGATCATCGGCAGCTGTACCCGGCGGGCAGCTTTACTCTGGTGAGTATGAACCCGCCGTACAAGCCGGTGGACACGGGCATTTTGTCTCCGGAGCCGTGGGATCAAATTGCCCGGCACGAGGTGTGCTGCACCTTGGAGGACGCCTGTGCGGCAGCGGGCTATCTGTTGCAGTTCGGCGGGCGGTTTTGCATTTGCCATCGACCGGAACGGCTGGCGGATATTGTAACGGCTATGCGTGCCCATGATTTGGAGCCTAAGCGGCTGCGGCTGGTGCAGCACCGGGGAGGGAGAGGCCCCCTTTTTGCTGCTGGATGGAGGGGCGCAAGGGCGCGAAGGCGTATTAACGGCGGAGCCTACGCTGATTTTGGAAAGCCCAGCGGGCCGGGCGGAAATGCAAAGAATATACGGCGCATATTTTGAAGGAGGCGCAAAGTGAGCGGTACTTTATATGTGGTGGGCACGCCCATCGGGAATTTAAGCGACTGGTCGCCCCGGGCGGTTGACACCCTGGGGACTGTGGATTTTATTGCAGCAGAAGACACCCGGGTGACCTTAAAGCTGCTGAATCATTTTGGTATCAAAAAAGAGATGGTCAGCTATTATGAGCACAACCGTCGGGAGCGGGGCGAGATCATCACTGCCCGCATTGCGGCGGGGGAGGACTGCGCCATTGTAACGGACGCGGGTATGCCTGCCATTTCGGACCCGGGGCAGGATTTGGTGCACCTGTGCCACTTGCAAGGGATCCCGGTGGTGTCCGTGCCCGGACCGGTGGCTTTTGCCACAGCGCTGGCGGTGTCCGGTATGGAGAGCGGGCGCTTTACCTTTGAGGGCTTTTTGTCCGTCAATAAAAAATCCCGCCGGGACCACCTGGAGGAGCTTAAGGACGAGAAGCGCACCATGATTTTTTATGAGGCGCCGCATAAGTTTAGCAACACCATTGGGGATCTGCACCGGGTGCTGGGTGATCGGGAGATCGCCATTGTGCGTGAACTGACCAAGGTGCATGAGCAGGTGGTACGTACCACTTTGGCACAGGCGGAGAAAGACTATACGGAAAATAAGATCAAAGGGGAGATCGTGCTGATCGTGGCCGGCAAAAAGGCCGAGCCAACGGACGCCATCACCTTTGACCAGGCGGTGGAACAGGCCCGTGCGCTGGTGGAGAAAGGCGCTTCCGTCAACGCTGCCGCCAAGGAGATTGCCGCCGGTAACCCCGTACAAAAAAGGCGATCTCTATAAGGCACTGCTGTGAGTGGGTGTAATGCCTGCCCCCGCCGGTGCGGTGTTGACCGTACCACGGCCGTGGGTGCCTGTGGTGTGGGCGCTGCCTTTCGGGTGGCGCGTATGGCGCTGCACGCCTGGGAGGAGCCGTGTATCAGCGGCAAATCCGGCAGCGGGAGCAATCTTCTTTTTCCGGGCTGTCCGCTGAAGTGCGTGTTTTTGCCAAATATGGAGATCAGCCGGGGGCTGCAAGGGCGTGGATCTAACCGAGGACCAGCTGATCGCCGGTATGCAGCGGCTGATTGACGCCCGGGGCGCAGAATATCAATTTGGTCAGCCCCACCCAATACGCACCGGCCTTGGCGCGGCTGCTGCGCCGATGGAAGCCCTCGTGCCGGTGGTGTACAACACCGGCGGCTATGAGCGATTAGAGACCCTGCGGCAGCTGGAGGGGCTGATAGATATTTATTTGCCGGATTTTAAGTACACCCGACCGGCTAAGGCGGCGGCTTACAGCGCTGCGCCGGACTATGTGGAGCGGGTGGGCCCGGCGCTGCTGGAAATGCGCCGCCAGGTGCAGGACCGGTGGGACGGGGATAAAATGCTGTCCGGTATGATCGTGCGCCATTTGATTTTGCCGGGCAATACCAATTCGGCCATTGAGGTGCTGAACTGGCTGCACAGCCATTTGCCGGGTACCTATGTGTCCCTGATGGCCCAGTACACCCCTATGCCGGGGGCTGGAGCGCTACCCGGAGCTGACGCGCGCCATCACCCGCCGGGAGTACGACAAGGTGGTGGATCATGCCCTGGCGCTGGGTATGGATCATGTGTTTTTGCAGCAGCGCAGCGCGGTAGGTAAAGATTTTATTCCGGCATTTGATTTTACCGGCATTGTGTGATAGAATACAGTCAGACGCTGTGCGCCGAAAAGTGTAAAGACGAGGGAATGTGCAAATGAAGAAATTTTTCCAGGAGTTTAAGGCATTCATTTCCCGCGGCAATGTGATGGACCTGGCCGTCGGCGTGATCATCGGTTCCGCTTTTACCGGCGTGGTTACCGCTTTGACGGACTCGATCATCAAACCGCTGCTCAACTGTATCGGCGGAGCGGAGATTCAGGGCAAGATTCATCTGCTGGGAGATAATTATTTGGACTACGGCGCGTTTTTGTCCGCTGTGGTGAATTTCCTGATTATGGCGCTGATCATCTTTTGTATGGTCAAGGGGCTGAATAAGTTGTCAGACGCAGTGAAGCACACCACCCATGAGAAAGAGGCACAGGCGGCAACCACCACCAAGGTCTGCCCCTACTGCAAGAGCGAGATCCACATTGCAGCCACCCGCTGTCCCCACTGCACCTCGGTGCTGGAGGACGAAAAGGCAGAGTAACGACAGCTAAAACTGAATATGTAGCGATAATAATTTTACATAGAATCAGCAGGCATTGCCTGCGTTAAGGGGGATTTTTCTATGAAAACGAAAGCGTACACTTATCCCAGCGCCAGCGCGCTGGCCACCATCCATGCCTGGCAGTGGTATCCGGAGGACGGCAATGTGAAGGCCGTGCTGCTACTCCACCACGGCATGGCTGAGCACTGCGGCCGCTACGGCGACTTTTTGCAGGCCTTTGCGGATATGGGTTATGCGGTCTTTATGCACGATATGCTGGGCACGGTCAGTCCTGCGAAACGCCGGAGGACAGGGGGTTCTTTGGCGATAAGGACGGGTACAATGCTCTGCTGCAAGATGTGCGGCGGCTGTATGACATTGCCCGGGGCGAATATCCGGACAAGAAGCTGGTTATTGCCGGCCATTCTATGGGCAGCTTTATTATGCGGTGCTTTACCGCCCGCTACCCGGATCTGGACTATGCGGCGGCCATTATGTGGGCACCGGCGGGCCGAATCCACTGGCAAATATCAGCGTGGCGGTGACCAATGTACTGGGCGCCGTTAAGGGTAAGCGCTATCGCTCCAAGTGGCTGGAGAATACCGGGCTTTAAGGGCTATAACGATCATTTTGAGGGTCGCACTTCTGTGGACTGGCTCAGTCGAGATACCGCATCGGTGGATGATTATGTTGCAGACGACGCCTGCGGTTTTACCTTTACTGTGGCCGCTACGGCGATCTGGGACGGCTGGATGTTGGAGTGCGGCAGGTAAGGACTGGTACGCCCGCGTACCAAAGGATCTGCCCGATTCTCTTTGTGTCCGGCCAGGAGGATCCGGTGAGCAATTACGGCGCCGGTATTCGGGCGGTCAGCGACCGGCTGAAGCCACCGGCCACACCCGGGTGCAGGTTCTTTTGTATCCCGGTGCCCGGCACGAGATTCTGCGAGAGACCAACAGCCCGGAGGTGTACCGGGATATAGACGCCTTTATTACCAAAGCGGTTTTGCAGGCGAAATAAACACTGAAAAAACAGCCGAGGACTTGTATTTTGCAGGCCCTCGGCTTTCTCTTGCCTTTTTTGCCACGATCGGGTATAATCAAATTGGAATATAGGCTTTTGTTTTATCAGGAGGTATGGGTATGAAAAGAATGCGTTTGCTATCTCTTTTGCTGGCGTTGGTGCTGGTGTGTACCGCTATGCCGGTTACGGCTGCGGCTGCCGATGGACTGGCAAATGCTACCGTCTGTACGACCCATACAGTCCATACCGAGGGGCAGAGCGCAGAGGACTGTACCGGCCTGGTTCCGTATCTGGCTCCGGACGGTACCGCTTGGGCAGCGGTGGGGGACGATACCACTAAGGTCAAGACCTGGCACTGCTTCCAGCAGGATATAGATGCGGCGCTGACAGACGCGCTGCACCGTATGCTCCGGCGAGAGACTGCTTTTACCCTGTATATTGCGGTGAAAAAAAGCAATTACGACCCTACCACCGACAATCTTCAGACGGCGCTGTATGAGCGGCTGCGAAGCAACGCCCTGGCAGAGAAAGTGGGCACCATTGAGGGCGGCGATTTTTTGGACGCCCAGATCCAGGACTTCCGGCAAGATGATTTGAAAATCTCTTGGCTCAATGTGGAGGGCTATGACGACTGGAACGGCCCGGTGGCCTTTTATGAGGTGCACTGCACCTTCAAATATTGCGACACGGTGCAGCAAATGGAGATCCTGCGCCAAGCGGCGGAAAAGTGGAACCAACTGTTTGTTACCAACAATCCCACCATCGCGGCGGAGAAGGATACAAACCGCCGCCAGTACCTGATCGTCAAGACCATTTATGACTTTTTGGCGGAGAACACGGTGTACAACACCGCTGCCTATGAGAATTTTATGAATCATCAAGTGACCGACTGGTACGCCCACACCGCCTACGCAGCGTTCTTCGGCCTTACAGGGCAGGGGGCTGCGGATTTGGACAGCACCGGCTACGATTGGTCCGTGCGGCAAAAAAACAGCCTGACGGTGATCGGCACCACCGGCCAGGGCAAGGCTGTGTGCGAGGGCTACGCGGCGCTGTTTTACTATCTGTGCCGTTTGAACGGCATTGCCTGCAACACGGTGATGGGCAGCAAAATGGTGCGCAATGAGAACACCGGGGAACTACAAAAGGATATGCACGCCTGGAACTTTGTGTATTTGGATGACGGCACCGGCAGCGGCTACCAATGGTATCAGGTGGACGCCACCTTTGCCGCCTCCAACAACCTGCGGTTCCCGGGTTTATCAATTATTACTATTTCCTTTGTGGGTCGAAAAATGCATACTTCACTTTGGAAAACGACCATCAGCAGTTGGACGATACTAAATCGTACCCGCTACTGTCTGCGACGGACTACCGCTTTGCCTCTACCGGCGAGGATCTGTCCGATTTTGACGGACAGGGCTATATGGTGCTGATGCGTCGCGGTGCCGAAGGTCAAATACGGGATTCTATTCTGATTCAACGGGCGGCGGACGGCAGCTGTGCCTATTTTAAGGCGCAGACGGACGGCAACGGTACGGTGCTGATGGACGAGAACGGGCAAGCCAAGGTGACCCCTCTGCCGGACGGCACCGGGCTGGATTATGTCGGCGAGGAAGGCGAATTCTCTCTGCTGATTCCGGGCTATGTGTTTGGTCGGGAGTACACTACTGTGTATGAGACCGGCGACGATCGTTACGCGCCGGGACAGCACACCATTATTGCCACGGACGGTACTGCACAGCTTTCTTGCTCCTTTTACCTCAACAAGATTGATGTAACCAAGGAAAAGAACCAGATCGAACTGCACAATCTGGATAAAAACGGTGCCATTACTTATAATGTTTGCCCTATTCAGGTGGATGTGCATGTGGTGGATGGCTACGGCCATACTGCGGTGCGGGATAAGGACTACACCGTATTGTTCCTCGATGAGAACGGCACACAGGTGGATACCCTGTCCGAGCCCGGCAAGTACACCATTGTGTTGGATTTTTCTATCAGCGACCGTTATACCGGCAAGCTGGAGGGGAACGGTACCAACCGGCTGCGGTTTGAAATTGCCAAGCTGCCCATGAACCGGGCAGGCTTTGGCGATGTGCAGGCGCCGTACTCCGGCAAGAGCATTGCAGATGTGATGTCTGCCATGACCTTTGTTGGCACCACCACAGACGGCAAGCCTTACAAAAAGACGTTCAAAGAGGGCGAGGACTACACCCTCACATACAGTGGCTCCACGGTGCATGCCGGTAGTGGCACCTATACTGTGACGGCACTGGAAGGATCCAAGTACCTGATCGGCAGCGCGACCTATACTTATACCATCGCCCCGGCGTCTATTGCCGGGTACGGCGGGTCGGATGTTTGCGCGCCGGTGACCTATAACGGCAGTGCCCAGCGCCCCGGCACCGCTTGGTTTGACAGTCAAAGCGGTTTAAAGTCCCGGTCGGGACTATACGGTGGTCCGTTACAGTGCCAATACCAATGCAGGTACCGCCAATGTGACGGTGCAGGGCAAGGGCGATTATACCGGTACGGCTGTGCTGCACTTTAAGATCAATCAAAATCCCTGAACGACAGGGATGTGTCTGTTCGGTGTACCCCTACCGCGAAGGGCGCCACAATCAAGGCAACCTATAAGGGCAAGACCTTGCGGCAGAACAAGGATTACACCGTGTCCATTGCCACCAGAGCACCACCCGCACGGTAACGGTGCAGGGCAAGGGCAACTTTAAGAGCAGGCGGCAATTTAAGATCCATGTGCATGCCTATAAGTGCACTGCCAAAAAAGCGGCCACCTACTTTGCCACCGGGTATAAGAAATATAAGTGCACCGCTTGCGGCGCCAAAAAGACGGAAAAGCTGGCACAGCTGAAACCGGCGATCGCATCGCTGAAAAGCAGCAAAAAAGGCCGGCTGACCGTAAAGTGGAAGAAGGGCAGTGGCATTAGCGGTTACCAGATCAGCTATTCCACTTCGTCCAAGTTTACCAAATCCACCACCAAGTCGGTAACGATAACCAAGGCGGGCTCCACCGCCAAGACCCTGACGAAACTCAAAAGCAAGAAAAAGTATTATGTGCGTATTCGGGTGTATAAAAAAGCAAAAGGGCGGCAAGCTGTACGGCGCCTGGTCCCCGGTAAAAAGTACCAAAGTGCGGTAATTTGACTTTGTTTTCTCTTTATGTTATAGTGAGGCCGAATAAACAACCCAAACGAGGTGTGATATGAAACAAAAATGTAAATCTCTGTTTTGCGCTCTGTTGTGCCTGGTGCTGATGTGCGCTACCGCGTTACCGGTATGGGCAGCCACTGCGGTGCCGGCGTTTGGCACCGATGTGTCTCAGCATAACGGAAAAGGTGTGGATTACACCGCATGGAAGAAGGCGGGTAAGACCTTTACCATGATCCGTATGAGCTACGGCAACGACCACCTGGATCCGCAGTTTTGGGATAATGTGAATGCGGCGGAGGCAGCGGGCGTTCCCTTTGGCGTGTACCATTACAGTTATGCGTACAATACCAAGGAGGCCACGATTGAGGCCAATTATGTTAAGAGCGTGTTGGCTCAGATGAAGGGCAAGTACAAGTATTTTTGTGCTGCCGGTGGCTTATGACCTGGAGGATCAGCTGATCCTGGACAACAGCAACAAAAAAGACCATTATTCAGCACGCCATTACTTTTTGCGACGCCATTCGCGCAGCGGGCTACACCCCGATGGTTTACGCCAACCTGAATTGGTTTGCCAATTATTTGAATGTGCAGACGCTGCATAGCAAGGGCTATAAGCTGTGGTACGCCAACTGGCAGCCAAAAACCACTGATTTTTCCGCCCGGGTGCAGATTGGCAAAACCGGCGTGTATGCGGATATTTGGCAGTATGCCGAGGGTGATATGGACGCCGGCGTGCCGGATTATAATGTGTTGTGGGATTTGTCTGCCCTGTGTGCCCATCATTATACCAAGATCGGCGAAAGCCTGACCCGGGCCACTGCTTCCAAGGATGGCAAGCGGGTCTATACCTATCGCTGCGCCGTGTGCGGCAAGCAGTACACCAAGACCGTTGCGTACTATAAAGCCAGCAATATCAAGCTGAGCAAAACCGCTTACACCTACAACGGCAAGGTGCAAAAACCGTCTGTGACCGTGAAAAACAGCAAGGGCAAAGCCCTGAAGAATGGAACGGATTATACCGTCAGCTATCCCAAGGGCATGAAGAATGTGGGCAAATACACCGTGAAAGTGACCCTCAAGGGCAATTACAGCGGCAGTAAGTCCATGACCTATAACATTAACCCCAGGGTACCAGTGTGTCTAAGGTGAAAGCCGCCAAAAAGGCTTTAAGGTCACTTGGAAAAGCAGGCGACCCAAACCACCGGCTACCAGGTGCAGTATAGCACCAGCAGCAAGTTTAAGAAAGCCAAGACGGTGACGATCAGCAAGAATAAGACGACTTCTAAGAGTGTCGGTAAGCTGTCCGCTAAGAAGAAGTATTATGTGCGGGTACGCACCTATAAAACCGTAAAAATCGGTGGCAAGAGTGTAAAACTCTACTCCGGGTGGAGTAAGGCCAAAAGCGTGACCACCAAGAAGTAATATATTCTTGTCATTGCCGCCCGCCAATCCCTCTGCGGGCTACGCCGCTTCCCCCTTTGCAAGGGGGACAAAGATATTGAAACCAATTTTGCCTCCCTTGTAAAGGGAGGTGGCTGCGAGTTTGCGAGCAGACGGAGGGATTACACGGGCGGGAGCAAGCCCCCGCCCTACGAATTACCCAATAAACACAAGCCCCCGCATTTTCACAAATGCGGGGGCTATTTGCTGTACTCAATAAGTCACACTAAATCTCGATGAATTCGTTAAACACGGCGGTCATTTTTTTGCTGATCTCCAGGTCAGTTCTTGGCTGCTGCGGCTTCTTCTTTGTCCAGCTGTTCGGAGGTCTTGTTGTAGATATAGTCGATCAGCTGCTTTTTATTCTCCTCTTTATTGATGGCGATGATGGAGTTGCCGTTGATGGTGTCATACCACCAAGTGTCCGGGAAAGGTACCCGGGCCTGGTGGGTGCTGGTGGCGCAGCTGCCGGCCTTGGCCACAAAGCTGCACAGTTCGCTTTTGGTCATATCCGTCTCAATATACGGGGCGGCGTTGCTGGCCATTTTATACAGGGTAAAGGGGTTGGAGGACTTCATTTTCTTAATAATGGCGTTCATCACCGTGCGCTGGCGCTTGGTGCGCACAAAGTCCGTGTCGATCTTGCGAATGCGGCAGTAGGCCAGGGCCTGCTTGCCGGTCAGGTTATGCTTGCCGGCCTTTAACTTCACATTGCCGTAGCGCTTGGGGTGGCCGGTGACCTCCTTGGCCTCCGCCTTGGTAACCTTCACTTCTACGCCGCCGATGGCGTCCACCAGTACCTGAAACATCTCAAAATCCGCGACCACATAGTTGTCGATCTTTACGCCGAAGTTGTATGCAATGGTGTCTACCACGCCGCTGTAACCGCCGTACTGGCAGGCGGCGTTCAGCCGTTGACTCATATCCTTGCAGGGGATATACACCCAGGTGTCTCGCAAAAAGGAGGTCATTTTAATGGTGTGGTGCACAGAGTCCACGGAAATCAGCATCATGGTGTCACTGCGGGAGGCGCTGGCCTTGTCTTTGGGTCTGGCGTCTACACCCAGCAGCAGCACATTCTTTACCCGCGGGTCGCTCTTTAGATTCGATGCTGTCACATATTCATTTTCTTTGTGCGCATTATAGGTGATCTTGCCCAGCACGCCGGTGGCGCAGCCCACAAGAATGAAAATCAGCGCCAGCAGCACGCAAAATACTCAGCCCACCTTTTGTCCTTTTTGCTTGCCCTTGCCCTTTTTTGGCGGTCTTGCCGTGCTTGTCG
>ENA-OPYV01000229-OPYV01000229.1-human-gut-metagenome-genome-assembly--contig:-NODE-229-length-17731-cov-2.328846_pt1 | contig 17731 bp, 22 predicted proteins | sample MGYA00242474_ERZ504485 | MGnify/ENA primary metagenome ERZ504485 (study PRJEB26092, sample SAMD00036263) | human gut metagenome | host: Homo sapiens | study: EMG produced TPA metagenomics assembly of...
ACAATACCGAGATTCCGGTAAAAAATTGCTGAAGCAGCAGGCTATAACAACGCAAATTAAAATTAATTCAAAAGATAAATAAGGAGACAAGCGTTGAAGGTCTTTTTCGGTAAACTCTTCAAAGAGAGAGAGCCGGGAAAAGACCTTTTATATTACCCCTTTTCCGGCGATACTCTAAAATGGCTTTAGCCTTATAAAAATCCATGTAAGGGTGATTGCGCAATTTATCCAATCCGTCTTTATTGACTCGTATTTTCCGAAAAGGAGTACCTTGCACAACAAACCATTTATTCAGACAGGTATCTACATGCGGAATTTCCTGTAACTGTTCCAAACGAACAAAACCTCCAAGACGGTTACGATAAGCCACAATCATTTTGGCGATACCGCTTCCCACACCTGGTATTCGCTTTAATTGGGCTGTATCCGCTTCATTCAAAGCCACAAGGGTTCCTTCCGGATATTTTTCAATTCGTTGTATTTTAACCTGTTCGCAAACAGAATCTTGTTTATTCTCCTCTCTTGGCGGTATCTGGATATAGGGTTTCAGCAATAAATATTGTTCCTCCTTCAACCCATAAATGCGAGCAAAAGCTTCCGGAGTACGAAAAGTCCCTCCCTTTTCTCGATAACGAAGAATATTACGAACCACAAAGGAAGGTAATCCCAGTTTTTCAATTGTACGGAATCGGCTGTATTCGGATTAAAATCAAACAAAACGACCTCCTGCCCTTTCCTGACACCTGATGCCGTATAATTACGCTTTGCATAGGCAGTCTCCCGTTGCTTCACAGAAGCCAGGAAAGAATCTATCTCAGCAGAATCCTCCTGACGTACATATTCTGTCCTATAGAGCCTCCAGCATACCAACCAAGAAATGCCCAAGATTATCAACAGCCCTAAAAGAAGTAGAATTACTCTTCTTTCAGAACGGGAATAATAGAAAAAATCTTTCCACATTACCAGCTCAACAATCCCAGTTCATTGATAAAGATGGCAAGGATACCGATAGGAGCAACAAACTTCAGCACAATCAGATACACTGGAAAATAAGGAGCTTTCAACATTCCATAATTGGTTACCTCCCCTTTTACGATGCTCTTATCCAATACCCAACCGACAAACACAGCCGCAAACATGCCACATACCGGAAGCATAATTTTAGCCGTCAGGTAGTCCAAGGCATCAAACATATTCAATCCACCAATCTTCACGCTGCTCCATTCTCCTAAAGCCAATGAGGAAACCACACCTATCAACAGGCATCCTCCTGTTACAATGCAGGCTGCACGTCCTCGTGTAAAATGAAACTTCTCATGCAAGAAGGCCGTAGAGACCTCATGTAAAGAGATTGTAGACGTCAAGGCAGCCAAAGCCAATAACACATAGAAAGCTACGGAGCATATATAGGCCAGGAAAGGTACATTGGCAAAAGCCTGCTGGAACACATTAGGCAAAGTAATAAAAAATCAAAGAAGGACCTGCATCGGGCTGGATACCAACTGAAAAAGCTGCCGGAAAAATAATCAGACCAGCCAAAACAGCCACACATGTATCAATCAGACCTACACTCATGGCCGTATGTCCCAAACGAGTCTCCTTTCCAAAATATGAAGCATAAGTTGAAAGACATCCCATTCCCAGACTCATGGAAAAGAAAGCTTGGCCCATGGCTCCTAAAAAGACATCAGGGGTTACCTTGCTAAAATCCGGATGAAGCAAAAATTTGATACCTTTTTCTGCCCCTGGCAACATAATAGAACAACCTGCCAAGAGAATAACCAGAACAAACAACAGAGGCATCATGATTTTAGAAGACTTCTCTATCCCGTCTTTTACTCCTTTCACAATAACGAAATGGGTAACAAACATAAACACAAACAACCACAGAAGCGGTCGGAACGGTTGCTGAGAGAAATCCTGGAACATGGATACATATTCTCCAGAAGTTTTTCCCGACAATCCGAATGAAGCAGCCTGCCATACATACTCCAAGGTCCATCCGGCTACTACCGAATAATATCCTAATATCAAAAAGCCGGTTAATACTCCGGCATAGCTACCCATTCCAGTGCGTACCCGGAGCCAACGTTTCATACGCTCCACCCGTACACGCCTTGGCACGCCGACCAATAGTAAATTCCGCAATCATTATAGGCAGTCCGAATACAATGACACAGCCAGATAAATCAATATAAATGCAGCTCCACCATGATTTCCTGTCTCATAAGGGAAACGCCAAAATGTTACCCAACCCTACCGCAGAGCCTGCGGCTGCAAGAATTGCACCTAATTTGCTTCCAAAATTCACTCTTTCACTTTTGTGCTGCATACATCATTTTATTATAATTACACTTCAAAACGGAGACAAAAGTACAAAAAATATCGTATTTTTGCACGAAAAGATTAAAAGTTTTACACAAAATGCAGATTTTAAGACATTATCCATTTTCTATTTTGACGGTTCTTGCCATTTGGTACCTATCCTTTTTTACTCCTCCACACACTCAATTGGAGGAAATCAATAACTTCGACAAACTGGTACATGTATGCATGTATGGCGGTCTAAGTTCCATTATATGGATAGAATACCTGATTCAGCACAAGCAAATCAAGAGTTTCCCACTAATCATGGGAAGCATCCTGTTTCCCATCCTGATGAGCGGATGCATTGAAATCCTGCAGTCATGCTGTACAGATAACCGCAGCGGAGACTGGATTGATTTTATTGCCAACTGCACAGGAGTATGCTTAGCTTCACTGGCAGGGCACTACATTTATCGCCCGTTCATCCAGAAAAATATCACAGCCGGAGTCCTGACTCCAAGTCATAAAAAGACGAAACGCCGGGTGCTCTCACAGCAACCGGCGTCTATTAAATATATTATTTTAAAGATAGAGAGTTATCGTTTTTATCTGAAATCCTTCAAATCCTCCTGCAATCTCTGGCGAGTGAAATAAATACGACTCTTCACTGTTCCCAAAGGCAGATTCAATTTATCTGCAATCTCGCGATACTTAAAGCCCGATACATACATTGCAAAAGGTACACGATATTCTTTCGGTAATGCATTCACAATGCGGCGCATTTCCTTCAAATCATAAGCGCCCTGCATGGAGTCATCCTCAATATCCACTCCCAAGTTCAAGAAGAACTGATTGTCGGTATTGTCTACGTATGTCTGGTCACGCAAAGTCTTGCGATAATTATTGATAAATATATTACGCATGATGGTATAAATCCATCCCTTGAAGTTCGTTTTCTGCTACATACTTTTCTTCATTATCCAAGGCCTTCAATGAAGTCTCCTGGAGAAGGTCATTCGCTTCCTCGCGGTCTGCCGTTAATTTATAAGCGAAATGAAGTAGTTCTGTCTGCATGCTCAATAAGTTCTGAGCAAATGTTGCCGTTTTCATAATTCTTTTAGTCTTTCTTTTCTTTAATTGAAACAATGTCTGTCTTGGTTTCGACACTGCAATATTAGTAGAAAAACAAAGAAGACCCTCACAAATCTGATATTCAAACGGGTAAAAACTGTCAATTGAGAGTTTTTACCCCTTGTTCTGACAGTTTTCAGGAAGGTTTTCACCCCATTTACTATAAGGTGACTTCATCAGGAACGAATTATAGTACTTCACCTGTCCGGTGACTTCCTCCCCTAAAAAAGGTGGACATTCAAAAGTTTCCTTCTCGTCAGTTAATTCAACTTCTGCTACGACCAGTCCATTATTTTCTCCGTAGAATTCATCCACCTCAAAAACGTGCGTCCCCCACTGTACCAGATAACGAGTTTTGTCAATCATTCCCGGCTCGCACAACCTCATCAATTCTTCCGCCTCCTGCAAAGAAAGAGCATGCTCCCATTCGTAACGGCTCATACCCGATACATCTGAAGGTCCTTTGATGGTCAGATAACCTTCCTCATTCTGGATACGTACCCGCACGGTGCGCCCTCTTTCACTACAGATATACCCTTGCCTGATACGCTTCTTTTTATAAGCCATAGCTTTATATGAATCATCACGCACCAGAAACTTCCGTTCTATTTCCTGCGGCATATTCTATCTAAGCTATCAAGAAGCCAATGTGTAACCTACAATCATTAAAATAGCCAATAGAATCAAGACAATACAAATCATCTTGAACAATCTATTGGCTTTTTCTTCCTCACGTTTTTCAAAATTCTGTCTTTTTACACTTCTGTTGCGTCCCATAAGTTTTCAATTTTAGATTTACAACCCTAAAATTACAACATCTTTGCAAAAAGACAAATAAAAAGAGCGATTTTACTCAAAGTTATCAGATTTCGCTATCTGAAAACTCCATCAAGTAAGCTTTAATGAAACCGTCAATTTTTCCATCCATCACCCCGTTGACATCCGATGTCTGGTAATTGGTACGATGGTCTTTCACACGTCGGTCATCGAATACGTAGCTTCGTATCTGAGAACCCCATTCGATTTTTTCTTTCCGGCCTCAACCTTAGCCTGCTCTTCCATACGGTGCTGCAACTCTTTATCATAAAGGATAGAGCGCAACTGACGCATGGCGTTTTCCTTATTCTTCGGCTGGTCACGGGTTTCCGTATTTTCAATCAAGATTTCTTCTTCTTCGCCTGTGTAAGGGTCTTTATACTGATAACGCAGACGTACACCAGATTCTACCTTGTTTACGTTCTGCCCTCCGGCGCCACCACTTCGGAATGTATCCCATGACAAACGAGCCGGTTCTACGGTTACTTCAATTGAATCATCTACCAAAGGAGTCACGAAAACAGATGCAAAAGAAGTCATTCGCTTACCCTGTGCATTGTAAGGAGATACACGAACCAGTCGGTGCACCCCGTTTTCTCCTTTCAGATAACCATAAGCATAGGATCCTTCAATATTCATCGTCACCGTCTTGATGCCGGCTTCATCCCCTTCCTGAAGGTTAGCTACTGACAACTTATATCCATTGCTTTCAGCCCAGCGCATGTACATACGCATCAGCATGGAAGCCCAGTCCTGACTTTCTGTACCTCCTGCACCTGAATTGATTTTCAGTACACAGTCCATCTGGTCAGCTTCCGAACGAAGCATATTCTTCAATTCCAGCTCTTCCACTGCAGAGATAGCTTTTGAATAGGCCTCATCCACTTCTTCCTCAGTAACCAGTTCATCTTTATAAAAATCAAAAGACAACTGCAGTTCATCCGCCAATGTCTTCACTTCCTGATAACCGGTAATCCACTGCTGCAAAGCCTTTACTTTTTTCATCTGCGCTTCGGCAGCCTTCTGGTCATCCCAAAAACCGGGTGCCTGCGTACGAAGCTGTTCTTCTTCCACCTGTATTTTCTTTCCTTCAATGTCCAGATAACGATACAAGGCTTCCGTACGTTCCTTCACGTCTTTCAGTTGCTCTATGGTAATCATAAAATACGATAAATTAGTCTGTTATTTTTCTCGTTGCAAAGATATGAAAAAACAGGCACCCCTGAAAGAGTGCCTGTAGATAAAAGTCAGCTATTTAACCGACATTTTCTTCATACATTTTGTCGATAATATCCTTGTAGTTACGGGCTACCACCGCACGTTTTCAGTTTCAGCGTGTTGGTCAGCTCGCCACGTTCCATACTGAACGGCTCCGGAAGAAGAGTAAAGCGCTTAACCTGTTCATAATGCGCAAACTCCTGTTGAAGCGTATCAATTCGAAGACGGAACAACTCAATAATCTGAGGATTCTCCAGTAACTCCTTTCTGCTTCCAAAAGCAATGTGATGTTCCTGCGCAAACTTCTCCACCTGACTGTATTCCGGCACAATCAGGGCCGATACAAATTTCCGCTGGTCCGCAATAATGGTCACCTGATCAATATAACGGTCTACCACCAGCTTGGTTTCAATGGCCTGCGGAGCAATGTACTTACCGTTGGAAGTTTTGAACAAATCCTTGATTCGGTCTGTCAAGTACAAGAAACCATCCTTCATATATCCGGCATCTCCCGTACGGAACCAGCCATCTTCTGTAAATGCCTGCTGGGTAATGGCTTCTTTCTTATAATATCCCTTCGTTATGGTACCTCCACGAAGCTGTATCTCGTTATTTTCTCCAATACGAACTTCTACTCCGTCGAGTACACGCCCTACCGCTCCCAAACGGAAATCTCCAATCCATTCACAAGAGACTGTAGCCGTACTTTCTGTCAGTCCATAACCAGCTATCATATTAATGCCCACCGAATGCACAAACTCTGCTACTTTCTCTGGAATAGCAGCTCCCGCTGTAGGGAAGAAATTCCCGTTTTCTATTCCAATTGTCTTCTTCAACAGGCTATAAATTGTTTTCTCATAAAACTTATATTTCATGTGCAACAAGGAAGGAGGCGTCTTTCCGTTCATCAGATACGTAATATTATGTTCACGCCCTACCCGAAGCGCATCCAGCATCAAGCTCTTTTTCAGGCCCGTAGTCTCATTGATTTTTTCCTGTACTCCGGCATATACCTTTTCCCAAAAACGAGGCACACTGCACATAGCCGTAGGCCGTACTTCCTTGATTGTCTTCTGAATGTCCTGCGGACGCAGATTGATACACAGCATACATCCTTTGTACAAACAATAATACGACCATGCCCTTTCAAAAATGTGCGTAAACGGCAAGAAATTCATGACGACATCATTTTCACCCAGATTGGTCAGACGTGCGTTATGCCCTTTAAAAGCAACGTCGTAGTTAGAGTGATGCAGCATTACCCCTTTTGAATCACCTGTCGTACCAGAGGTGTACAGAATATTCGCCAAATCATCCAAAGAAGACTCAGAAACCCTTTTATCCACTTCCGGCTGACACTCCTCTTTTTCACCCATCTGCAAAAAGTCTGAGAAATAGATAGAATTATTGTCACCTTCGGCACGCTTTACTTCGGGATCAAATATAATAATCTTCTTCAATGAACGACATAAGCCCTGCACCCGGTAAGCCACATCATACTGATACTGCTCTCCTACAAACAAAAACGAATCCAGCATCTTCTACAATATAATGTACCTGCGCTTCTGAGCTTGTGGCATACAAAAGGCACAGTTACAATCCTATCTTTAAAAAGCTCCAAAAATCTACATACAGACACTCCGGCTTATTTTGAGAGAATACTCCTATATTTTCCTGTACTTCCACTCCTAATTTTACAAACGCACGGGCTGTTTTATCTACCAGATCAGCAAACCCGTTCCATGTGACAGGAATCCATGTAGCAGTGGTGTAATCACGGTATTTTAAGGCAACTTTATCCCCATATTTTTCAGCTTGTTGTCGTACAAGCCGGGACAAACATGAATTAACCATCTATCTTACTTCATTTTATTGGTTTATTCTGCAAATATAGGATTTTATTTGCAATGTCCGGCCAATCTAAAGCATTTCTCCTAAAAAGACTATCTTTGCAAAGAATCAAAAAACGGATTATTTATGATAGACACAGGTTACTACACATCTGAAGCACTGACTCTGTTACATTCCCTGATTGGAATCCCGTCCATCAGCCGGGAAGAAGAAGCCGCAGCAGACTTCCTGCAAAACTACATAGAAGAAACGGGAATCATGACCGGAAGATCCGGAAATAACATCTGGTGCATCAGCCCCATGTTCGACATCAATAAACCTACCATCCTGCTCAATTCACACATCGACACCGTGAAGCCGGTCAGCGGATGGAGAAAACAGCCGTTTACTCCCAAAAATGAAAACGGGAAATTATATGGTCTGGGCAGCAATGACGCCGGTGCCAGTCTGGTATCATTATTCCAGGTGTACCGTCACCTTAGCATGACAACCCAAAGCTACAACCTGATTTTCCTGGCTTCCTGCGAAGAAGAGGTATCCGGGAAAAAACGGTATTGAAAGCGTCCTGCCTCAACTCCCTCCTATTGCATTAGGAGTAGTAGGTGAACCTACGGAAATGCAACCTGCCATCGCAGAAAAGGGACTTATGGTACTCGACGTCACAGCACATGGAAAATCCGGACACGCTGCACGTAACGAAGGAGAAAATGCCATTTACAAGCTACTGCCAGATATTGAATGGTTCCGTACATATAAGTTCCCTAAAGAATCACCCATTCTGGGACCTGTCAAAATGAGTGTCACTCAGATCAATGCGGGTACACAGCACAATGTAATTCCTGATTTGTGCAGCATCGTGGTGGATATCCGAAGCAACGAATGTTACTCTAACGAGGAGCTGTTCGCCGAAATCTGCCAACATATACAGAGTGAGGCCAAAGCACGCTCATTCCGTCTCAATTCTTCCAGCATTCCGTCTGATCATCCGTTTGTTAAACGTGCCATAGAACTGGGGAAAGTACCATTCGGATCACCCACGTTATCCGATCAGGCATTAATGCCCTTCCCTTCTGTAAAAATGGGACCGGGAAAATCTTCCCGTTCGCACACAGCCGATGAATACATTCTCGTCAGTGAAATAGAGGAAGCAATTTCAACCTATGTGCAAATCTTGGACGGATTAAAAATCTGATAGAATCTTTATCTGCATTATAAAAAGAGAGAAAAATGATTGTCCAACTCAACAGACAACCATTTTCCTCTCTTTTTATTTTATATCCCGGGAACGAGTCCCGGATAAGCTATCAAAACTTCACTGTATTCAGATTCTTGTCAACCAGCATACCGTCCAGTACATTCAAGTCAATCTTTTGTTTACGTTTTGCCTTAAACTTGATTGTCATAAGTTCAGCATCCCCTTCCAGGTAAGGCTTTTCTCCAATATTTACAAAAGTAGGATACAAAGCCTTCGTTCCGTTCGTATGCAGACGGTCATTGGTCAGGTTACGCATCTCCTTCATGCCAGTCATCTCTGTTCCTACATATTCCAGTGCCTGAGGGTCATAGGGCAATGCAAAGCTGAGAGCATTAACCGAACGCAAACCTTTACCGGAGACACGAATTTCTACGGTTTCTCCCTCACTATACACTTTCTTAGATGGAGTGATCGTGATTTCTCCAGCTACTGAAGGTACCTGACGACTGCTTACTCCTGACTCCATACGGATGGCTACTGCCGAAATATCATACGCATCAATCAGATCGTTCTCGTTCAAGTCACCCTTGCTGATATAGCCCTCAAAGTCAGAATCTCCTCTGCGCAAGCCTGTATAGTTCATATAAGAGGTCAAGTCATTCTCATCTACCAGCTTATTCCTGGTTAATATCGCCTGGAATATAGCTTTCTGAGCCAGGTACCTTGAACACGTAAGTTCACGACCTGAACCATACTGACCTGTAGCAGATACAACCGACAACTTAATATAACGTGCAACAGGCTGTTTCTCGAATACAAAGGTCTTCACGTCACTTCCTTTCCAGTCGAAAGTGCCAGCTTCGTGCCAATCAGACTTATCCATACTATAATATACAGTACCCTTGCCCAATGTACCGTTCCCGGCATCTAGACGAGGCAGATACTGGAATTTATCCAACTGGTTTACACTATTCAGGTCAATAATCAAATCAAAAGGAACTGCAGCCGTGCTCCACTTCGTATGCCATGCATCTCCCTCATCGAAGTTAAAGAGTTTATTCACTCCCTGACCTCCCTGATTCGGACAAGTAGTTTCTCCCTTGATTCCATGAATAGCAAATTCCAACGGATCTGATTTGGTAGTAGCCGTCACATTAGTCCATTCTGATGCACCTGTAGCATTCACGGCGCGTACCTTGAACGTGCAAGTAGTTTCCGGTCGTAAATCTTCAAACAGAAGTTGAGTGTTCCGAATGGTACTATACAGCATACCGTTGTATTCGATTTCATAATAATCGGCATTGTCAACCTTTTTCCATGAAGGTGTCAATGTATAAGCCCCTGTATTTTCTTCCGTCACCTCTGCTTCCGGAGCACGCAGTGTTCCTTGGCTCACCAACAGTTTCTCAGCAAGTGCAAACACAAAACCTTTCATTTCCAACTGAATATCGTTTTGAGTCACGTCCATTTCTTCCAGATTCACATGTACCACTGGATTCTTAATGACGTGCAGACGAGCCTGTTCACTACCCGGAGTGGCAAAACGATTCAACTCTGGACTCGACTCATAATAATATACATTCGCTCCTTTCTGCAATTCTTCCAAAGAAGTCACTGGAGTCAGTTTCACTTTCTTTCCGCCTACACGTACTGTCAGTTTCTTCGGCTGTGCAGTTACATTGATACGGAAATGGGTACGCTTACGCGCTACCATTCCTTCGAAAGAGCCTTGCACTGGTTCTACACACACTGTCAAGTTCTCTCCCTCTACCACGGAACGGATATGCGTAGTAGCATACTGCCCCGCACGATAAGCTTCAGACACTCCATCGTCGTCGTATTCCGTAAACTCTGTATCGCCAGCCGGATAAAGTTCATATACACGTAAATGCTTATCCATCTGACTCACATTGTTATGTGCTGCAGTCATCGGTAAAATAGCCCCCTGTTTGATAAACAATGGAAGTTTCCACAAAGGCGCCTCAAAATTATTAAGAATCCGTCCGCCCTGATACAAGTCGCCGGTAAAATAATCTATCCAGTTTCCTTCAGGCAGATAAATGCCGTTACGTACATCGTTTCCGTCCGCATCGGCTGTGTGTTCTGATATACCGGAGCCACCAGTACATAAGGCCCGTAAAGGAACTGATAGCGGGTAGCCGTTCCCAGTGTATAATCATTCGGATAATCCAGGAACATGGCCCGAACCATCGGCTTTCCGTCCACGGCCTCACGGGCTATGCTGTAAGTATAAGGTATAAGGCATGAACTCCGATTTCATCTTCAGATACCAGCGATTGATAGAAGCAGCCGGCTCACCCAGCACTTGCGGATATTTCGGGTTTGCCCCCCATCCGTCCATGTTCAACTGCATAGGAGTAAATGTTTTCCACTGGAAGTCACGTATATTGACCGGAATATTCTTTCCACCGAAATACCATCCATGTCCGAAGAAATATTAGGTTGTCCCGACAATCCTGAACCGATATAGGTCGGGATATGGAAACGAATGTATTCCCATTCACCTCCAGTCTGGTCGCCCGACCAGATACCTGCATAACGCTGTGTTCCTGCCCATCCGTCCAGTGAAATAATAAACGGTCGTGCATTGTTGCCGTAATAAGGCATAATCTGTCCCACATCGGCCACTCCGTTCAATCCGAAAGAATAGCCAGCTCCTACCCAAGCTACGTCGGTTTTCAATACACGCACACCTGCATCGCGCACTTCTTTCACAATGTCACGCTGAAGCAAAGCTTCTACTCCTTCTTTGGGATGCAAGTCCAACTGTGTCCACAATCCGATTTCCACTCCTTTAGCACGGGCATATTCACCCAGTTCCTTCAGGTTCTGAATATTACCATCCAGAGTGGAGGCCTGTCCGTAACCAGCCCCATAACCGTCATTAGGCAGAATCCATCCTAACGGCATATCAGCCGCATTGTAACGGTCAATTACCGCACGTGCCGAGAACTGGTAATTGTTCTTTTCACCGTTCAGTGACTCCTTAATACCACCATTGTCTTTCTGACTTTCCTTGTATCGCTTTCCGTCTTCAAACAGAATACCCTTTTCGTCTTCTTTCCAATAGTCACGGTTATAGGCATTCAAATGTCCCTCATAAAAACCAAACTTCGGTAAAGCACCGGCTTACCGGTCAGCTGATAAAAATCAATTCAACAAGGCTACCGGTCCATCATTTACCATGAAAAAGAACATCCAGATAGTTTTCCTCATGCGACAGCTTCACTACTTCCTTATCAGTTGCTCCGAAATCATATAGTCCGGGACGGAACGTGTACCACATAACCCCATATCCTTCTGTAGACCAGTAAAAAGGAGTAGGAGAAGCCACTCCACCATCTGTCCACTGGTTCGTATTGACAATACGGATGCTTTTTCCTTTGTGAGAAAAACGGCCGTTCTGTACACCACCTCCATAAAAATACTCATTATTGTGTGCTTTGAGTGACAGGCAGACTTGCTTTTCCATAAAGTCCACCGGACGTGCTGATTCCACTACCACCTTCTGGCGGATTTTATCCGTAATCTTGAACAGCGATGTACGCTTGTCCATTTCTATCTGAATTCTGGCCGTAGAAATCGTAATCACTCCGTTCTTGTCTGTCAGCGACAGCTCGCCGACCTCCTTTCGAGGACGGTCTACCAGAATCTGAGCTTCAGGAGAAGCCTGCGGGTCGCGCACAATGCCTCCCTGATTGTCCTGGAACATCCGGAAAATATTTTCACCATAAAAACCAAGCGTCATGCGCTGCTGGTTGGAAAAGACCACTTCCACCGCCGACGGATTCAGCACACTGGCACTGCTGATAGTTATCTCAGTCTACTGTGCAGCCCATACAGAGGCAGGGGTAGTCAACAAGCCCCCAAGTACACACAGAGACAAGACAGAATAATACTTAGCTTCATAGTATAACATTACTAACGGTTAGACTTCTCTAATTTTCTCTCTTTGCATATTTTGCAAAAACCGCACGAATGTAATAAACTAATTTATTGAAGTAAAAAAGGATATGTAAATTACATTTTTTATTTTATTATCTTTCTAATAGATAAATACCACAAAATTTTAAGTACAAATATACCAGAATGAGCTCAATTCATAAAGCAGATTCTATTTGAAGGTAAACTTGTCACAGAAAAGTAACATATCCATAAATACCATTTTCTCTTTAGCTTAGCATATAAGAAAACTTATCATGAAAATTTATCGTTCAGACTAAGAATCATAATAAATATCCAGCTCTTTATATCAAGAATGTATAGGAATGGTAACATCAAAAACAAAAAGGAATAATGTATTCTTTTTCATAATGGCAAAGTCACCTTAAAAAAAATCACTTTCCTTATGTTCTTTCTTTATTATCTCTATCATTTGCTTTATTATTTCTGGATGATTGGTAGAAAATATCATTGTCCTCATGAATATCGTCAGCCAAAATTATACAGATAAGAAACACCCCTTCTTAACTACAAGTTTCCAATCTCCCATCCGTACAGCCATCTGATCTGTTTCATGAAATTCCCAATAAAGATAATCATGCTTTTTCTGACTTGTATCATCACCTAACAATGTAGAAGCAAAAGAAACACCATCAAAGCAATCACCTTTAAGCTTCTTGTTGATGTATTTTTTAGGGAATCTCCTGTCACCAATAAGTTCACAAAAAGTAGGCATAATATCATAAAAAGCAAGCTGATGATCATTCACGGTACCAGCTTTCACTTTCCCCGGCCAACGCACGATAAACGGGATTCGTATACCACCTTCATAACACTGGCGCTTCAAGCCACGCAATTTTCCGTCACGACCAAAAAATTCAGGGTCAGCCCCTCCCTCTTCATGAGGGCCATTATCACTACTAAATATTACTATTGTGTTTTCATCCAGCCCTTTTTCTTTTAGTTTCGCAAGTATTTCACCGACGTATGTATCCAAACGGGTTATCATACCGGCAAATTCTGCATGTGTATGTACTGACGGATTGTATCTGCCATCCTCAGATCCACCCCAGGTCTTATCATGGAAAAAATTTTTTCTTATAATGTTCCAATATAGAATCATTGGGTTGAACCAGTTCAGCATGAGGAAGCGTGTAGGTAAAAAATCCATAAAAAAGGCTGGTTACCATCCTGAGAATCTATCCATTTCAAATGCTTCCTGATGAATCAAATCTGCAGAATACTGAGAACGTTTCTTATAATCATCACCAAACATCGGATATTTGATATTTTCATCCATCGTGATACGTATGGTAGCAGTATCTCCTTTCGACTTGCTATACCTATTCAAAAAGTTTGGATAATAGAGGTGAGCCTGAAACTGACAGATAAACCCGTAGTACTCATCAATACCACGCTTGTCTGGCGTAGAGCAAGAACCTTCATAACCACCGGCCCATTTGCCAAACATACCTGTAGTATACCCGTTTTTTTCATTATTTCAGGAAGAATGATATGATTCGGATCGTATGGTTCCTGACCGACAACCGTATATTCATCATTCGCCCCATACTTCATTAACGGAACATTAATCCAATATTCTTTGTTTCCACGTACATGAGAATGTCCAGAATGCTGTCCTGTCATAATAGTAGCACGCGAAGGTGCACTCACCGGACTACCTGCATAAGCTTGAGTAAATCTCATTCCTTCTTGAGCCATACGGTCTATATTAGGCGTACTTATATATTTCTGACCGTAACATCCTAAATCACCATATCCCATGTCATCACAAAGAAATAAAAAATGATATTAGGCTTTTGCTGAGAGGATGCACACACAGATGAAATTGAAGCCAAAAAGTGCTCCTGAAAAAATCGATATTTTATTCATAGTATAACTGATTTAATTTTCATATTAATAAAAAGGAGGTAAATGAATCGACAGCAACAAAATTCAATTTACCTCCCTTCCTAATACTCAATAATTATTAATTCAAACCAAACAATTCATTATATCCTGGATTCTGCGTAAGTTTTGGATTCAGAACGATTTCGTTAGTAGGAACCATCATCAAATAATAGGTATCCAACCATCCACCTTTAGTCAATGGACTAGGATATGTATATATCCATCCGCTACCCACATTATTATTTTCACCAGAAGCCTGACCTACAGTCATAATTGTTTCATAGTCAACAAAGTTTCCTGAATATTTACTTGCTTTAGTACCATAAGGATTATCATTGGCTTCAATCCACATTCCACAAGGCTGCCTGTTAACATAGTAGGCAGCTTTAGCCCATCTTCTAATATCATAAAAGCCAAAACCTTCTCCAAACAATTCTATTTGTCTTTCGCGCCTTATTTCCCATAAAACTGGATCCACTTCATAATTTCCAAATTTACCACCTTTACCTGTCCACCAAGGAGCATTTCCTTTATCTCTCATAGGATCAAAATCTGAAGTAATCATTGAAACATTCATAGGTGACACACCAGCTCTATCACGAAGCAAATTTATTGTTTTATCAGCAACTGTTTGATCAAATAATCCAAGCTCCCAAGCAGCTTCCGCATAATTCAAAAGAATTTTCTTCTATTTTTAAATATCGGCTTATCTGATGTACAATATGCACTAGATCCCGTCGAAAACTCCCACATATCATAATGTTTCCATGTATAATAGCCAGTTCTTGAACACATATATGCCACACGTGAATCAGTCGTAAGATTAGGACTGCTTGGAGTTAATGATGCCCCCCAATTTTGTCCTGGGCATCTTTTCATTCCTTGACCGCCAAAACTTCCACCTCTTAAACACTTATCATTGATTCCCATGTAATCAATGTATTTTCTGTATTTTACAGCTTCATCTGCCGTAACGGTATGCCCTTCATTTATATCACCTTCTTTTAAGAACTGCCATGTTGGGAATGTAGTGACATAATCTGAAGCTCCTGTAGTATTAGCAGCGACAACGTATGGAGGCTGAATATTCTGATACAATCTTGGATCTCTACTTTCAAAAGTATCCCACATATCTTTACCTTTTCCTCCTTTATATCCCGAATTTGGATTATTGATTGGATATCCGTTTTCATCAAAAACATATCGACAGTATACTGTGGTACATCCACACTATGTGCCGCAATATGTTCAAAATCATTTCCTCGATGCATAAGAAGTCCATCCAAATATTGCTTATAGAAAATGACCCCTGGAATATTATTCAAGTTCTCAGTAGTCCATAATTCTCCATATCCAGCAGCATCTTCAGACTCAGTACCGCCACCATAATATAACGTTGGATACTTGGTCATCAGTTCCTGTGATACAGCCAAACATTTTCTCAAATATTCTTCATAAGGTTCATCCAGTCCATGATATTTTGCCCATGTCCCTTCACGAAGTAAGAATCTTGACAATGCAGCTTTTATAACATCGACAGTGATAGTATTATCTCCATCATTAAAATCACCTAAATTTTCAGCAGCATACTCCAATCTGGCAATAATACTATCTGCAACTTCAGCTCTTGGCGTTCTTTCTGCATACATTTCAGGAGAAGTTTCATTCAATACTGTATTAACCCAAGGAACATCACCAAATCGATCTATTAATTCCATATACCACCAAGCAGAAAAAAAGAAACCTACAGATCGCCAATGAGCCGCCTCTTTCTGATTTAACACTCCATCCCCCCAAATGGCTAAGCATAATATTTATGCGTCTAATATATGAAAAATCCCAACCTCCTCCTGAAGTTGTTTGAGTAATGGTCTGGTATGCATACGGATTAAATTCATTATCACGAATTGTCACAAGACCAGCATACCAATCTCCATATCTTTGCGAGTTTAAGCTGTTCTCCTTAAAATTAGTTTGAATTGTTGTATTGGTAAATAGTTCGTAACACGGATACATGTAAGCTTTATAGTTGCTATAGTCCAAAAAGCATTTTTGTTCCGTCAATGATGTAAGCGGATATTTTCCAGATAATTATCATTACATGCTGAAAAAAGTCCAATACCTAAAACTCCTGCTAATAATATCTTTTTCATATTAATAATCGTCTTAAAAATTGATTAAAATGTAATATTGGCACCTAATGAAATTGTCCTATAATATGGATAATTCCATACAATCTCATTATATTCATTACCTTCTGGGTCATATCCCTTTGGCAAAGAAGAAAAGGTGAAAGGATTCTCTATACTTAAATATATCTTTGCATCTTTCATAAAGGCCTTTTGTACCCAGTTTTTAGGAAGGCTATATGCCAAAGTGATATTTTTAACTCTTAAATATGCTGCATTCTGTATATATTTGTCACTTGCTCTTGTATTAGAAGTCACATTATTGCCTTGATCATATATACGGAATAATTTCGCATTTGGATTCTTTGCCTTCATAAAATCAGGATCATTAGGATCATAGCTAACTGCAGACCAATAATCTGTCTGATTGTAGAATAAAGGCTGGAACACCGCATCCGAAGCTGAAGACCCAGCAAACGGGAATAATGCTGCCCCACCTAAGACATAATCTCTCTTACCAACACCTTGAAGTCTCACATCCAGACTAAGTCCTTTGTAACCAACTCCAATATTTGCTCCAAACTGATAACGCGGCGTCTTGCTTCCTATAACTTTTCTGTCACCCGAATCACTCAAAGTACTACTTGCCGGTGAAATTATATTATCACCATCCAAATCCTTAAATTTTTCATCACCGGGTTGAGGTACTACTCCTTGAATTGATACTACATTATCTTTTAAAGTCCATACACCTTTCTGGGCATCTTCCAATACAAAATCATCAATTGTATAGTATCCGTCAGATACATACCCCCAATATTCACCTAGTTCCTTTCCTACATAATTACTATCCACAAAACCTGACTCATTATTGAACTTATCAATAAAGGCTCTGCTATCATAAATATTAAAGCCGATATTATACGAGAAATTTCCGATTCTGTCTCTCCATGAAAGATTAAATTTCCCATCCTTTACTTGATAAGTCTGCAATATTTTGCAAAGGTGCACCAGCGCCTACAACAGAGGGTATTTCTATTCCTTCAGACAACATTCCAGTTGTCTTTCTTTTAAACCAGTCAAATACAACCTGTAACCTATTATTAAATGCACTAACATCAAATCCTACATTAAAAGAGTTTACAGTTTCCCAAGTAAATGTACTACTTACTAATCCCGGCAAAGATATGACACTAACTTTATCGTTTCC
>ENA-OPYV01000230-OPYV01000230.1-human-gut-metagenome-genome-assembly--contig:-NODE-230-length-17688-cov-1.942429_pt1 | contig 17688 bp, 32 predicted proteins | sample MGYA00242474_ERZ504485 | MGnify/ENA primary metagenome ERZ504485 (study PRJEB26092, sample SAMD00036263) | human gut metagenome | host: Homo sapiens | study: EMG produced TPA metagenomics assembly of...
GCCGATTTTGGCGCTTTTGTCTTTTGCTTCGGGGAGTGGAATTGGACGCACAGCGCAAGAAGACACGAGGCTCCAAATGCGTTAGCATTTGGGTGAGAAAACAGTCCGGTGGACTGTTTCGTAGCGAGTGATATTAACGGCTCCCGCACGCAAAAAACAAAATTTATCTCGCTTTCTCTCGGTCTGCCAATGAGAAAAAAGATTTAATCAATAAAGTTGGTGAGAATGGCTCGCTCCGTTTTGGGCGGCTCCACGCCGGCGGCGGCACCGGCGGCTTGCATTTTAAGAAGTAGGCCATATTCCGCGCCAGTACCCGCATCACTTGCAGACCCTCCAGGTCTTTCATTACATCCTCCGGGGTAAAGCCGTGAACCATATTCCAGTACCGAGAGGAGATCACCGGCATTTTGGGCAATGGTAAAGTACTTGTTCAGTTGGTCCAGGGTGGCGGTGGTGCCTGCCCGGCGTGCGCTGGCTACTGCTGCTGCGGGTTTTAAGTAAAAGGCTCTGCCTTTGCCGCAACCGTCGGAATAGAATACCCGGTCCATAAAGGCAGTCAGATTGCCGGTGGCCGCTGCGTAGTGTACCGGCGAGCCAAAGATGAAGCCGTCCGCTTCCTTGGCCTTGGCTGTAAAGGCGTTCACCGGGTCGTCGTCAAAGGCACATTTTCCCAGCTTTACACAGCCGTGGCAACCGATGCAGCCGCCGATGGGCTTGTTTCCGATCCAAAAGATCTCGCTGTCAATGCCTTCTTCTTGCAGTGTATGGGCGATCTCCGCCAGGGCTGTGTAGGTGCAGCCGTGCTGGTGGGGAGATCCGTTGACTAATAAGACTTTCATCGCTGTGCCTCCTTATCGAATTCGGTCAATGACCGCTTGTGCGTTCTTGTAAATTTCATCTGTATCTGTGTTTAAGAACCGGCCGTTTTCATAGAGAATTCGTCCGTCTACCATAGTTAGGCGTACATTGGTTTTGGCACCGCTGTACACCAGGTTTTGGTGATGTTGTTGATGGGCTGCATATTGGGCCGATGCAGGTCGATCACGGTTAGGTCCGCCAGCTTACCGGGGGCGATGCAGTCCGCCTCCGGCAGTCCCATACACCGGGCGGAGCCTGCGGTGGCTGCTTTTAATATGGCGTTGGCGTCTGCCGCTGCGGCGTTCTTCTCTCGCAGCTTTTGCAGTACGCAGATCAGGTACATTTCGCGGAACATATCCAGTGCGTTGTTGCTGGAGGGACCGTCTGTACCAACTGCCAGGGGAATGCCCATTTGCAACATTTTTTTCACCGGGCAACTGGCCACTGGCCAGCTTGGCGTTGGAGCCGGCATTCAGCACTGCGTAAACGCCGTGTTTTTTGTAAATGTTCAGATCCTCATTGCTGACCCACACACTGTGAAATGCACCGCCCCCGTAGTTCCACAGCCCCAGCTGCTCAAACAGCGCCGTAGGGGTCATGCCGTAGCGGCCGATGCAGTCCTGCACCTCGCTCTCCGTCTCACTGGCGTGCATATACACCGGCGCTTGTACTTCTCTGCCAGCGCCGCAATGGCCTCCATAACGGAGCGGTTGGTGGTGTACTCTGCGTGGAACCCCAGTTGGTAGGACACCAGCGGGTGATAATTGTTGTATGTGTTGTAGTATTCTTCCAGAAGTGCCGGGCTTTCCTTAAAATTATTGACCGCACCGCACATTACCGTGCGGAACCCGGGCGTCCACCGCCGCTTTTGCCATGGCTTCCGGAAAGTAGTACATATCAAAGCAGGCGGAAATGCCGCTCTCCAAATACTCCAGGAATGCCAGTCTGGACAGATGATAAATATCCTCTGCGGTTAGCTTGGCTTCCAAGGGAAAGATTTTGTCATACAGCCAGCTTTGTAGGGGCAGATCGTCGCTAAAGGAGCGACCAAATGTCATGGCCGAGTGGGTGTGGGCATTCTTAAAGGCCGGCATCAGCAGATCACCGTTCAGGTCGATCTCCCGGTCCGCTTTTGCTCCCGGGTTCGCCCCCAGGCACACAATACGGTTGCCGTCTACCCATACCTCTTGGTGCGTAATATTCATTTGGTCCTGTTGCAGTGTCAGCACAGGACCGTTATAGAATCGTATCATACTTCCTCCTGAAACAGTGCGCGCAGGCTCTCGGTGTACGGCGGGCGCAAAATGCCTTTGTCCGTAATAATGGCGGTGATCAGGTTATGGTCCGTAACATCAAAGGCAGGGTTGTAACATTTCGTTTGGGCCAGCGCCGTGGGGCGCTCAAAGTAAAGCTCCTTGATCTCGTCCCCGGGGCGTTCCTCGATCTGAATATCTGCGCCGGTGGCGCAGTGGGGATCCACCGTGGAGGTAGGCCCAAGCACATAAAAGGGAATACCATAGTGCTTTGCCAGAATTGCCACCCCGGAAGTGCCGATCTTGTTGGCGGCGTCACCGTTCATAGCCACCCGGTCGCAGCCTACCAGCACCGCTTGGATCCAGCCGTTTTTCATCACCTGGCTGGCCATGTTGTCACAGATCAGGGTCACATCCACGCCGGCTTTTTCCAATTCATAGCTGGTGAGCCGTGCCCCTTGCAGCAGGGGACGGGTTTCGTCGGAGAACACCTTGAAGTTGTAGCCCTTTTCCTTGCCCAGCAGGATCGGACCCAGTCCGGTGCGTAGCGGCTTGTGGCCAGCTCGCCGGCATTGCAGTGGGTCAGCAGACCATCGCCATCCCGGAGCAGGGACAAGCCGTAAGCGCTGATTTTTCGGCACATTTCTATGTCCTCGGCCTGCACCGCCAAGGCTTCTGCCACCGGGTCACCGACATTTTCCATCACCTTTGCCAGCCGTGCAGTGGCCCAGCTCAGGTTCACAGCCGTGGGGCGGGCGCTGTCTAAGTAGGCCTTGCACGCCGCCGGGTCGTCCTTGCCAAACAATGCCATGGAAAATGCGGCGAAGATACCGATGGCCGGTGCGCCCCGTACTGCCAGTGTTTGTATGGCTTCAAAGGCCGCTTCCTTGCTGCCAATGGGCAGCCACTTTGCTTCATTGGGCAGTAACCGCTGGTCGAGAATCTCCAGTTTTCCGTTTTGGTATTTCAAGTTTTCCATATTGTCACATCCGTTTCACAGTTTCAAGGATCAAGGATTGGAAATTCTCAGCCACCTTAGCGGCGGTTTCGCCCACCTCCTCGGAGGTCAGGGGACAGTCCAGCAGACCGCTGGCCAGGTTTGTAATGCAGCTGACGCCGGCCACGCGCAATCCGCAGTGCCGGGCGGCCTGCGCCTCAATGGCGGTACTCATACCCACGCGTCCGCACCCAGAGCGGCGCACATTTTGATTTCCGCCGGGGTCTCAATGCCGGGCCTTGCAGTTGAATATAAACGCCGCTTTTCAGCGGAATATCCAGTGCCTTTGCCGTTTGGCGAAACAGGCGCTGCAAATCCTCGTCATACACATGGCGCATATCCGGAAAGCGTACACCCAGCGAAGGGTCGTTCTCAGCCCCGCAGGGGAGAGGGGACCAAACTGGAAATGTGGTCCGTCAGCAGCATCAGGTCCCCGGCGTGCAGATCCCGGCGAATACCGCCGCTGGCGTGGTGAGGATTACAGTGTCGACCCCCATTTGGCGCATCAGGCGAATGGGCATCACCACCTGCTGGGGCGTATAGCCCTCATACAGGTGCACCCGGCCGTCCATGAGCACCACTTCTTTGCCGCCAATGGTGCCAAAGACAAATCGTCCTTTGTGTCCCGGCGCCGTAGAGACCGGAAAACCGGGTATATCGCTGTAAGACAGAGCCTCTGCCCCTTCTATTCTGTCTGCAGGGCACCCAGTCCGCTGCCCAGCACAATACCGATTTGCGGCTTTCTGTCTCTTAGTACGCTTGCACTCAATGTGTCCATTATTTTCACCTCTCGGAATTTTATGATTTCATTATAGTGTTTTTTCATCGCCAAATCAACAAAATCTATTGCATTGGCAGAAAGTTTTTGGTATCATTGAAGGGTAGTATTTTATTGTTGGAGGGACAATAGAGTGATGAAGAAGATCCTTTCCGTTTTGTTGTGTTTGACTCTGGTGGCAGTGGGCGTTTTTGCCTTTGCAGGGTGCACAAAAACATCAGATCTAAAGTATGATGTGGCGCTGATCACGACGGTGGCAGTATCCACGATAAGGCCTATAACCAGTCCGCCTGGGACGGGGTGCAGACCTATGCCAATGAGAATTCCGCTAAGGCCGTCTATTACCAGCCGGCATTAGAGGAGAACCAAGAGCTGACCACCGATGTGGTGGAGCAGTATGTAAAACTGGCTGCGGACAAGGGCGCCAAGTACATTGTGCTGCCCGGCGAGACCTTTGCCGTGATCTGCTACGAGCTGGCCACCATGTATCCGGAGCTGCATTTTGTTTTGCTGGACGCTGTGCCCCATTCTGCCGGAGACAAGTCTGCGCGGCTGTTGCCCAATGTAATGAGCGCCAGCTTTGATGACCTGCAAAGCGGCTATTTGGCCGGGCTTTTCTGCCGTGCTTCAGGGGAATACCAAACTGGGGTTACCTGGGCTCGGTGCAGAACGACCATCCTCCAACTACGGTGCCGGATTTGTACAGGGCGCTGCCGCAGCGGCGGATACCCTGGGCGTACCGGTGCAGCTGGATTATGCGGATTATGACTCTCCGCTGCTTGATTATGACTACTCTGTGACGTTGACTCCGGTGTATAAGCCCATCAAAGAGGCAGACAAAACCTGCCACAAGGTGGTGGTGGAAAACGGCAACGGTAGCGGTACTTACAAAGAGGGCCAGAATGTGACCGTTTCCTGCGATCTGTTTAACGAGCAGGGGGAGAAGTTCGACCACTGGGAGGTTAAGAGCAACACCGAGGGTGTGAAGGACAAGAAGGTCAATGTGTCCAGCAAGAAAAAGACCGAGATCAACCTGATTGTGGAGAAGTGTGACTGTACGCTGACCGCCGTTTACACCAAGGCGGAGGGCACCGTTGGCAGCGTGGCTGTGCTGAAAGCGGACAAATCCGCTACGGATAAAGTCTATGACAACACGGTCGGTGAAAAGGTGTGGGTCACCGCACCGGCAGCTGCCCAGGGTATGGTCTTTGATCACTGGGAGAGCACCGGCAACGCAGAGAATATTGAAAACGCTAAGGAAAAGTCCACCAATGTAACGGTGGAAGAGAACCCGGTGGTACTGACCCCGGTGTATGTGGTATCTGCCGATCCTACATTTGCCGTAACGGTAGAGAACGGAACCGGCAGCGGCTACTACCTGCCCGGCGATACGGTACATATTACCGCTAACGTACCCAAGGACGGTTACTATTTTGACCACTGGACCAACAGTGATAAGGATGGCAATTCCGCCGGCCTGGCGCTGGAAAGTGAGTATTACTATGATACCACCTTTGAGATGGTGGATCGTTATGCCTCCATTGCAGAGAGTATGATTGACAAGGGCGACAAGGCGCTCTTTGCCGGCGGGTGCGATAAGTCCGCTTCTCTCTACACGGCGAAAAATGCTTTTGATCTTAGCGATGTGACTGTGATCGGCTCCGGTTTTAACGAGGAAGGCGCCGCCTATTCTGTGGTGAAGGAATACGGCACTGCAGCGGCTGCTTGCTTAAAGGACTTTAAGGGTGCGTCCATTTACAATGCCGGTTGCGCCAACAAGGCCATTACCTGCAACCTGCCGGACAGTGAGAAAAAGGAGGAGCTGCAAAAGAAGCTGGACGCTGTGTACACCCAGTTGGGCGACGGCACCATTCAGCCGATGGCCGCAGCGCCGGGCGCCGATGTGCGCAAGACGTTTGCCTCTAACTGCCTGACTCTGCACTACTGGATTTTGCAGTCCGTGAAGGTCAGCAAGTGATTTTGGAATAACAAATAAGAAAGAGCCTGCACCCGCCGGTGCAGGCTCTTTTGTTTATTCGGGAATTGGTAAAACCCACCGGTTCGGAATTGACAAATCCCCTCGGAATGAGTATAATTAGAGCATTACTCCGTAAAATAAGAGATATAGATTGGATGGTTTGATGGAAACAAAAAGAATCGAAGTACATTCTCCGGAAAAGTGGGGTTTGTACTGGCAGCGGCAGGCTCGGCTGTGGGTTTGGGAAACCTGTGGCGCTTTCCCTATTTGGCAGCTAAGTACGGCGGCGGTATCTTTCTATTCGTGTACATTGTTTTGGCGGTAACCTTTGGCTTTACCCTGATGGCCACGGAGATCGCTATTGGTCGTAAAACCCGGCTCAGTCCTATGGCGGCCTTTGGCGCACTGAACAAAAAGTGGAGCTGGATGGGCAAGTTGGTGACTTTGGTGCCGGTACTTATTCTGCCTTATTATTGTGTCATTGGCGGTTGGGTTACCAAGTACACCGCCACGATGATCTCCGGTGCCGTTCAGGACGCGGCCGGCGACAACTATTTTCTACTTTCATTTCCGGCACAGGCGAGCCGCTTTTGTGGTTTTTGCTGTTTATGACCGCTACGGCGGTGATCGTATTTTTAGGCGTAGAAAAGGGAATTGAGAAGTTCAGCCGCGTATTGATGCCGGCGCTTTTGATTTTGACTGTTCTGCTGTCTATCTTTGTAGTCCTCCCGTCCGCGCCGCGCGGCGTGGCTTATTATTTAAAGCCGGATTTCAGCAAGCTGAGCATGATGACTGTGCTGGCTGCATTGGGGCAGTTGTTTTTCTCTATGTCCCTGGCTATGGGCATTATGATCACTTACGGCTCTTACTTGCGTAAGCAGGATCACATTGAGCAGTCCGTGCGCCAGATTGAAGTGTTTGATACTTTGGTGGCATTCCTGGCCGGTTTGATGATCGTACCGGCGGTGTTTGTGTATTCGGGAGGGGACGAAAGTGCTTGGGCAAAGGTCCCAGCCTGATGTTTGTAACCCTGCCTAAGGTGTTTGCCGAGATGAAAATCGGCAACCTGATCGGCGCCGGGTTCTTATTCTGGTGCTGTTTGCGGCGCTGACCAGCTCTGTATCCGTGATGGAGGCCATTGTGTCCGGTTTGGACGATCGCTACCACTGGGGCCGCAAAAAGGCTACGGTGATCTGTTATATATATGCCGTGGCATTGGGCATTTGCTGCTCCTTGGGCTTTGGCAAGTGGTCCTCCTTTACGATTTTCGGTTTCTCCATTTTGGATTTCCTGGACTTTGTGTCTAACAGTCTGTTGATGCCGGTCGTGGGTATGCTCACCTGCATTATGGTTGGCTTTGTGCTGAAGCCTCAGCTGATTGTCAACGAAATTGAGCTGAACGGTCCCTTCAAGATGAAGAAGTTTTATTCCGCGATGGTTAAGTGGATCGCACCGCCTTGCCTGCTGGCCATTCTCATCAGTTCTATTTTAGATACGCTGGGTATCGTCAAATTGTAATAAAACATAATTTAAGCGCGTACAGAAATCTGTACGCGCTTTTTGCTGCCCTTCTTAGGCTTTAATATTCGATCTCTCCCTTATAGACGGTGTTGCAGTCGCCGGTAAGGGTAATACGGTCGTCGGTGTAGTTTACCAGCAGGTCGCCGCCGCGCACCTTTACGGTAACATCAACGCCCTTTTTGCAGTAGCCGTTCTCCACCGCAGCTACAACGGCTGCACAGGCGCCGGTGCCGCAGGCCGCGTCTCGCCGTTGCCGCGCTCCCACACCCGCATTTTAATGGTGCTCTCATTAACGACACGCACAAATTCTGTGTTTACCCGCTCCGGGAACAGGGGACTGTTTTCAAATTGCGGACCGATCTGTTGCAAGTCCAGCTTGTCCACATTGTCTACAAATACCACGCAGTGGGGGTTGCCGGTAGCCACGCAGGTGATGTTATATTCCTTGTCGCCGATGGTTACCGGATGACCAGATGATTTTGTCGCCGGGTAGGTCAACCGGGATCTTGGCCGGGTTCAACTCTGCCTTGCCCATATCTACCGTAACAGAAGATACCTTGCCGTTGCGGGTAAACAGTTGCAGGTGCCGCACGCCGGAGGCGGTGGCAATGGTCATCTCGGTTTTGGGCACCATGCCGTTATCGTATAGGTACTTGCCCACACAGCGAATGGAGTTGCCGGCCATACGGCCCTCGCTGCCGTCCATATTGAAAATGCGCATTCTGGCGTCGGCAATCACGCTCTTTTCAATCAGTACAATACCGTCTCCGCCGATACCCTTGTGCCGGTCGGAGAATTCAATGGACAGACTCTCCGGGCAGGTGATGATGCCGCACTGGTTGTTGAAGAAAATGTAGTCGTCGCCGCTGCCCTGCATTTTGGTGAATTTCAGCAGGCCCTTTTCGCTGCGCATGTGGTTGATGTCCACCAGCTCGGTGTTCATTTGATTGTAGCGAGAGGCGATAATATCTGCCAGGGCGTTGGCGGTGTCCAGACTGGTCAGGGTGGCAATGCCCAGCTGATTGGCCCGGTTGTGCAGTTTAATATAGTCTGCAATGGACTTCTTATCGCTTTTTCCGGTGTAGACAATGTAGTCCAATTTGCCGCTCTCTACCAAGTCCATAATGGAGTTGTCCTGGCGCAGCTTGTTGACTACATGCACCTCAATACCCAGAGAGCGAATAGCCGCCGCCGTCTCCGGCGTTGCCCATAGCTCTGCGCCCAGGTCGTCCAGCTTTTTGCCAGACCCACGATCTCAAACCGGTCTTGCTTTGTTACGGTGATGAGTACCCCGTGGCGGCCCTGCTTTTGGCTTTCTACCTTATACCCGGCAGATACCAGCCCCTTAAACAGCGCTTCGTTCAAGTTTTTGCCTACGCCCAGCACCTCACCGGTGGATTTCATTTCCGGCCCTAACTGGGAGTTACATCATTGAGTTTTTCAAAGCTGAATACCGGCACTTTTTACCGCAAAGTACGGCGGCGTGCGATACAGCCCGGTGCCGTAGCCCAGGTCTTGCAGCTTTTCGCCTACCATAATTTTTGTTGCCAGTTCCACCATGGCACGCCGGTGACTTTACTGATATAGGGAATGGTGCGGGAGGCTCTGGGATTCACCTCGATTACATACAACTCGTTGCGATAAATCAGGTACTGAATGTTAACCAGTCCTTTGGTGCCCAAGGACAGCGCCAGCTTTTCGCTTACATCGCAGATCTTGTGGAGCATCACATCGTTCAGGTTGTAAGGGGGATACACGGCAATAGAGTCGCCGGAGTGTACACCGGCCCGTTCAATATGCTCCATAATGCCGGGGATCAGCACATCTTTGCCATCGCTGATGCAGTCCACTTCCAACTCAGTGCCCATCATATACTTGTCTACCAGCACCGGGTTTTCAATCCCTTGAGCCAGAATCAGGTCCATATAGCGGCGCACATCATCATCCGTGTAGGCGATGGTCATATTTTGCCCGCCGATCACATAGCTGGGGCGCAGCAGAACGGGATAGCCCAGTTCATTGGCAGCCACCAATGCCTGGGGCATAGTCATCACGCTGGTGCCCTTGGGACGGAAGATGCCGAATTTTTCCAGCAATGCGTCAAACCGTTCCCGGTCCTCGGCAATGTCGATGGACTCGGCGCTGGTGCCCAAAATCGTAATACCTTTTTTCGTCCAGGAATTTAGTCAGCTTAATGGCGGTTTGGCCGCCAAAGGCCACCACCACCCCAATGGGCTTTTCCACCTGAATCACCTGCATCACGTCTTCCGGGCACAGCGGCTCAAAGTACAGTCGATCGCCGGTGTCAAAGTCGGTGGATACTGTTTCAGGGTTATTGTTAATGAGAATAACTTCATAGCCCAGCTCTTTTAGCGTCCACACACAGTGTACGGAGCTGTAATCAAACTCAATGCCCTGCCCAATGCGGATGGGGCCGGAGCCAAGTACAATGATCTTTTGCTTGCCGCTTTGGGGCAGGCTGCGGGCCTCGCCGTGGGCGTCATAGGTGGAATAGAAGTAGGGCGTCTCTGCTACGCGAATTCCGCACCGCAGGTGTCTATCCATTTTATAGACGCAGTCTGATGATAGGGAATAGAGCCGCCGCTGATGCGTGCCAGGGCTTCATCGGTATAGCCGTAGTGCTTGCCCTGCATATACTGCTCCCGGGATAGGGGCAGCCCGGTGATTTCTTTTTCATAATCCGCCAGGTTTTTCAGCTTAGCCAGGAACCACTCGTCGATCATGGTGATTTGGTGGATTTCCTCTATGCTCACGCCCTTTTTCAGCGCAGCGAATACGGAGAACAGCCGCAGATCGTCCTGGTCGTGCAGCTTCTCGTGTATATCCAGTCCGTCCAGCGCCTTGTTATTCAGTGTGTCCAGCCCGATTTCTGCGCCGCGCACGGCCTCATAATGGCGGCCTCAAAACAGGGTGCAATGCTCATCACTCGCCGGTGGCTTTCATTTGGGTGCCCAGCTTGCGAGAGGCGTTGACAAACTTGTCAAAGGGCCACTTGGGCACCTTGACTACCACATAATCCAGGGTCGGCTCAAAGCAGGCACAGGTTTTTCCGGTTACATCGTTTTTAATCTCGTCCAGGGTATAACCCAAAGCGATCTTGGTGGTCACCTTGGCAATGGGATAGCCGCTGGCCTTGGACGCCAGGGCGGAGGAACGGCTGACGCGGGGATTGACCTCAATCACGCTGTACTCCATGCTCTCCGGGTTCAGGGCAAACTGACAGTTGCAGCCGCCCTCAATGCCCAGCTCGGTGATAATATCCAGAGATGCGGAGCGGAGCATTTGGTACTCCTTGTCCGCCAGGGTCACAGCCGGGGCAATGACGATGGAGTCACCGGTGTGAACGCCCACCGGGTCAAAGTTTTCCATAGAGCACACGGCAATCACATTGCCGGCGCTGTCCCGCATCACTTCAAATTCAATTTCTTTCCAACCGGCAATGTACCGCTCCACCAGCACCTGAGTAATGGGGGGAGAGCATCAGGCCGTTTTTTGCAATTACATCCAGCTGCTGCTCGTTATAAGCCACGCCACCGCCGGCACCGCCAAGGGTAAAGGCCGGACGAATAATCACCGGGTAGCCAATCTCTGCGGCAATTTGCCGTGCGTGCTCCGGGGTGGTGGCAATGTCGCTGGGGACCACAGGCTGCCCCAGCTTCATCATGGTGTCGCGGAACAGCTGTCGGTCCTCGGCTTTGTCAATAGCCTGGGCAGTTGTGCCCAGCAGGGTTACGCCCATTTTGTCCAAATAGCCGTCTTTTGCCAGCTGCATACTGATGGTCAGGCCGGTTTGGCCGCCCAGGCCGCCTAAGATGGAGTCCGGGTGCTCTTTTTCAATAATGCGCTTCACGGTCTCTTTCGTCAGCGGCTCTAAATAAATATGGTCCGCCAGCGCTTGTCCGTCATAATGGTGGCCGGGTTGGAATTGACCAACACCACTTCCAGTCCGGCGTCTTTCAGCACCCGGCAGGCCTGGGCGCCGGCATAGTCGAACTCTGCCGCCTGGCCGATAACGATGGGGCCGGAGCCGATCACCAGTACCTTTTTGATATTCTTATTCAGCGGCATGGCTCTCGCCTCCCATCATCTGTAAAAATCGGTCGAACAAAAAGCGGGTGTCGTGGGGCCCGCTGCATGCCTCCGGATGGAACTGTACCGTAAAGGCGTTCTGGGCAGGGTAGTCGATCCCTTCGCAGGTGCCGTCGTTGGCGTCACCCAGCGCAGGGTGCCGCCGCTGGCCTCAATGGTATCGTTCACCACCGCATAGCCGTGGTTTTGACTGGAAATATAGGTGCGCCCGGTTTGCAGGTCCTTTACCGGTTTGGTTCACGCCACGGTGACCGTATTTCAGCTTTTCCGTCTTGCAGCCCATAGCCAGCGCCAGCAGTTGGTGTCCCAGGCAAATGCCAAAATAGGCGCCTTGCCGATGAGTTTTTTCAGTTGAGCAATGGCAGCGGTGTTCTCTGCCGGATCTCCGGGACCGTTAGACAGCATAATGCCGTCCGGGTGCAGCGCTAAGATGTCCTCCGCCTTAGTGTCGTAGGGCATGACCGCCACATTGCAGCCTCGCTTGTTCAGCTCTCTTGCAATGTTGGCCTTGGCGCCATAGTCCAGCAGCACCACATTGTGCTTGTGCTCGTCGGCAGACAGCAGTTGAGGCTTGGTAGCAGACACGCTTTTTACTGCGTCTGCTACCGCATAGTCCCGCACTTTGTTATAGTCCACCACACGGGGATCGTCACAGATCACGGCGTCATTACACCGCTTTCCCGAATGGTCTTTGTGATCTCTCTGGTATCTACGCCGTAGACGCCGATAATGCCTTGGGATTTTAAGAAATCGTCCAGGGTCTCCCGGCAGCGGAAGTTGGAGGGCGCCTGGCAATACTCACGCACGATATAGGCGCTTACATAGCTTTTGGGGCTCTCCATATCTTCCGGGATAAAGCCGTAGTTACCGATGAGGGGAAAGGTTTGCAGCACGATCTGGCCGTAATAGCTGGGGTCCGTCAGGGTCTCGATATAACCGCCCATACCGGTGGTAAATACCAGTTCGCCCTGAATTTCGCCACCGGCACCGAAACGATAGCCCTCAAAGGTTTGTCCGTTCTCCAGACAGAGATATACTTTCTGTTTTTTCATAGTTTAACCTAACAGCTTCACAAGCACGGCCTTTTGGGCGTGCAGGCGGTTTTCTGCTTCGTCAAAGATCTCGTTGGCGTGGGCTTCAAACACTTTGGCAGTAATTTCTTCCTCCCGGTGCGCGGGCAGGCAGTGGAGCACCATAGCGTCCGGCTTGGCGGCGGCCATTACTTCGTCGTTGATCTGGTAGTTCTTAAAGATCTTTTCCCGCTCTGCTTTTTCTTCTTCCTGACCCATAGAGGCCCACACATCCGTGTAGACCACATCTGCGTCTTTGGCGCAGGCCAAAATATCCTCGCTGCAAGTGAAGGTGCCGTTCTCCTTGGCCCAGGCCATGATCTGCGTCCGGCTGGTAGTCCTTGGGGCAGGCGATGGCGCACTCCATACCCATGGAGATGCGCCTACGATTAGGGAGTTTGCCATATTGTTGCCGTCGCCGATAAAGCAGAATTTCAGCCCGTCAAAGCTCTTCTTATATTCGCGAATGGTCATCAGATCCGCCAGCACCTGGCAGGGGTGGCAGTAATCGGTCAGGCCGTTGATGATGGGAATGGAGCCGTACTCTGCCAGGTCCTCCACCTCTTTTTGCGCAAAGGTGCGGATCATAATGCCGTCCAGATAGCGAGAGAGTACCCGAGCCGTGTCCTGTACCGGCTCGCCGCGGCGATCTGCAAATCTCGGTTGGAAAGGAACAGCGCCTGACCGCCCAACTGGTACATGCCGGTCTCAAAGCTGACCCGGGTGCGGGTAGAGCTTTTTTGAAAGATCATACCCAGGGTCTTTCCCTTTAAGTGGTGGTGTTCAATGCCATGCTGGTTCTCATATTTCAGCTGGTCTGCCAAGTTGAGAATGTCCAGAATATCGCCTTTGTCCAGGTCCGCCAGTTTCAGTAAATGTTTCATGCTTCAAGCACTCCTTTCAGTATCTCCAGTCCCTCGTCCAGCTCCGCATCGCTGATGTTCAGCGCCGGCAGCAGACGAAGCTTTGTTTTGCCGTTAAGATCAGCAGGCCGTTTGCCAGGCAAGCCTTGGCCACTTCTCCTGCGGGTTGTCCGTTTCGATCCCAGCATCAGCCCCATACCGCTGATGCTCTTGACGCCTTTCACGTTTGCCAGCGCCGTGCGGATCTTCTCGCTCTTGCGCTGTACTTCGCGCAGGAAGTCGTCGTCGATCCGCTCCACAATGGAGCAGGCACCGGCAGCCACCACCGGGTTGCCGCCAAAGGTAGAGCCGTGGGAGCCGGGGGTTATGGTGTCTTGCAGCTTTTCCCCAAACAGCACGCGCCGATGGGAAGTCCGCCGCCCAGGCCTTTAGCTGTGGTTACAATGTCCGGAGTAATGCCGTATTGCTGGTAGGCAAAGTAGGTGCCGGTGCGGCCGTTGCCGGTCTGCACTTCATCTACCGCGATCAGAATGTCTTTTTCCTTTGCCAGTTTGGCAATGGCACTTACGAATGTTGGACTTAGGTTATTCACGCCGCCTTCGCCCTGTACGCATTCAAACAGCACAGCGCACACATCGTCCGTGGCTGCCGCTTGCAGTGCCTCTATATCATTGGCCGGGGCAGTATTTGAACCCGGGTGTAAAGGGGTCAAACACCGTGTGAAAGCTGTCTTGCCCAGTGGCCGCCAGGGTGGTAATGGTGCGGCCGTGGAATGAGTTGACAAGGGTAATGATGGTGCTGCGCCCGGCGCCGTATTTGTCAAAGCTGTACTTGCGGGCAAATTTGATGCGCCCTCGTTGGCCTCTGCCCCGGAGTTGCCGAAGAACACCTTTTTCATCCCGCTCTTTTCACACAGCAACTGCGCCAGCTTGGCGCAGGGGGCGGTGTAGTAGAGATTGGAGGTGTGCTGCACCCGGTGCAGCTGTTCTTCCACAGCTTTGGTCCAAACCGGATCGTTGATGCCAAAGGCAGTTACCCCGATGCCGGACCCGAAGTCGATGTATTTTTTGCCGTCCTCGTCGTAGAGGGTAGAGCCTTGACCTTTCGTCAGCGCCACATCAAAGCGCCCGTAGGCGTGGGCTACATATTGATTATCCAGTTCTTTTGTGTTCATGGGTCTTCCTCTTTATCTGCTGCGGAACATGGTGCCCATACCTTCATCGGTAAGCAGCTCCATCAAGATGGAGTGGGGCACGCGGCCGTCGATTATAAATGCTTTTTTGACCCCGCGGCGCAGGGCCTCGGTCATGGAGTCGATCTTGGGAATCATGCCGCCGCCGATAATGCCGTCGGCAATCAGCGCCGGGGTGTCGCTAATATAGACTCTGTGTATCAGCGAGCTTTCGTCGTCCTTATCTCGCAACAGACCCACCACATCGGTCATGGAGATCAGTGCCTCTGCCTGCAAAGCCCCGGCCACTGCGGCAGCCACCGTGTCTGCATTGATGTTGTAGCAGTTGCCGTCTTCATCGTAGCCGATGGTGGAGATCACCGGGATGAAGTTCTTGGAAATGGCTTCTTCCACCACTTCCATATTGATGTCTGTGATCTCGCCCACATAGCCATGGACGTCGTCTACCGGCCTGCACTTTAGCATATTGCCGTCCAGCCCGCACAGACCGATGGCGTGGCCGCCCAGGTTGCCGATCTGGCACACCAGGCTTTTGTTCACCTTACCGGCCAGTACCATTTGCACCACTTCTGCGGTCTCTTTATCGGTAACCCGCAGACCATCCACAAACTTGGAGTCCATGTGCATACGCTCCAGGGTCTTGTTGATCTCCGGACCGCCGCCGTGCACCAGCACCACATGGATACCGATGGTGGACAGGAGTACCAGATCGTTCATGACGGTTTCTTTCAGTTCTTCATTGATCATGCGTTGCCGCCGTATTTTACAACAATGACTTTCTTGCGGTACATCTGAATGTACGGCAAGGCTCTTGCCAGGATCTCCGCCTTTTGGTGATTTTGCAATTTCCATTCTATCACTCCGTTCGCTTATATTTCTTCGTAAAATCAGGTGCGGTAGTCGCCGTTGATTTTTACATAGTCGTAGGTCAGGTCGCAGCCCCAGGCGGTGGCTTTCTCGTCCCCCTGGTTCAGATCCACTAAAATATAAATCTCGTCCTCTGCCAGCACCTTGGCGGCCTCTTCCTCAGAGAAGTCCACACCGGCGCCGTTTTGGCACACGGTGACCGTACCGGCTGTGGATTTTAAGGCCACATCAACCTTGTCAATATCAAATTCCGCCGGGGCGTAACCGATGGCGCACAGCACCCGACCCCAGTTGGCATCCTCGCCGAACATGGCGCATTTGAACAGGGTAGAGCCGATCACTTCCTTGGCAACGATAATGGCGGTGTCCTTGGTGGGCGCGCCGGAGCACACGCATTCCAGCAGCTTGCTGCGCCCTCGCCGTCCTTGGCCAGCATGCGGGTCAGGTTGGCCATCACTTCATAAAGGGCAGCCTTAAAGGTGTCCAGCGCCGGGCCGGGGGCGGTGATTTCTCCATTGCCCGCCATACCGGAGGCCATGATTTCTACCATATCGTTGGTGGAGGTATCGCCGTCAATGGACAGGCAATTGTAAGTGACTTTTACGATCTCACTCAGCGCCTGTTGCAACATTTCCGCGCTGATGGCGCAGTCGGTGCTGATAAAGTTCAGGGTAGTGGCCATATTGGGGTGGATCATGCCGGAGCCTTTGGCCATACCGCCCAGGCGGCAGGTTTTGCCGTCCAGCTGAAACTCTACTGCATACTCTTTTTTCACTGTATCGGTGGTCATAATAGCGGTAGCCGCTTCTTCGTTTTTACTATAATCCAGTTCTTTTACCAGCGTAGGCACGGCAGTCATAATCGGCTCAATGGGCAGCACCTGGCCGATGACACCGGTGGAAGCCACCAGCACCTGTTCAGCAGGCAGACCCATTTCGTCTGCCACCAGCTGGCACATTTTGGCTGCTTTTTCTACGCCGTCTGCGTTGCAGGTGTTGGCGTTTTTTGGAGTTGGCAATGATGGCTTTGGCCTTGTTACCGCTTTTTGCCAAGTGGTCTTTGGTTACAAGTATAGGTGCACCCTTTACTTTATTTTGGGTATACACCGCTGCGGTGTTGCACAGCACATGCCACCAGCCGACCAGGACAAATATCGTTTTTATGTACATAGTCCGGGTTCGGGTTTTCTACTGCCGGCTTTTTTTATGCCGCAGTAGGTGCCGCTGGCTTTGAACCCTTTTGCGGCACAAATGCCGCCGTCAATCTTGGTCATACTTTCATTCTCCTATCGTCAGCCCGGTGACTTCATCCAGCCCCAGGGCAATGTTCATACACTGAATGGCAGCGCCGGACGCGCCCTTGCCCAGGTTATCGAACCGAGCAGTGAGCAGCAGCCTTTCGTCGTTGCCGTTGATCTCAATTTCCATGTCATCCCGACCGGCCATATTGTTGGCGCCGATCATACTTTCGCTGTAACCCAGGGGGCGTACCTTGACCACTCGGCTGTCGCCGTAGTGCTCTGCGTAGAACGCCTGCATATCTGCCGGGGTCATTCGCTTTTTCAGTAGGTCGGCAAACAGCGGCACGGATACGGTCATCCCGCAGATAGTCACAAATATGGGGAGCGAAAATGGGCGTGCGCGCCAAGTGGCTGATGGCGCCCATTTCTTTTAAGTGCTTGTGCTGTTGGGTCAGCGCGTACTGCCGGGGACTGTCCAGTTCAGGATCCCGATCTGCCGCTTCATATTGGGCAATGCCTTTGTTTTCCTGCGCCGCTGTAACCGCTCATGGCGTAGCACACAATGGGATAGTCGGCGGGCAAAATGCCGCCGGACACCAGGGGATAGACCAAGCGTTAAACCCGCTGGCGTAGCAGCCGGGCACCGCAATGCGGTTGGAGCTTGCGATCTTCTCTCGAAAGGCGGGGCCCAGCTCCGGAAAGCCGTAGGCCCAGTCCGGCAGGGTGCGGTGGGCAGTGGAGGTGTCAATCAACTTCACCTTAGGGTTGGTGACCAGTGCCACCGCTTCAATGGCTGCCGGGTCCGGGAGACAGAGAAAGGTAATGTCCGAATCGTTTATGCACTTGGCTCGCTCTGCCGGGTCCTTCCGCTTGTCCTCGTCAATTTGAATCAGCTCCAGTTCCGATCGGTTCTGGAACCGGGAAAAAATCTTCAGTCCGGTGGTGCCGGCTTTGCCGTCAA
>ENA-OPYV01000231-OPYV01000231.1-human-gut-metagenome-genome-assembly--contig:-NODE-231-length-17675-cov-2.899989_pt1 | contig 17675 bp, 21 predicted proteins | sample MGYA00242474_ERZ504485 | MGnify/ENA primary metagenome ERZ504485 (study PRJEB26092, sample SAMD00036263) | human gut metagenome | host: Homo sapiens | study: EMG produced TPA metagenomics assembly of...
TACATATCATGAATTATTTACACAAGAAAACTATAATAATAATTCAGAGGTTATTTTAGCTAAAGAATATGATCCGTCTTTAGGTAAAGGTAATAATGTTACCAGACAAATTGGAGTAGGTGAAACTCCTATCGGTGCAAGCGAGATGCAGTAGAAGATTACTTATGTGCAACAACAGGAAAACCTATCTCATTATGTGGATGTGAAGGACATACTACACACACAGGAATTATTGCGGAACTGGAAAACAGAGATCCTAGATTATTGCAAACCATAGCTACCCCGAAAGATGGAGAGTATACATACTATTTGCATGGTAAAGCAGCTAATATTGCCAATATCGTAGCAACTGGTGCGGATGGTTCTTCTTCTACAGGTTATGCTATTGCAAAATTCTATAAAACATCTGAGTTTTCTTCAGACCACCATAAAGGTAGCATTGACGCTCCCATTTTCAGATACGGAGAAATTCTTTTAATCCGTGCTGAAGCCGGAGCAGAATTAGGAGTACTGGATAATACAGAACTTGGAAGAACAATCAATGAACTTAGAAAGCGCGTTGGTTTCAATCATCCATTGACCGTTAACCCAGTAGCTGATCCAAAACTGGAAAAAGAATATCCAAACATCAAGGGTAGCAATGCTAATTTAATTCGTGAAATCAGAAGAGAGCGCCGTATTGAATTATTCGGTGAAGGTTATAGATACGATGACCTAAGAAGATGGGCTTGTGGTAAACGACTGGATGCTAGTGTAGTAGTAAGAGCTGGTATTATTCCTGATGTTAGTTTGTATACTACAGAACAAATAAACGATATGAAAGAAGAAACTTGGCCTTACCTCTGAAGGAGCATTGGATATTTATGGAAAAAGAGTAAAAACACAAGCTGTATTTGAAGAACCAAAACATTACCTATTATCCATTCCTATCAATGAAATTTCCATCAATCCTAACTTAGCTCCTAACAACCCAGGTTGGTAATATTACACAAATCATTATAGATAAAGATGGCTTATGAAATTATTTTCTCATAAGCCATCTTTTCTTTATACACAGTTGACTAGCAACCTGAATTTCGTATTTTTGCCCAATCAATTGAAATTACGTAATTTTATCAAGATGAATCAAGAATTCGAGCTTATCGCCAAGACCTTCCAGGGACTGGAAGAAGTTCTGGCACAGGAACTCACGGAATTAGGAGCCAGCAACATTGAAATCGGACGACGTATGGTTTCTTTCACCGGAGACAAAGCCATGATGTATAAGGCTAATTTCTGCCTTCGTACTGCCATCCGTATCTTAAAACCTATCAAACATTTTACTGCGAAGACTGCGACGAAGTATATGAGGCCGTAAAGAGTATCGCATGGGAAAACTATCTAGACAACATGAGTAGTTTCTCGGTAGATGCCGTAGTGTTCTCTAATGAATTCCGTCATTCTAAATTCGTGGCATACAAAGTGAAAGATGCGGTAGTCGACTATTTCCGCGAAAAGACAGGCAACCGTCCTTCCGTACGTATCAGTAACCCGGATTTGGCTATTCACATCCATATTGCAGAGGAAGAGTGTACACTTGCCTTGGATAGTTCAGGTGAATCACTTCACCGTAGAGGATACCGTCAGGAACAGGTGGAAGCACCGTTGAACGAGGTATTAGCAGCCGGTATGATTCTGATGACAGGCTGGAGAGGTGAATGTGACCTGATAGACCCGATGTGTGGTTCAGGAACTATACCTATCGAAGCCGCTTTGATTGCACGCAATATCGCTCCGGGTGTATTCCGTAAAGAATTCGGATTCGAGAAATGGAAAGACTTTGACCAGGATTTGTTTGATGCTATCTACAACGATGACTCACAGGAGCGTGAGTTTACTCATAAGATTTATGGATACGACAACAATCCGAAAGCAAACGAAATTGCTCAGCATAACGTGAAAGCTGCAGGAGTAAGCAAGGATGTCATCCTGAAAATCCAGCCATTCCAGCAGTTTGAGCAGCCTGCACAGAAAAGTATTATCATCACCAACCCTCCTTACGGAGAGCGTATCTCGTCAGAAGATTTGCTGGGACTTTACCAGATGATTGGTGAACGCTTGAAGCATGCATTCACCGGAAACGACGCCTGGATTCTGAGCTACCGTGACGAATGTTTTGACCAGATTGGACTGAAGGCTTCTATAAAAGTACCTTTGTTTAATGGAGCATTGGAGTGTCAGTTCCGTAAATACCAGTTGTTTGACGGGAAGTACAAGGAATTCCGTTCCGACAACAGTGACAAGGAGTTTAAGCCGAAACGTGAAGAAAGACCGGCACGTCCACGTCGTCAGGGAGAAAAAGTGGAATATGGCCGTAAGGAGCGCAAAGACGGAGGTCGTGGAGAACGGAAAGAAGGTTTCCGCAGCGACCGTAAAGAAGGATTCCGTAAAGATGCTGACCGCAAAGAAACATTCCGCGGACGCAAAGCAGGCGACGGAAAAGAATTTACTCGTGAACGCCGTAAAGAATTCAAATATAAGGAAGATTCGAAGCCACGTACTCCGCGTCCTTCTACAGACGACGGCGCCCGAAAGCGGCTCCTGCCCCACGCTACATGCACAGACGCCGCAGCGAGGAGGAAGGTAACTCACAAGATTAAAAATAGACAGAACATGAAACGTATATACTTTTTATTCTTTTTGTGCTGTATGACCACTCTCGCCACTTTTGCCCAGGAAAAGAAAACCTATACACTGGAAGATGTGATTCCGGGCGGAAACAATTATTTCAACTTAGTCCCTGAAAACATTCCGGGACTGCAATGGTGGGGAGATGTATGTGTACGTGCGGATGTGGAAAACATCCGCAGCATTCAGTTGAAAGATGGCAAGGAAAGCATACTTGTCACACTGGAAGAGATAAATCAGGCCATTGAAAAAGGAGAGAAGCCCTATCAGCTGTCACACGAACTAAAACCGCTTCGCAGCCTGATGTCGGCTTCATTGCCTTGGTCAGAGCGTAAAGTCATAGTATTTCAACAGAACAGCTATTGGGTGGAATATGACTTCGGACAGAAAAAATTACGAACATATCCCGCCTGAACGAAAAAGCTACCAATCTTGACTTTTGCAAAACCAATGACAAAGTGGCCTATACCGTCGGTAACGGTTTGTTTGTAACTGGCAAAGGGGAGGAAAGTCACCAGATTAATCCTTCACAAACAGAAGAAGGGGTAGTTTACGGACAAGCTGTACATCGTAACGAATTCGGTATTTATAAAGGTACATTCTGGAGCCCGAAGGAAGTTATCTGGCTTTCTATCGCATGGACCAGAGTATGGTCACAGACTATCCTCAGGTGAATACATCGACCCGTATCGCGACTCTTGAGCCGGACAAATATCCGATGGCAGGAATGACCAGCCACAAAGTGACGGTAGGAGTATACGATGTAAAGACTGGAAAAGTAATTTACCTGCAGGCCGGTGACCCGACCGACCGTTATTTTACCAATGTCAGCTGGTCGCCCGATGAGCAGCATATTTATGTTATCGAACTGAACCGTGACCAGAATCATGCCCAACTTGTATGCTATCAGGCTGCCACAGGCGAACGGGGAAGGGGTATTGTATGAAGAAAAGAACCCGAAATACGTAGAACCTCAGCATCCGCTGGTATTCCTGCCGTGGGACGAAAGTAAATTTATTTACCAGAGTCAACGCGACGGTTTCAACCACCTGTATCTGATGGATACGAAGGCAAAAGGAGAAGGTACATGGAAAAATGGCAAACTGGAAGGCACTACCTATCTGGAACACCTGAAAGTAACTCCTTTGACACAAGGCGACTGGCTGGTGCAGGATATTCTTGGATTCAATGCAGGAAAGAAGGAAATTATTATCGGTAGCACAGAAATATCTCCGCTGCAAACCAATCTGTTCAGCCTCAACGTCAAAACTGGAAAGCGTACATTACTGGGAGAAAAAGACGGTATGCACCGGGCTTCTCTCTCTGAAAGCGGTACTTACCTGATTGACAACTTCTCTTCATTTAATGTAGGACGTGAAATCACTTTACTGCCAACCAACGGAAAGAAAGGAACTACATTACTGAAAGCTGATGACCCGATGAGCAGCCAGTTTAAGTTACCGGAAATTACCATCGGTACCTTTAAAGCAGCTGACGGAACAACAAACTTGTATTATCGTCTGATTAAGCCCGTAGACTTTGACCCGAACAAGAAATATCCGGCCATTATCTACGTATATGGTGGACCGCACGCACAGCTCATCCACAACACGCGTTTCTACGATGCCAGAGGATGGGATTTATACATGGCTCAGAAAGGGTATGTGATGCTGACAGTAGACAGCCGGGGAAGTGATAACCGAGGACTGGCTTTTGAGAACTGTACATTCCGCCACTTGGGAGTAGAAGAAATGAAAGACCAGGTGAAAGGTGCCGAGTTCCTGAAATCACTGTCTTATGTAGACGGTGAACGAATTGGTGTACACGGCTGGAGCTTCGGTGGCTTCATGACGACCAACCTGATGCTGACTTATCCTGACATCTTCAAGGTAGGTGTAGCTGGAGGACCAGTCATTGACTGGAAGTTCTATGAGGTGATGTACGGTGAACGTTATATGGATACTCCGGAAACTAATCCGGAAGGATACAAGGGTTCCGACTTGAAACAAAAGGCTGGCAACCTGAAAGGCCGTCTGGAAATCATTATCGGAGGTACAGACCCCACTTGTGTTCCACAGCACAGCTACTCATTCCTGAGAGCTTGTATTGAAGCTGGTACCCATCCGGATTTCTTCGTTTATCCGGAAGACGGACATAACATGATGGGACGTGACCGTGTACACCTGCACGAACACATCACCCGCTATTTTGAAGACCATTTGAAATAATAGACTAAAAAACAGATACATATATGAAACTTTTACTTTTAGGTTCAGGAGGACGCGAACATGCACTGGCATGGAAAATCGCACAAAGCCCGAAAATTGAAAAGTTATACATCGCTCCGGGAAATGCCGGTACGCGTGAAGTAGGCGAAAACGTAGCTATCAAAGCCGATGACTTTGAAGGTATCAAGCAGTTTGTAACGGCCCACGGCATTGACATGGTAGTAGTAGGTCCGGAAGACCCATTGGTGAAGGGGGTATATGATTTCTTCAAAAACGATGACGCATTGAAGCAGGTACCGGTTATCGGTCCGTCAAAGGCTGGAGCCGTACTCGAAGGAAGCAAGGAATTTGCCAAAGGTTTCATGCAGCGTCATCATATTCCGACTGCCGGATACAAGAGCGTAACTGCAGCCAACCTGGAAGAAGGACTGGCTTTCCTGGAAACACTGGAAGCACCCTACGTGCTGAAAGCTGACGGATTGTGTGCTGGAAAAGGTGTATTGATTCTCCCCACATTGGAAGAAGCCAAGAAAGAACTGAAAGAAATGCTGGGCGGAATGTTCGGAAATGCCTCTGCTACAGTAGTTATCGAAAAGTTCCTAAGCGGTATTGAATGCTCAGTATTCGTACTGACTGATGGAAAGAACTACAAAATCCTGCCAGAAGCCAAAGACTACAAACGTATCGGCGAAGGTGACAAAGGATTGAACACAGGCGGTATGGGTTCTGTTTCTCCAGTTCCATTTGCAGATGCAGAATGGATGAAGAAGGTGGAAGACCGTATCATCCGTCCTACTGTTGAAGGACTGGCTGCAGAAGGTATCGATTACAAAGGATTTATCTTCTTTGGACTGATTAACGTAAAAGGTGAACCGATGGTAATCGAATACAATGTACGTATGGGTGACCCTGAAACAGAAAGTGTCATGCTTCGTATCAAGAGCGACTTAGTAGACTTGTTTGAAGGGGTGGCTCAGGGCAACCTGAATGAAAAGACCCTGGAAATTGACCCGCGCTCAGCTGTCTGTGTCATGCTGGTATCTGGCGGCTACCCGGAAGCTTATGAAAAAGGGTTCCCGATGACGGGTATTGAAGAAGCAAAGGCAGGAGGAAGTATCGTATTCCATGCTGGAACAGCCTTGAAAGACGGACAGGTGGTTACTGCCGGAGGACGAGTTATCGCAGTTAGTTCCTACGGAGCCAACAAGGCAGAAGCTCTGGCACAGTCTTTCCAGAATGCAGGCAAGATCTGTTTCGAGAAAAATATTTCCGTTCAGATATCGGGTTTGACCTGTAACACATGCTTGCCCGAAATAGATTTCAATATGAACTGGCCACCGGAAGGGCTACTCTTCCGGTGACCATTATCATCTGTCTTATCATGTATGGTATTACCTATCAGGAAAAGACAGATTTACTTTCTTTGGCCATTCACGGAGCCATAGTCTACTGCCTGATTGAGTTGAATACCACGTTTTCACTCATCCGGACACGTACAACACTTCATGCGGCCATATTTCTATTCTTTTTAAGTGGGCTACCTTTTTTGCACGCCTATTCACATGAGCAATGGATTCCCTTATTGTTCACCGTATCTTTCTCTTATTTATTCCGAAGCTATGAATCGGTATATGCTCCCGGTTCCTATTTTTCATAGCTTCCTCTGTCTCGGTATCAGCAGTTTTCTACTTCCGCAAGTGCTATACTTTGTCCCGCTGATTTATTTCTATATGATTGGTTTAAGGGCTTTTTACCCTCCGTACATTCTTTGCAGCTCATCGGTCTCCTCCTTCCTTATTGGATTGCATTGGCCTATCATCTTTACGCTGGAAACATGGAAGAAACCTGGCTACCTTTCAAAGCACTTACCTGTTTTTCTCCAATCGACTATTCTATTCTTTCTTTACCGCAATTAATTTCCGGAGGTATTGCAATCTTATTCATAGCCATTTGTAGTATAGAATGTATACTACATAGTTACCAAGACAAAGTACAACGCGTATCATGCTCCGTGTCCTGATAATTACAGGAATAGGCACATTAGCTTGTATGCTACTTCTGCCTTCACATTTCAATACTTATTTTCTTATGACATTAATCGTAGGTTCCGTCATGGGTGGTCACTTACTGGCACTGACCTTCAACCGGTTTACCCGTATCTTTCTTTGGGTATCCCTTGGAATCTGGACCTGCGTATGTATCATGAATTTATGGATGCATTTATTAAATTTCTAATAGACTGGGGATACTGGGGAATGTTTCTCTCTGCATTCCTGGCCGGTACCATCCTACCGTTCAGTTCGGAAGTTGTGCTACTAGCCTGCATCGGATTAGGATTGGACCCTGTATGGTCCACACTTTTCACAACTGCAGGAATGCACTCGGAGGTTTTACCTGCTATTGGATAGGGCGAATTGGCAAAACTGAATGGATTGAAAAATACTTCAAAGTAGACAAAAACAAATGGACAAAGCCATCCGGTTTATTCACGGAAGAGGGTCGTGGATGGCCTTCTTCTCTTTTCTTCCCGTCATTGGAGACGCCTTACTTATTGCACTGGGATTTATGAGAGGCAATGTATGGATTACCACTATTGCTATGACTATTGGCAAACTGGCACGCTATGCCATCATCGTAGCCACAGCCTTGGGAGTATTCCGATTCATCGGATAGAAAACCAATGCAAATTTTTCATGCTCAAAAGATATGACTATCTTTGCGAAAAACGACCGAAAATCGTCTAACGAAAAAATTAATAGGAACATGAAAAAACTTCTTTGCATCTATTACTTGTTATGTATAGCCACACTGGCTTATGCACAAGACTTAAGATTTAATGCCAACGGAAAATTTAAAATCGTTCAGTTTACCGACGTACACTATATTTTTAATGATTCGCGCGCAGAAGTAGCCATTGAACGCATCAATGAAGTGCTGAATGCTGAAAATCCAAACTTGGTAATGTTTACTGGAGATATTATCTACGGCAAACCCGCAGAAGAAGGAATACGCACCGTATTGGAACAGGTATCTAAACGAAAAATCCCTTTTGCTGTAACTTTCGGAAATCATGATGACGAACAAGGGCTTTCTCGTGAAGAGCTATTGAAAATCATTCAACGTATTCCCTATAGCCTGACTTCTACCACAAAGGGTATTTCAGGTACAACCAACTTTATCCTACCGGTCAAATCATCCGATGGACAGAAGAATGCTGAAATCCTTTATGTATTTGATTCTCATTCTTATTCACAGATAAAGGAAGTGGGAGGATATGATTATATCGATTTCGACCAGATTCAATGGTACCGTGAGCATAGTTCTAAATATACACAGGCAAACGGGGGAACTCCCCTTCCTTCGCTGGCTTTCTTCCACATTCCTCTTCCTGAATACAATCAGGCTGCAGCCGGTGAAAATGCAGCGTTGTTCGGCACCCGGAAAGAAAAAGCATGTGCCTCTGCCTTAAATTCAGGCCTTTTCACCGCGATGAAAGAAATGGGCGACATTGAAGGAGTGTTTGTAGGACATGATCACGACAATGATTATGCGGTAATGTGGCAAGGTATTCTCTTGGCATACGGACGTTACACCGGTGGAAATACGGTTTACAATAACCTGTCCAACGGAGCACGTGTCATCGAACTGACCGAAGGTGAAAAAGGGTTCCGTACCTGGATTCGTGTAAAAGACCACACGGAACAACATGTGAAATTCCCGGAAAGCTTTTTAAAACCCAACAAATAACTCCACAAAAGGATTACCGGATTTTAAAAAAAACTGTTGATATAAAGATGATTACACTTGAACCTACGGCTGACGGAAGCAATACATTATACGTTCCTGAACTGAATGAACATTATCATTCTGTGAAAGGCGCATTGACCGAGTCAGCACATATTTTTATTCAAATGGGATTGAATCACGCTCAGGCGGCAAATCCTCGTGTACTTGAAATCGGTTTCGGTACAGGACTGAATGCCTTTCTGACCTTGCTGGAAGCAGAAAAGAGTCAAAGAGCCATTCACTTTACCAGCATTGAACGATTCCCTCTTTCGGAAGATATTGTACGCAAACTTTCCTATCCGGAAACAATCGCTCCAGAAGAATGTGAGAGATTCTACGCACTGCACACTGCTCCCTGGAACCAGGAAGTAAAAATCTCACCTTATTTCACACTACACAAGATAGAAGGTGATTTCACTCACTTCTCATTCAGTGAATGTTATGATGTGGTCTACTTTGATGCCTTTGCTCCCGAAAAGCAGCCTGAGATGTGGAGTCAGCCACTTTTTGACAACTTGTACCGCCAGATGAATCCCGGTGGAATCCTGACTACTTACTGCGCAAAAGGAGTGGTTAGGAGAATGTTGCAGGCAGCTGGTTTCACCGTAGAGCGGCTTCCTGGCCCTCCGGGAGGTAAAAGAGAAATTCTTCGGGCAACCAAAGAAAGAACCTAAAAATAAACAAAGGAGTCTCCCGCTACCAAAAGAAACATAACTATATTTGTATCACACTTTCAATACGACACAAACAAATGAAAAATATTTTTTTACTTTGATAAGTATCCTGCTGCTCACCGTATCTTGTACGGGAAAGCAAGGAAAAGAAGACGCCCCTACTCTGACAGTAACCATTGAACCGTTACGATATTTCACAGAAGCCATTGCTGGAGACAAATTCCAGGTGGTCAGTATTGTTCCCAAAGGAGCTAATCCGGAAATATACGACCCTACTCCCCAGCAACTCGTTGAACTGGCACGAAGCAAAGCTTATCTGCGTATCGGCCATATCGGATTTGAACAGGCATGGGCAGAAAGATTACAAGCCAATACGCCCAAACTACCTTTCTATGATATGTCACAAGGAGTAGATCTCATTCATGAAATACATCCTCATGCCCATACACATGGAAATATAGACGGAGTAGAACCTCATATCTGGAATTCAGTTTCGAATGCACGTATTATTTCCTCTAATATCTGCAAAGCATTGTCTGAGATAGACCCGGACAATCAAGCTTACTATCAGACACGATTGGACAGCCTGCAACAGGTCATCAACCGTACCGAACGTGAAATGCAGAGCTATTTGGCGAACGCTGACTATTGTTTCCTGATTTACCATCCGGCATTAAGTTACTTTGCCCGAGACTACAGCCTGCAGCAAATCAGTATCGAGGAAGGAGGAAAGGAACCTTCACCGAGTCATCTGCAGGAACTGATGAAAACCTGCAAACAGAAACAGGTAAGAGTCGTATTCGTGCAACAAGAATTCGACCAGCGTAACGCGGAAGTAATCGCGCAGGAACTGGGACTAAAAAATCGTCCCTATCAACCCGTTAAGCTATGACTGGAACAAAGAAATGATTCACATAGCCAAATCATTAAACAAAAACAATAACTAAAATTTATCCTCATGAACCAACCTCTTATCAGACTGACTGAGATTGCCGCTGCATACGACCAGAAAAAAAGTGCTGGAACATATCAACCTGGAAATTGCAGAAAAGGATTTTCTTGGAGTAATCGGCCCGAACGGAGGAGGAAAAACCACCTTGATGAAAATTATTTTAGGATTACTAAACCTACGGCTGGAAAAATTCAGTTTTTTCATCAGGGAAAGGAGGTGAATGAGATTACAATGGGATATTTACCCCAATACAACACTATAGACAAGAAATTTCCTATCTCGGTGTACGAAGTGGTTCTTTCCGGATTAAATAAACAAAAATCATTGTTCCGCTCATTCTCCAAGGTACAGCATGACAAAGTACGTGAAACCATTGCCCGCATGGGACTGGAAGGCTTGGAACAAAGAGCTATCGGACAATTAAGTGGCGGACAGCTGCAAAGGGCCTTATTAGGACGCGCACTCGTCTCCAATCCGGAAGTCGTCATCCTGGATGAGCCCAACACGTACATTGACAAACGGTTTGAGGCTCGTCTTTTATGCACTGCTGGAAGAAATCAACAAGGAATGCGCCATCGTGCTGGTGAGTCACGATATCGGCACCATCCTGCAAAACGTAAAAAGCATTGCCTGTGTAAACGGCACGCTGGATTACCATCCGGATACGGAAGTCTCCGCCGAATGGCTGGAGGCACATTTTGAATGTCCTATCGAACTGTTAGGACACGGCAACCTGCCTCATCGAATATTAAAATGCCATCATCATGAAGAGTAGAAGGCTGCTTTTAACGCCTTTTGCAACATTATCATTTACTTTTGGGACTTGATTTGCAAATGTTTGCTATCTTTGCCGCATTGAATTTTAACGAGAAACTAAAAATAATTCATGAAACAGTACAACAAGATTAACAATCTGGTAGGCTGGCTTACTTTTGCGGTGGCTGCATTTACTTACTGCATGACCATTGAACCGACGGCCAGCTTCTGGGACTGTCCGGAATTTATTACCACCGGGATACAAACTGGAGGTAGGACATCCTCCTGGCGCACCTTTCTTCATGCTGACAGCCAACCTGTTCAGCCAATTTGCCAGCGATGCGACTCAAGTGGCTAAAATGGTGAACATAATGAGTGCCCTGATGAGTGCGGCATGTATCCTGTTCCTATTCTGGAGCATTACTCACCTGACCAAAAAAACTGATTTGCCCCGATGACAAAGAGATGACTACGGGCAAGCTGATTACCATCATGGGATCAGGTCTGGTAGGTGCACTGGCTTATACATGGAGTGATACATTCTGGTTCAGTGCGGTAGAAGGTGAAGTATATGCATATTCCAGCCTTTTCACTGCCGTTGTTTTCTGGCTGATTCTGAAGTGGGAGAACCGGGCTAACGAGCCTCACAGCGACCGTTGGCTGATTCTGATTGCTTACCTCACAGGATTGTCTATCGGTGTACATTTGCTGAACTTACTGTGTATTCCGGCCATCGTACTGGTATATTATTACAAGAAAAACCCCACCGCCAACCTGAAAGGCAGTCTGATAGCCTTGGCTGGTTCCATGATTCTAGTAGCTGTCGTATTGTATGGCATCGTGCCGGGTATCGTGAAGGTAGGCGGATGGTTTGAGCTGTTGTTTGTCAACGACTTCGGCCTGCCATTTAATACGGGTGTCATCATTTACATGATTATTCTGGCTGCAAGCATCATCTGGGGTGTATACGAAAGCTACACCGTGAAAAGCCGCAAGCGGATGAATATCTCTTTCCTGACCACTGTCGGTTTGCTGGGTATTCCGTTCTACGGACACGGCTGGAGCAGTGTCTTCATCGGTATCATCGTACTGGCTATTTTAGCAATTTACCTCTTTGCCAATATCGGTGAAAAATACCGTGTCAGCGCACGCACGCTGAATACCAGTCTGCTGGCCATGATGATGATTGTGGTAGGTTATTCTTCGTATGCAGTCATTGTCATCCGTTCTTCGGCCAATACGCCAATGGACCAGAACTCTCCGGAAGACATCTTTACTTTGGGAGAATACTTAGGCCGTGAACAATACGGTACCCGCCCGTTATTCTACGGACAAACTTATGCTTCTAAACCGGCATTGAAACCTACTGAAGGAGGATGCGTGTACGACGTGGAAGAAGGGGCTCCGGTATACCAGCGGAAAGAAAAGGAACATCCGGATGAAAAAGACAGCTACGAAATTGTACGTCATAAACAGAGTATAAATACGCTCAAAACATGTTGTTCCCACGTATGTACAGCGATGCACATGCACAAGCCTACGAAGACTGGCTGGGAGGAGTAGAAGGACGTCAGGTTCCCTACGACCAGTGTGGAGAAATGATTATGGTGAAGATTCCGACACAATGGGATAACATCAAGTTCTTCTTCATCTACCAGTTGAACTACATGTACTGGCGTTATTTCATGTGGAACTTTGCCGGACGTCAGAATGACATTCAGGGACAGGGAGAAATCGAACATGGAAACTGGATTACCGGTATTTCATTTATCGACAACATGTTGATAGGCGACCAGACGCTGCTCCCAAGTGAACTGAAAAATAACAAAGGACACAACGTATTCTACTGTTTACCGTTGATTTTAGGACTTATCGGTCTGTTCTGGCAGGCTTATAAGGGAGAAAGGGTATCCAGCAGTTCTGGATTGTCTTCTTCCTCTTCTTCATGACCGGTCTGGCCATCGTGCTTTACCTGAACCAGACACCGCAACAGCCTCGTGAACGAGACTATGCATATGCCGGTTCGTTCTATGCATTTGCCATCTGGATTGGACTGGGAGTGGCAGCCATAGCCGAATACCTGAGCAAGAAAATCAATGAAAAGCCTGCGGCTATCTTAGCCAGTGTAGTCTGCTTGCTGGTGCCCGTGCAAATGGTCAGCCAAACATGGGACGACCACGACCGCAGCAACCGCTATACATGCCGCGATTTCGGACAGAACTACCTGAACTCTGTACCCGAAAAGGAAATCCGATTCTCTTTACCAACGGTGATAACGATACATTCCCCTTGTGGTATAATCAGGAAACAGAAGGTGTACGCACGGATGTACGTGTCTGCAACCTGAGTTACCTGCAGACTGACTGGTACATCGACCAGATGCGCCGTCCGGCATACGACTCTCCTTCAGTACCTATCAACTGGGATCGTATTGACTATGTATCCGGTCACAACGAAGCGGTGTACGTACGTCCTGATGCCATGCCGACCATTCTTGAATTCTACAAAAAGAACCCGGAAGAGGCAGCCAAGGAGTTTGGAGATAATCCATACGAACTGAAAAACATCCTGGAACACTGGGTACGCTCACCGAAAGAAGACTTACAGATGATTCCGACCGACAGTATCGTCATAAAACTGGATAAGGAAGCCATCAAACGTTCGGGTATGCTGACACCTGATTCTATTCCGGAATACATGCATATCTCGCTGAAAGGAAAACGAGTGCTGTATAAGAGCGAACTGATGATGTTGGAAATGTTGGCCAATACCAACTGGGAACGTCCGATGTACATGGCTATCACTGTGGGTTCTGACAATCACCTGAACCTGACCAATAACTTCTTGCAGGAAGGTCTGGCTTATCGCATCACTCCGTTTGACAATGCGAAATTAGGCAGACGACTCGACAGCGAAAAGATGTACGACAACCTGATGAACAAGTTCAAGTTCGGCGGCATTGACAACCCTGACATTTACCTGGATGAAACGGTATTACGCATGTGCGATACTCATCGCCGCATGTTCGTACAGCTGACCAGCCAGTTGATTAAGGAAGGCAAGAAGGATAAGGCACTGAAAGCATTGGATTATTGCGAAAAAGTGATTCCTTCGACCACTGTTCCGCACGACTACCTGATGAGCAGTTCCAAGGAAATGGCAGAAAACTACCTGGCATTAGGACAGCCGCAGAAAGCTGAAAAGATTCTCAATGAACTGGCCAACAACGCTGTAGAATATGCTACCTGGTACTTGAGTCTGGACGATGCCCGTTTCGCAAGTTCATACGAAAACTGCATGCGTTATTTCTATATTCTGGATGATGTATGCAAGACCATGGCGCAAATGAAAGACAGCAAGACAGGTGAAGAAAACAAATCTGCTTTGCATTATGCTCAAAAGTTCGACCAGCTGTACAAACTGCTGGAAAAACGAGTAGGTAACAGCGCTCCTGCTCAATAATACAGAAATTGAATGATTAGATACAGAATGTCATTCTGAACACCACAGAGAATATCACCACCTTTGCAGGTTCAGAATGACATTCTTTCTTTTAATTCTTTCTGCAAAACAAACCTCTTAAAAACGACGAAAAACATGTTCATAGAACAACCTCCACAATTTATCCGTCTGCTTTATCCAAAAGCTCTCTGGCGCATGGATAAAAACGAAAGAGCTGTCTACCTCACTTTTGATGACGGCCCCATACCTGAGATTACTCCCTGGGTACTTGATTTACTGGACAAATATGGAATTAAAGCTACCTTCTTCATGGTGGGTGATAATGTAAGGAAGCATCCCAAAGAATTCCAAATGGTAGTGGAACGCGGACATCGTATCGGAAACCATACTTTTAACCATATACGAGGATTCGAATTTTTAAGCCAGAACTATCTGGCCAATACCGATAAAGCCAACGCTTATTTGCAGACCAACTTATTTCGTCCTCCTCACGGGCACATGCGGTGGATGCAATACCATGTGTTGAAAAAGAAATACCAGATTGTGATGTGGGATTTGGTTACGCGAGACTACAGCAAGCGGATCAATGGTCCGCAAGTATTTGAGAAGGTAAAGAAATATGCCCGGAACGGTTCTATCATCACGTTCCATGACTCCCTGAAATCGGAAGAAAACCTTAAATATGCCCTTCCCCGCTCCATTGAGTGGCTGCTTGCAGAAGGCTACGAGTTTAAGGTATTTCCTTAATATCAGCCGTTGAAAAAAAGACTCTCCTTCGTCATGCCAGTACTTCCTTGAAAGTACTGGAGTACACTGCCGAAAGTACTACAGTACTGCCCTGAAAGTACTGCAGTATTTTCAGTATAGTACTGACAAAATAAAAACCGACAGAACCCAATCTCCCCAAACGGTCATTCGGCACTGTCGGTTTTCCTTATATCTTTATATCTTTCCTGTTACAGACTTTTATTTCTGAACGGTCACCACCAGCGGATTACGTACTTTCTCAGCATAATCCTTCAAGTAATTGGTCCAGTCTTCTGCTTTTTCGAAACCATATTTGCTCCAGCCTGAACCCCAGTAATATACAAAATCATTACCCGGTTCATACGTAGAAATACCCAATACATGTCCCAGTGCATCGCCTGCCGGTTTTTCAAACAACTGTGTAGTAGTCTGTACCGAAGCAGGGAATACCGCTCCTACATATACAATACCGTTGCCAGCTTCAGCATTCGTCGTGGGGTCTGCATAAGAGATATATCCTTTCGCTGCATCATACGCATATCCTTCAGGATTTGCCGCATGAAGCACCAACCCTGCTGCTACCGGAGTAGCCTGCGTCAGATATTCGTATGAAACCGTAGTCTTGTTCAGCTGAGAGCCTTTATCAAGCTGTATGATACGAGTTTCTACCACATTTGAATCGTTCTTTACCACCAAAGGATTGAATACCAGTTTCACGGTAAAACGCAAAGGTCCGTTATCCAAAATCTCATAATCTTTGTAGCAATAAGGATATACAATTGCAGAGTCCGGCATCAGAGCTGCAGTACCGCCTCCCAAAGTAGGACCAACCGCATAGCAGTCCATTCCGTTACCATGGTCAATATGATAAGAGATGGCACGCGCCAAACTGTCTGCTTCCGCTTTTTTCCGGCTTCTCTCAACGCGTTGATTTCCGCACGTGAAGCAGAATCCAGTTCCATTGCATAACGGTCTTCTACGACGAGCTCTTCCACATTCTTTGTAAAGACATCATATCCATACGCTCTTTCGCCGCTCTTCTGCAGAGCCGGACCGTATGCACGATAGGCAGCACGGTCATTCTCCCAGGCAATGTCGTCCAGACGCTCCGGATAACAACGGCCATATACCACCGTATTAACCATTGAAGGAGTTCCCTGTTGCACTGTATAGTTGACAGTAGCATTTGAGGCGACAGACACTGGAAATATCACCTTCTCATCGTATGTCAGCTGATAAGGAACTTCCTGGGCCTTTTCATCATAAATTACAAACTGCGCAGTGTCGGAAAGATCTAACCGCGTATAAATATCATTTACAGAGATTTCTACCATTTCCCCCGGTACGTTCTATAGCCAAGGGATTGGCAATTGTCACAGTGACAGATTCTGATTTACTACATCCGGTCCACAATACAGCGGCACAAGCAGCGGCAGCAAACAAAGTCTTTCTCATAATATTATCTTTGAGTTATTTACCAGAAAGTCATTCTGAGAAAGTTCATACTCCCCCAGAATGACATTCTATCGACAAAATAAATTTAAGTTATTTAGGCTGTTTACCGATATAAGCCAAAATACCACCGTCCACATACAATACGTGACCGTTCACGAAGTTAGATGCGTCAGAAGCCAGGAATACGGCAGGACCCATCAAATCTTCCGGAGTTCCCCAACGGGCAGCCGGAGTCTTAGCCACGATGAATGCATCGAACGGATGACGAGAACCGTCAGCCTGACGTCACGTAAAGGAGCAGTCTGAGGAGTAGCGATGTAGCCCGGGCCGATACCATTACACTGGATATTGAATTCACCATATTCAGAAGCAATGTTACGAGTCAGCATTTTCAAACCACCTTTTGCCGCAGCGTATGCAGAAACTGTTTCACGTCCCAGTTCACTCATCATAGAACAGATGTTGATAATCTTTCCGTGACCTTTCTTAATCATGCCCGGAATAACAGCTTTTGAAACGATGAACGGTGCGTTCAAATCCACGTCAATAACCTGACGGAACTGATCAGCTGACATCTCACACATCGGAATACGTTTGATGATACCTGCATTGTTTACCAGAATATCGATTACACCTACTTCTTTTTCTACCTGTGCAACCATTGCATTTACGGCATCTTCGTTAGTTACGTCGCATACATAACCGTGTGCATTGATACCTTCTTCTTTGTATGCAGCCAAACCTTTGTCAACCAGTTCCTGTTTAATGTCGTTAAACACGATAGTTGCACCCGCTTTAGCAAAAGCTGTAGCAATAGCAAAACCGATACCGTAAGAAGCACCTGTTACAAGGGCTACCTTACCTTCAAGTGAAAAGTTTACCATAATAATTATAAATTTTAAAATCTCCCGTTGTTCCCCGAAAACAGAGAACAACTTTATATTATTG
>ENA-OPYV01000232-OPYV01000232.1-human-gut-metagenome-genome-assembly--contig:-NODE-232-length-17622-cov-3.283281_pt1 | contig 17622 bp, 24 predicted proteins | sample MGYA00242474_ERZ504485 | MGnify/ENA primary metagenome ERZ504485 (study PRJEB26092, sample SAMD00036263) | human gut metagenome | host: Homo sapiens | study: EMG produced TPA metagenomics assembly of...
CGTTGGGGGCTGGCTTGGCGGTATTGCGCTGTCGTAAAGCCGACTGGGCCGCGTGCGCCCCGCAATATATTTGATTGTCTGCTCGGGCAGTCCTGCGCAAGACGAAGGCCACATTAAGTGGCCTTCTTTGCGTGCGGAACTCGCGATCAATCAAATATATTGCGGGCGGGCACGCGGCCCTCTCGGGTTCGGGGCGCTACGCACCGGATTGGTTGTCTGAATAAAAGAAAGTGAAGGCCCCTTTCGGGGCCTTCTTTTTTAGAGGAATTCGCCGACTCGGTGGACTTCGGGTTCGAGGTCCACGTCGAATTGGTCTTTGACGGTTGTTTGGATGTGGCGGATGAGTTCGTCGACATCGGCGGCGGTGGCGTGGTCGGCGTTGACGATGAAGCCGCAGTGCTTTTCGCTCACCTGAGCGCCGCCAATGGCGTGTCCTCGCAGGCCGGCGTCCATGATGAGCTTGCCGGCAAAGTGGCCCTCGGGGCGCTTGAAGGTGGAGCCGGCACTCGGCATGTCGAGTGGCTGCTTGTCCTCGCGGCGCTGGCGGTAGTCGTCCATGTCGGCCTTGATCATCGCGGCGTTGCCCGGGGCGAGATTGAAAGTGGCCGAAAGCACGATGAAACCGTCGTCGGCAATGCGGCTCTTGCGATAGCCCAGGTTGAGCTCATCGACATCGAACTCGATAATGCTGCCGCTACCGCGGGTGCCGTCGTCGAGCATGCGGGCGGGCTTGTAGACGCGCACGGACTCCAGCACATCGGCCATGCAGGCGCCGTATGCTCCGGCGTTCATGTAGCAGGCACCGCCGACCGATCCGGGAATGCCCGAGATGGGCTCCATGCCGGTAAGGCCGGCCTCGGCTGCCGCGGCTGCGACATCGGAAAGCAAGGCGCCGGCTGCCGCCGTGACGTGCGTGCCGTCGACCGTAATGTCGGAGAGGCCCTCGCCCAGCGCTACGACGACGCCGCGGATGCCCTTGTCGCCGACGAGCAAGTCGGAGCCGTTGCCCACGATGGTGAGTGGTAGATTGCAGCGATAGCAGGTATCGAGCGTGGCGACGAGGCCCTGCTCAGTATCGGGCGTGACAAAGACGTCGGCCGGACCGCCGATCTTAAACGTGGTGTGCTCGCGCATGGGCTCGCTCATCAGCACGTTGTCCTCGCCGGCAACGCCAGCGAGCGCGCACAGCAGGTCCTCGTTAAAAAAAATCGTTCTCGTGCATACGAATATCCGCCTTTTGGTGGTCGTTGTCATCAATCGATTGCAATATACCCCACCCGGACGGATTTGGTGCGCTGGCGGCGATAAAACAGCCGTCCACCGGATTGGTAAAGTGTTTATCACCGAGGTAGAGGGGTAGTCGCTATACTTTCAAGAGATTGCGCGTAAACCCGGAAGGAGCGAGATGGCCAACAAAGTCACCCTCAAGCAGATCGCCCAGGAGGTGGGGCTTTCCCCCTCGTCGGTCTCGCTTGTTCTCAATAATCGGCCCTGTCGCATCTCGGAAGAAAACCGCAAGCTCATCAAAGAGGTCGCGGCGCGCAACCACTATGTTCCCAACCAGATTGCGCGCAGCCTGGTCATGCGCGAGTCGCGCACGCTGGGCCTTATCGTCCCTAACATCGAGAGCCGCTTTTTTGCCTCGCTCGCCGGTAGCCTGGAAAAGCGCTGCCGCGAGGACGGCTATGCGCTCTTCATTACCAGCTCGGGCGGAAGCGCCGATGACGATCTGGAGCTGCTGCGCCAGCTGGTGACGCGCGGCGTTGATGGCGTCTTCCTGGTGGTGGGTGACGAGTTCTCCGATGACCGCGCCCTGCGCGAAGAAGTCAGCCACCTGCCCATCCCGGCCGTAATGGTCGACCGTGCCATTGAGGGGCTCGAGTGCGACAAGGTGATGTTCGACCACGAGATGGGCGGCTATATGGCCACCCGCTATCTGATCGAGCAAGGCCACCGCCGTATTGCCTGCCTGGTTAATGCCCGCCGTTCCAATACGGGTCGCAAGCGACTTGCCGGCTATGAGCGCGCGCTGCGCGAGGTCGGCCTGCCGATCGACGCGCGTTTGGAGTTTGAGAGCGAGTACTACATTCCGAGCGCATACGAGGCCTCGGAGGCAGTGCTCGCAACTGACGCCACTGCCGTGTTCGCAAGCTCGGATAACATTGCCCTCGGTTTGCTCAAGCGCTTGCACGAGATGGGGAAGAGCATCCCGGGCGATATCTCGGTGGTGAGCTATGACAACTCGGCGGCCGACGTTCTCTTTGAGCCGGCGCTGACCGCGATTGAGCAGGATCCTGGTGTCCTTGCGGAGCATGCTTTTGGCTGCATGTCCAAGCGTCTTGCCGGTAGGGGCGGCAGGCGTGCCGAAGAGGTCGTTCTGGAGCCGGAGCTTATCGTTAAGGACAGCGTGCTCGAGCTTACCGAATATAGCTAAGCGCACTTGCTTGTTTGCATAGATTGCATGCAGAGTGTCCGCTATTTGCTGGCGGGGCCGGGGGCGCTGCTTGTTTGTAGAATGTTCGACGAGACCACTTCTCAAAACAAAGCAGGCGCCCCGGCCCTCGTCCATGAACTTTTCCGCTGGGCGAGCCATAGACGCCGCGTGCCGATAGAGTAAGGCGGCGGCTTGAAATTGGTGCTATATTCAGCTTGAGTTGTTTAATGCTAGTACGGGAGGCTGATATGGGGCTGTTCAAGAAGAAAAACCCGCAGGATGCCTTTGATCCCGATGTGTTTACCATCACGGATACGATTTTGGACCCGCCGCGGTTTACATTTTTGCCGGCTATCTACCAGGATGCCACGCGCCGCAAGTGGGCTGTGCATCAACGCGGTGGCGAGCCGAAGATTTTTGACTATGCGGACGTGTTGCAGTGCGAAGTAGCCGAGGCGGGCGATCCGGAGGCCGAGGAAGTGGCTTCAAAACAGGAATTTGCCCAGCGTATCCTGGCAAATCCTGCCAAGGCGGCGAAAATAAATGCTGCCAAGCGTAATATGTGTCTTGGTATGGGCGTTGTTGTGGCGGTTCAGACGGGAAAAGACGAGGTTTCCAAATTAGAGATTCCCGTTATGACCGACGAAGTCAAACGCGATTCAAGCCTATATAAGTCGTATCGGAATGTCGCCGAGAAGATCAAGGCCGAATTTGATGCCATGGGAGGGCTGGCCTAATTTTGGCGGCATACGTTTCTGAATGAGGAGTCTGTGCAATGCAGGCGAATCTTATGCAATTCCCCCCCAAAGATCGTGCTGTTGAGGGAATTCTATGGTATATCCAGCACCATCAGCTTGCCGGCGGCGATCGCCTGCCGGCCGAGCGCGTGCTGTGCGAAGAGATCGGCGTTTCGCGTACGGCGTTGCGCGCTGGTATCACGCGACTCATCTCGTGTGGAACGCTCGAGAGCCGTCGCGGATCGGGTACGTATGTGTGTCCTCCTAAGCCGCTGAACATCTTCCAGGAAACGTATAACTTTTCCGATGCCGTGCGGACTGCGGCCTGCATCCCTCTTCTCGTCTGGTTTCCACCGAGACCATCGAGGCGGATAAGACGCTTGCCGACAAGCTTGGGGTGGCTATAGGCGCTCCTTTGCTCCGCATGCAGCGCGTTCGACTTATTGAGGGCGAGCCGGCGTCAATCGAGACGGCTCACGTTAACCTGTCCCCTGTGCCCATCGCTTCCCCGAGCACGATTTTTGAGTGCGAGAGCCTTTTACGATGTCTTGCTCAAAAGAAGGTGGCGTGCGCGTTGAGCATGGACGTGAGCATATCTCCATCTCGCGTTTGAACGCCGAAGAGGCCGAGTTGCTCCAGCAAGAAGAGGGAACGCCGGTGTTCTATGAGAGCACGATAGAATTTGATAAGGACATGCGTTTTGTGGAGCATTGCAAATCGGTGATTTTGCCTACAAAGTTCCGCTTTGCCGATAACGGCGAAAAGAACGGCATGAGGAGCGTGACAGGTGAACAATGGCTGAAACAGTAGATGCCACCCCGGTTTATATGCGCATTCGACGCCGCATCGAGGAGCGTATCGAGCGCGGTATATATCCTACGGGTTCCATGATTCCGTCCGAAAAAGACCTCGCCGAGGAATTTGGTACGACGCGCTTGACCATCCGAAGCGCTGTCGATGAGCTGGTTCGGCGTGGGCAGATTCGACGCGTCCGCGGAAAGGGCGCGTTTGTGGCACAGAAAGTGCCCGTTGCCTACGAGCGAACGGGAGGCTTTCGCGAATCGGTTCGTGCTTCGGGCGGCGAGCCGTCCGTCCGCATCCTCGCGCGTTCCAAGCGTTATGCGGGCCCATATTATGCCAACCTGTTTGGCATTGCCGAGGACGATTTACTGTATTCGATTCGGCGTTTGAACTGCGTCAACGGCGATCCCGTATCGATTGAGATGGCGTTCATCCCGTGCCTGCTGTTTCCCACAATCGAAGATATTGACGTGTCGGTCTTCAGTTTGTACGAGACCTATGAGATGTTGGGCCGAAAGCCGGTCATGGCACAGGAAAAGCTCGATATCGAAGCGCTGGGCGCGCGAGATGCCGGCCTGCTTGGACTGGAGCAGGGCGATCTTGCCTTGACGCTTGAGTGTGTGAGCTTCGATGCGAGCGGCCAGGCGATCGAGTACGTCAAGTCGTTTTAACCGCGGTGATGCGGGTGGATATACCTATACGTACTAGCTGGTTTTTTGCATAACGGGCTGAAAAGCTGACGGAATTTTGATTCGTTGAGCAGACTGCATATACAACCTTACATGGCTCAAAATCGACCGTTCGCCGATGGGGATAAATTAATCGACAAAGAGGTATCAAAAAGCCGTAACCTGTAACTGTGATTGGTATCAAATACTAATGATTTGTTAGGAGGTGAGACGATGAAGATGCTCGATTACGTTCAGCTTGCCCATGTGCGTATGGGAGAGAACCTCGAGCGTTCGTCTGAGCTGGTAGCGCAGCTCGTTGATATTTTCCAGTCCGGTTCTTTTAACGCGCTGCGCATCGTTGCTTCGGGTTCGTCGCGCCATGCCGCCGATTGCGCCCGCGATTACCTGCAAGATGCGCTGCAGATGCAGGTGTCCGTTGTGACGCCCGAGCCTCGTCGATTTGAACATACCTATCCGCAGCATGCGCTCAACATTGCCGTTTCGCAGAGCGGCTATTCGACCAATACGATCGCGGCTCTTGATTACATGCGCGCACACGATATGGCTGCAGTTGCGCTCACGGCAAACGTCGAGGCGCCCATCAAGGAGCACGCTGATATCGTTCTTGACTACGGTGTGGGCGTCGAGTCGGTGGACTTTGTGACGCTGGGCGTCGAGGTCCTCGTTGAGTACCTGGTGCTCTTTGGTATTTACTGTGGTCAGGCGCGCGGAACGATTGACGCCAAGGGCGTCGCCCAGCGTTTAGACGACCTGCGCGAGGCTATCCATGCCAATGCCGTGATGTGCAAGACCGCCGAGGCATATGTCCAAGACCGCATGCTCGAGCTTTCTGAGCACATGCCCGCCATGGTCGTCGGCAACGGCCCCAACTATGGCGTTGCCGAAGAGGCGGCCCTCAAGCTGAGCGAGACCATCAAGATTCCTGCCATGCATCACGAGGGCGAGGAGTTCGTCCACGGTCCCGAGATGCAGATCGTTCCGGGTTATCTGGTGTTTATCGTCGACGATCCACAAGGGTCGGAGCGTCTTGCGAATATCGCCGATGCGCTATCGAACGTTACGGCAAAAACGGTGCTGCTCACGGCCCATCCCAGGGGTAGGGCTCACGAGGTTGCGGTGCCTCAGGTGGCTCCGCTGCTCAGCGCAATTCCCAATCTTGTGTTCTTCCAGACGATTGCGGCCATAATCGCCGAGCGTCTGAAGTCATGGGACGTGCACCCGTATCTCGATGCTGTCTCCAAGCAAATGGAGGTCAAGGCAGAGGGCTACGAAGAGTCAGTCAATGCGCTTAAGGCCAAAGCGGCTGAGTGTTACGGAATGTAAGCGGGTTTTGACGCCCGTTGGCATGGGGGATGTGGAGACAACCCCAGAAAGGAGAGACAAATGAAGGAAACCGAGAAGATCGAGATCATGCATTTCGACCAGGAGGGCTACCTCGAGGACGGCAAGGCGCTCTACGAGACCGGTAAGAAGATGACCGCGCTCGCCGACAAGGTCGCCGACGAGGGCTACGACGCCGTGTTCCTGATGGGTGTCGGCGGCACCTGGGACGAGCTCATGCAGCTCGAGTACCTCATGAACAAGTTCGGCGACCGCGACCTCGAGGTCTACCTGATCCACGCCGCCGAGTGGAACGCCATGGGCCACAAGCGCATGACCGAGAAGTCCGTCGTGCTCACCGCCTCCGAGTCCGGCACCACCCCCGAGGTCCTCGAGGCCGTCAAGAAGATGAGGACATGGGCGTGCGCGTCTACGCCATGACCAAGCCCGAGGGCCCCATCGGCCAGGCTGTGGGTGCCGAGAACTGCGTCGCCATGGCTTCTGACCATGGTTCGGGCGGCTGCGAGAAGGGCTACTACCTCGCCGACTGCTTCGGCCTGCGCCTGCTCAACCGCCGCGGCTGCTTCCCCAAGTTCGACCTGTTTATCGAGCAGACCAAGGACATCTGGAAGGACATGCTCGATATCCGCAAGCGCTTCGAGCCGCGCGCCGAGGAGCTCGCCAAGAAGTACGCCCTGGCCCCCTACACCATGTTCATCGGCTCCGGCGCCCTGTGGGGCGAGACGATCCTGTTCTCGATGTGCATCCTGGAGGAGATGCAGTGGAAGCGCACCCGCTACATCACCTCGGCCGACTTCTTCCACGGCACCCTCGAGCTCGTGGAGCCCGGCGTCCCCGTGTTCCTGTTCATGGGCGAGGACGAGAACCGCAAGCTCGACGAGCGCGTCCGCGCGTTCCTGACCCGCGGCGTGACCGGCGACACCGACATCAACATCATCGACACCGCCGAGTTCGCGATCCCCGGCCTTGACGACGAGTTCCGCGTCATCGTGTCTCCGTGGATCCTCTCCTCGCTGGTCACCGATCGCCTTGCCGCTTACTACGAGACGGTCACCAAGCACAACCTCAACTACCGTCGCTACTATCACCAGTTCGATTACTAATCGGCGACAAATTAGCTACTGATCAAGAAGCGCCCTGCCCGGGCGCATGCGTCCGGGCATTTTTATGCCGAAGTTCGCAAGAAGGGGAATCGAATGAGGCAGTTTATCGTTGCATCCCATGCTCATTTTGCGTCCGGAATCGTCGAGAGCATTGGGCTACTCTCGGGCGAGCGCGAGAACGTCCATGCGCTGTCTATGTATGTCGACGGAAACGAGGACCTGGTCAAGGAGGCCGCAGCGATTCTGGACGGCTTTGCCGCGGACGATGAGGTCGTCGTTTGCACCGACCTCTTTGGCGGCAGCGTCAACAACGAGTTCACCAAGATCGTCCAAACGCGCCCCAACACGCACCTGGTGACCAATATGAATCTGCCGCTCCTTATTCAGCTGCTGTTCGTGCCCGACTCCACCCCGATCGATGAGGCCATTCGCCAGATCGTCGAGGCGGACGACACCAAGGTCAAGTACGTCAACGACCTGCTGGGGCAGGCCGAACTCGATGAGTTTTAATCGTTAGGAGCACATCATGATTCAGATGATTCGCGTGGACTATCGACTGCTTCACGGCCAGGTTGCCGTTAGCTGGACCTCGGCTCTGGGTGCCGACTGCATCCTGTTAGTGAGCGACACGGTCCTTAACGACAAGCTTCGTCTGCAGGCCCTGTCCCTTGCAAAGCCCGAAGGATGCAAAGTCGTCGTCAAAAACACCGAGGATGCCGTCAGGGCGCTCCAGAGCGGTGTGACCGACAAGTACAAGCTCTTCGTGGTTTGCGAGACGATCCAACAGGCCGGTGCCGTCGCCAAGGCGATGGGCGTCAAGAAGATCAACCTCGGCAATGTGGCCTTTAGCGAGGATGCCCGCCAGGTCTCGACGAGCGTATTCCTTACGCCCGAGAACGAGCCTACGTGAAGGAGCTACTCGGCGAGGGCTATGAGCTGTTCATTCAGATGATTCCGGCGGATGCGAAGACTGACGCCGCAGAGGTCATCGGTTAGGGGCTGTCATGGTTATCAAGACGATCCTGATTATCCTGATTGCCCTTTTGGGCTATTCCGAGTGGCTGACCGGTACGAGTTACCTTCAGCGCCCCATTGTGCTCGGACCGTTGGTCGGCCTTGTCATGGGCGATGTGGTGACCGGCACCATTATGGGCGCCACGATGGAGCTTGCCATGGTCGGTGCCATCTCGGTCGGTGCGTATAACCCGCCCGATACGATTTCCGGAACCATTCTGGGCGTGTCGCTTGCCATGCAGGCCGGCGCGGACGCTTCGGCGGCCCTGACCCTGGGCATTCCCATCGCAACGATCGTCCTGGCGCTCGATACGGCCCTGGGCCAGCCGGTCATGCTGCTGCTGGTGCACCGTATCGACAAAAACGTCGAGGACGGAGACACCAAGGCCATCACGCGCAACATGCTCATCGCCGGTTACGCGCAGAGCTGGTGCGGCCTGCTGATCATTCCCCTGGCATTCTTCTTTGGCGCCGATGCTGTTGCCAGCCTGCTCAACATCATCCCCGATTTCGTTCAGACCGGCATGGATGTCGCCGCCGCCTTCTTGCCCGCACTCGGCTTTGCGATGCTGGCGCAGATGATTATGAACAAAACAGTGGCTCCGTTCTTCTTCGCTGGCTTCTTCCTCGTCGCCTACTTTGGCATTAGCACGACGGGCGTGGCGATCTTTGCCGCGATTATCGTCGTCGCGATGACGGTTTTGGGTGACAAGAAAAAGGCGGAGCAGCCCGCAGTGGCAACCGAGGATCCTGCGATTGGGAGTGGGTTCGATGAGTTTTAAGTTTGAGTCTTCTTACGACGGGCTGATTTCCCGCGCAGACCTTAAGAAGCTGTTCTGGCGCTCGATTCCCTATGAGCATTCCTGGAACTACGAGCGCATGGGCCATATCGGCTTTATGTGGGCCCTTATGCCGATCCTTCGCAAACTGTATCCGCAGGATGCGGACTTTAAGGCCGCACTCAAGCGCCATATGGAGCTCTATAACGTCACGCCGTATATCTCGACGCTCCCCATGTCCATTGCTGCCGCAATGGAAGAAGCCAACGCCACCGAAGATAACTTTGACACGAGCGCGATCTCTAATGTCAAGCTTGCTTTGATGGGACCGCTGTCCGGCGTGGGCGATGCCTTCTACTGGGGTACGCTGCGAATTTTGGCAACGGGTGTCGGCACGTCGCTGGCGCTGCAGGGCTCTATTCTTGGCCCGATTTTGTTCCTGCTCGTGTTCAACGTCCCCCACTACATCATCCGTTACCTGCTGACGTTTGTGGGATATCGCTTTGGCTCGGACATGATCAGCAAGGTCCAGGATCGGGCATTATGGACACGATCGTCAAGATGGCCTCTATCATGGGCGCATGGTGATCGGCGCTATGACCATGGAGATGGTCACCGTGGACATTCCGCTCATGGTCGGCGCGGGCGATGGCGCTCAGACGCTCGCCGAGCTGCTCAACGGAATCTTCCCGGGCTTGTCACGATGGGGCTGTTTGGAATTGTCTATCTCATGCTCAAGAAGAAGATGAATCCGCTGCTCATCATGCTCGTGATTCTACTCGTGAGTATCGCCGGCGCGTTCTTTGGAGTGCTTGGTGTTCAGTAGGGCATCCGTCATAATTAAAACAATGTAAGAGGGGGCGTCGCGCACATTGTGCTGCGGCGTCCTTTTGCCGAAAGGTGGACAAGATGGAGTATCCGCAGCTTGCCGTCATGAATATCAGCCATCGTTATTTTGACCTTGAGGAATTCTTTTCCTCGGCAGCGGCCTCGGGCTACACGTGTTGCGAGCTTTGGACCGGGGCGATGCATCTGTATGTCGATTGCCATGGATACGATTCGATCGAGCAGGTGCGGGAGCTGTCACAGCGGTATGGGGTTCGGATTGTGGGGCTTTGTCCCGAACAGAACAACCCCAAGCCGTGGAATATCGCGGCGCGCGGGAATGAAGCGCGTACCCGCACGCTCGCGTACTTTAAGAACGTTGTGGATATCGCGGCGGAACTTGGAGCCGAGCAGGTCATGGTCTCGAGCGGCTGGGCATTTTTGAACGAGCCGATCGAGGACGCGTGGGGTCGCAGTGCCTCGATGCTGCGTGCGATTGCCGAGCATGCGGGAGAACGCGGCGTGCGACTGGTGCTCGAGGCTCTACAACCGGTTGAGTCGATAATCGTGAACTCGGCGGCCGACACGAAGCGCATGATTGAGGCAGTTGACCATCCGGCACTTAAGGCGTGTCTGGATATGGGCGCCATGGCGGTGGCGGGGGATACCATCGACGATTATTTCGATCTGCTTGGCGATGATGTCGCCCACGTGCATTTTGTCGATGTTGCGGCAGATGGCACGACGCATCTTGCCTGGGGTGACGGCGACCGCGATATGCGCGCCGACCTGGATAGGCTGGTGGCGCGCGGCTATCGCGGAGTTGTTTCGGCCGAGACCTATGACGGGCGCTATTTTGCCGACCCCGCAGCTGCCGATGCGCAGGTAATGGCAGAGTGTCGTCGTGCGATTGGCGCCTAGGTGGGGTCGGGCTGCGGCAACCTACCCTATGTTTCCAGATGAATACGGTGTGAGCGGCTGCGACGGATTTTCCCCGCAAGCACTCTAGTATGCTAAAGTACCCAGAGACCGGCGGAGCTATGCCGGTTTTCTGTTCTATATGAAACGCAGTATGAGGAGGCTCACCAGATGACGGCCACACCGTGGGGATTCCGGGATATATTGCCCGAGGAGGCTCAGGCGCGCGAAGAGATCGCATGTACGGTGAAGGGCTGCTTTAGGGAGCATCATTACCTTCCGGTCGAGACGCCGCTGCTCGAGGACAAGGGTTCGCTCGAGGAGGGCGGCCGCATTGCGGACACGCCGTTTAAGCTCTTCGATGACGACGGCCGCCTGCTGGTGGTTCGTCCCGACAACACGCTGCCGATCGTGCGCCTGGTCTCGACCCGCATGCGCGCGGCCGACCTGCCACTGCGCCTGCGCTACGAGGCGCCGGTGGTTCGTGAGTGCCAACGCAATGCCGGCGGTTCGCGTCAGTTTACGCAGTTGGGCTTTGAGCTCATCGGCGCGGGCGATACCGCGGGCGACGTGGAGATTGTCTCGCTGGTAGCGGAGGCCGTGCGCAAACTCGCGCTGCCCGATGCGCGTATTATCGCAGGCAGCGTGCGTCCGTTTAAGGAGCTGCTCGCGGCGTGCGAAGACCGCGAACTGGCTGCCGAGGCGCTGCGTTGCGTGCACGCCAACGACTTTGTGGGCCTCGATGCCCGCGTGGCGGAAAGCGCCGAGCCCGAGGCCGTCAAGGCTGCCATTAGCGAGCTGCCGCGCCTGCATGGTGGCGCCGAGGTGCTCGACCGTGTCGATGCGCTGCTGGCGGCGGCCGGTATCGTTGCGCCGTTGACGCGCGAGCTGCGTGCCCTGGTTGAGGCCTGGCTCCCGAGGATGCTCAGGTGCTGTCCTTCGACTTCTCCATCATGAATTCTTTCGATTACTACACCGGTCTGGTCTTTAAGGCCTAATGCCGGGTGGTCTGCCCGGAGTCCGGTCGGCTCGGGGCGGTCGCTACGACTCCATCTTTACCGGCGCGTTTGGCGACGGCATCGAGGTGCCGGCGGCGGGTTTTGCCTTTTCGCTTGAGCGCCTGGAGGCCGCGCGCACCTCGGCCGAGGACGCCGCCTCCGATGGCGATCACGCCGTGGGCCGTGGCGCCGAGGGCCCGCTGCGCATCGCCGTGCCCAAGGGTTCGCTCAAGGCCGATACCCTCGACGTGCTCGAGGCCGCGGGTCTGGACGTCTCTGAGCTGCGCGATCCCCGGCCGTCACCTGATCGTGCGCGGCCGCGATACGCGTGCCGGAGAGGGCGCGGTCGGCGATATTGAGTTTGTCATCGTGCGCCCCAGCGACGCGCCGGCCTTTGTGGGGTGCGGCGGCGCCGACTGCGGCATCTGCGGCTGGGACTCGCTCATCGAGGCCGACCTCAACTTGCTGCAGCTGGTCGATCTGGGCTATGGCCTGTGCACCTTTATTGAGGCGGAGCCGCATGGCGCGCCGGCCAGGCCGAGCGCAACTATGCCCGCCGCGGGTCGCTTCGTGTGGCCACCAAGTACCCGCGCATCGCGAGCGCCTGGTATGCCGAGCGTGGCGTGAATGCCGACATCGTTTCGCTGCACGGCAATATTGAGCTGGGCCCCATCGTCGGTATGACCGACCGCATCGTGGACATTACCGCCACGGGTGCGACCCTGCGCGACAACGACCTGGTCATCACCGGCCGCATTATGGACTGCACGGCGCGCTTCTTCGTCAACCCGGGTTCCGCACGCTGGATCCGCGCGTGCGCAACCTGGCCGATCGCCTGGCAGCCGCCGTGAAGGACAAGCATTTTGAGCCCGTCGCGGGCTCGGCACAATAGCGCGAGCACGCACGGGCGCCCCCATATCCGGGCTGCGGGGCGATTGTCGCCGCCGCCTGGTCTCTCGTTTCTCAAACGCAACCTCGACCGATAGGGGATACCGATATGAAGACCATCAAACTTGCTCCCGGCGAGCGCCTTGTTACCAATCAGCTCAACCGCAAGGGCGTGCTGCCGCAAAACATCGTCGATGCCGCCCGTGATATCGTGGCCAACGTGCGCGCCAACGGCGATGCCGCGGTGCGCGATTACTGCCAGCGTTTTGACGGTGTTGAGCTGGAAAGCTTCCGCCTGCCGCAGGAGCAGATCGATGCTGCGCTCGAAGGCCTCGACCCGGCCTTTGTCGCCGCGCTCGAGAAGGCCGCGCGCCAGATTCGCGAATTCCACCAGCGCGAGGTCGAGCAGAGCTGGTTTACCACGCGCCCGGACGGCACGATGCTCGGCGTTAAGGTGACCCCGCTTGCCGCGGCCGGCATCTACGTGCCGGGCGGCCGCGCGCAGTATCCCTCTACCGTGCTTATGAATGCCATTCCCGCCAAGGTCGCCGGCGTCAAGCGCGTGGTCATGGTGACCCCGCCGCAAAAGGATGGCCTGATCAATCCCTACACGCTCGCGGCCGCCAAGCTCGGCGGCGTGGACGAGATCTATATGGTGGGTGGCGCCCAGGCCGTGGCCGCGCTGGCATACGGTACCGAGACCATTCCGCGCGTCGACAAAATCACTGGTCCGGGCAACGCCTTTGTCGCCGCGGCCAAGCAGATCGTCTCCGGCGACGTGGGAATCGATATGGTCGCTGGCCCCTCCGAGGTCTGTGTGCTGGCCGATGCCACGGCCAAGCCCATGGTGGTCGCGGCCGACCTGATGGCCCAGGCCGAGCACGATCCGCTGGCAGCCTGCTATCTGGTGACCTGCGACGAGCAGTTTGCGCGCGAGGTCGAGGTGGGTATCGACACCCTGGTGGCGCAGTCTCCGCGTGCCGAGATCACGCGCGCCTCGCTCGATAACGAGGGCACCATCGTGGTGGCCGCCGACATGGCTGCCGCCGTCGAGGCAGTGAACACCGTGCGCCCGAGCACCTGGAGCTGCACTGCAAGGATGCGATGGGCCTGCTCGGCGGCATTCGCAACGCCGGCGCCATCTTTGTGGGCGCTTGGAGTTCCGAACCGCTTGGCGATTACGTTGCCGGCCCCAACCACACGCTGCCAACCGGCGGTACGGCCATGTTCTCCAATCCGCTTTCGGTCGAAGAGTTCGTTAAGCGCTCGAGCGTCATTTGCTATACACCCGAGGGCCTTCTCTCCGACGCTCCCGCGACGCAGCGCCTGGCCGAGGCCGAGGGACTGTGGGCGCACGCGCTATCCGCCGCGCTGCGTCGCCGCGTGCTGGAGCAGGGCGAGGATGCCGTGAGTGCCGAGTCGCTGGCCGCGGCCGATCTGACCAAGGTCGCCTGGCCGGGCGACGCCGTGGCGACGGTTGCCGAGGGCGTGGACCTGGCGGCTGCGCGCGGTGCCGCTGGCGCGGTCGTCGAGGAGGCCTAAAATGGCCGAACTCACTCCCCGCATGAAGGAGCTCGTCCAGCCCTACTTGGCCGGCATTGAGCCTATGATCCCAACTTTACGCCCACGCGCATCAACCTTTCGGCCAACGAGAACACCTATCCCGTGCCGGCTGGCGTGCGCGAGGCGGTCGACGCCGCCCTGGCCGCTACACCGCTTAACCGCTATCCCGATCCCATGTCCTGTGACCTGCGCGACGAGCTTGCCGCTTGGCATGGTGTGGCGCGCGAGAATGTCTGCGTGGGTAATGGCGGTGACGAGCTGCTCTATAACTACCTGCTGGCGTTTGGCGGCGCGGGACGGACCCTGCTCAACTGCCCGCCGTGCTTTAGCGAGTACGCGTTCTTTGCGTCGCTCTGCCAGACCGAGGTGCGCGACGTGTGGCGCGACCCCGCGACCTTTGAGCTTGACCAGGCAGCTGTGCTCGCAGCGGCGCCCGAGTGCAACCTGGCAATCGTGACCTCGCCCAATAACCCCACGGGCGACGTGGCGCCACTCGACTTTGTCGCGGCGCTGTGCGATGCGTGCCCCGGCATGGTAATGGTCGACGAGGCCTACGTTGAGTTTGCCGACGATTCGTTTGGCGCGGCCACCACGGCGCAGGGACTTATCGCTGAGCATCCCAACCTGGTGATTTTGCATACGCTGTCCAAGGCGTTTGGCGCCGCCGGAACGCGTCTGGGTTACGTGATCGCGGCATCGGAGGTCATCGACGTGTTTGCGGCGATTCGCCAGATCTATTCGGTTAACGTGCTGAGCCAGGCCGCGGCGCTTGCCTGTGTGCGTGCCCGCGACGCGTACGCGCCCGTGGTGGCACAGGTCACATCCGAGCGCGAGCGCGAGCTGTGCGCCCTGCGCGCAATGGCTGCCGAGGGCCTGCCAGTGGAGGCATGGCCGAGTGCGGCGAACTTTGTACTCGTACGTACGTCGCATGCCACGCGCGTGCGCGAGCGTCTGCGCGACGAGTACTCGATTTTGGTGCGCGACTTTAGCTACGCACTGGGGCTCGCGGACTGCCTGCGCATCACTGTTGGCACGCCGCAGGAAAACGATGAGGTGCTGGCTGCGTTTGCCGCGCTGGTGAAGGAGGAGATGTAGATGGGCCGTTATGCGAGGTGACCCGCAAGACGGGGGAGACCGACATTGTCGTCAAGCTCGACCTGGACGGGAGCGGCGTGTGCGATATCTCGACCGGCGTGCCGTTTTTCGACCACATGCTCACGCCTTTGGCCGCCATGGCCTGTTCGATTTGACGGTGCATGCGGTGGGCGATGTTGAGGTCGATGCGCATCATACCGTCGAGGACACGGGTATTGTGCTGGGCGAGGCGTTCTGCCAGGCGCTGGGCGACAAGGCGGGCATTACACGCTTTGCCGACGCGGCGATTGCCATGGACGAGACGCTCGTGATGGCCGCCGTGGATATCTCGGGCCGCGGGCAGGCCTATTGCGAGCTGCCCGTGCCAACCGAGCGCGTGGGCACCTTCGATACCGAGCTGGCTGTCGAGTTCTTCTACGCTTTTGCGCGCGACGCCAAGCTCACACTGCATGTGCGCGAACTGGCGGGCGGCAACTCGCATCACATTATCGAGGCCGCCTTTAAGGCCGTGGGCCGCACAATGCGCCGCGCCTGCGAGCTCGATCCCCGCGTGCAGGGCATCCCCAGCACCAAGGGCTCGCTGTAACCGCCACAAAGGCAAATACCACCACAAAGGGGACAGGCACCTTCGTGGTGGTTTTGATGATGGGAAGAGGAGGGTCGCGTGGGCGAACCGAAGATCGTGGTGGTCGACTACCACAAGGGCAACTTGTCGAGCGTCGTGCGCGGGCTTGCGCGCGCCGGTGCCGCTGCCTGCACGTCGGACGATCCGGAGCAGATCTGCAACGCCGACGGCCTGGTCATCCCGGGCGTGGGCGCGTCTATGACGCGATCGCCTTTATGCGCCAGAGCGGTGAGGAGGCGGCTGTGCTCGACGCCGTTGCCGCCGGAACTCCGCTGCTCGGCATCTGCCTGGGCCTTCAGCTATTTTTTGAGCGCGGCAACGAGGGCGTGCCTGCGGACGAGGGCGCGATTGCCGGCGGTAACGCCCCCGAGCAGGCTGGCAGTCCCTGGGTCGATGGGCTGGGCATTATGCGCGGCTCGTGCACGCGCTTGGAGTCGAGTCGCCTTAAGGTGCCGCACGTGGGCTGGGACCAGGTGCACATGACGCCCGCCGGTGCGGCCGATCCACTGCTTGCCGGTTTTGCCGAGGGTGCCAACATGTATTTCACCCACAGCTATGCGGTGGCCGACGATGCCGATGCCGCCGATGTGCTGGCGCGCACGCACTATACGCGGAGTTTCCCGTGCATCGTGCGCCACGGCAACGTGTGGGGCTGCCAGTTCCATCCCGAGAAATCCTCCGCGCTGGGTCAGCGCATCCTTAAGAATTTCGTCAGCATCGTCGAGGAGGTCGGCCGATGATTCTGTTTCCCGCAATCGATTTGATCGGCGGCAAGGTCGTGCGCTTGGAGCGCGGCGACCGGAGCCGCTGCAAGGTATATTCCGACGACCCCGTGGCCGTCGCCCGCTCCTTTGCCGAGCAGGGCGCAAGCTGGGTGCATGTCGTCGACCTGTCCGCTGCCTTTGGCGAGGACGAGGACGCGTGCGCTGCCAACTCGGCAGCGATCGAGGCCATCTGCGGCGTCGATGGTCTGTCCGTGGATGTGGGCGGCGGCGTTCGCTCGCTCGCGCGCATCGACGAGCTGGCCGGCTATGGCGCTCGCCGCATTGCACTGGGTACCGCGCTGGTGACCGAGCCGGGTTTTGCCGAGGTGGCAGCCCAAGGCTTTGGTGGGCTACTGGTGGCAGACATCGCCGCGCGCGACGGCCAGGTCAAGGTGAACGGCTGGCGCGACGGCGCGGGTATGGCGCTCGACGATGCCGTGGCGCAGCTTTCCGAGCTGGGCTTTAAGCACCTGGTCTATACCGATATCGCGCGCGACGGCATGCAGACGGGCATCGATGTGGCGGCGTATCGCCATGTTGCCAAGTCGCGGGCTTTCCTGTCGTGGCTTCGGGCGGCATCTCTACGCTCGACGACATTCGCGCGCTGGCTGCGGTGGGTGAGGATGCTATTGAGGGCGCCATTACCGGCCGTGCGCTCTACGAAGGCAACTTTACGCTGGCCCAGGTGCTGGCCGCCGCCCGAGGGGAGGAGTAGCCCATGCTTACCAAAACGCGTGATTCCCTGTCTGGATGTTAAGGACGGCCGCGTGGTCAAGGGCGTCAACTTTGTGAGCCTGCGCGATGCGGGCGACCCGGTGGAGCTGGCCCGCGCCTACGACCGCGAAGGTGCGGACGAGGTCGTATTTTGGACATTACCGCGACGAGTGACAACCGTGCGACGACCATCGAGATGGCGGCGCACGCAGCCGAGGAGCTCGCTATTCCCTATACCGTGGGCGGCGGCTTTCGCGACTGGCGGGCATGCGGACCATGGTTGCCGCCGGTGCCGACAAGGTGTCGCTCAACTCGGCGGCCGTGCGTGACC
>ENA-OPYV01000233-OPYV01000233.1-human-gut-metagenome-genome-assembly--contig:-NODE-233-length-17567-cov-2.045700_pt1 | contig 17567 bp, 30 predicted proteins | sample MGYA00242474_ERZ504485 | MGnify/ENA primary metagenome ERZ504485 (study PRJEB26092, sample SAMD00036263) | human gut metagenome | host: Homo sapiens | study: EMG produced TPA metagenomics assembly of...
CTTTTTTTTATTAATACTTTTGACACTCTCATCTTAATATAAATATTATTTACATAATGCAAGCACTGCCTTCGCTGCCTCTTCATCTGTGATCAGTGTATTAATATATCCGCCTCTCACAGCTCCAAGAATCGCCTCTGCTTTCATCTCAAGTCCTGCAACGCAGATCACATTTTCTGTATTCTTGATATCCTCAATACCAAGACCGATCATCTTATTAACAAACGGTGTTATGACTTCATTTCCTTCCATATCGTAAAAATGTCCTCCGATATGTCCGATCGCACCTTTCTTCTCAAGATTATATAAATCTCTGGTACTTAAATAAGATTTCCAACTCTTATATACGATAGAACCAACACTGGTTAGAATGATATCTGCATTCCTTGCAAGCTCTAAACATCCTTTAATATTCGGCTCTTGTTCAAGACTGTCCCTGACTTCTTCCGAATTCACAAAAAGCGGAGCATAAATATAGTGATACGTTCCACCATATGCATAGGCAAGTTCTTTCGAAAGATCCAAGGAATCTCTCTCTGGAGTCCTTACATTGGCTGCTCCCATGATCGGTACGACTGTGATTGGGATATTCTTACTTGTCTTGACCGCTTTGACAGTATGATACATTGTATTCCCCCATGAAATTCCAAGAATCATATTATCATTTAACAGATTATCTAGATAGTATGCTGCAACTTCACCCAATTTCTGAAGAACCATCGTATTATTTGCTTCTTTGACAGAAATCACTCTCACATCTTTCAACGCAAATCTTCTCATAAATTCCTGTTCCAGCTCTACATTGCGGTCCCATGGCTCTAAAATCTTGATCTCTACGATTCCAAGCTGTCTTGCCTCTTTTAGCATTCTTGAAATCTTAGAACTGAGGTAAAAAAACGTTTCCGCAATCTGATTCTGAGTCATTTCTGCATTATAATAGAGGTTTGCAACACTGGCAAGCATGTTGCGCTTTTCGTTATCGCTAAGTGAATCATATTCCTTCATTGTTTTTTCACCTCCCATTCATTATCCAAAGCACTTTTTATTATACCGCATTGCTATATATCAGTCCAGTATACAATCTGTTAATTATCATTCTCAGATTTCCTACAGTTGTAGTTATTTTTCCACTTTATACAATGCGATTTCATCAATTTCTCTGTTTGCAGATAAGATATAATCTTCACCATCATTCGTGTAATGAAGTACATTTGCTGGTCCGATATCACTATCTAAAAGGTCTGCTGTAAATGTTAAATTTTTCAGGATCTGTACATCGGAAGAATAACAGATTTCTCTCCCCTTTTCTGTGTCCAATTAAAACACCCTGAGTTCCTGCGATCTCTCCACCCCAGATTCCATGAGCGAATTCAGCATCTTTTTCATAAGTATAGACTTTCTTGAATTCTCCATCCTGTTTCTTGAAAATGCTGATCTTCTCTCCATGGAATGGTGAGATTGTTAACATTTCTAATTCACCATCATTATCAAAGTCTGCAAATGCCATATCACTGCTTGCTTCATCTAAGATCTGTTTGATCTCCCATGTTCCTTCTTCTGATTCTGGTGGTATACATTCAAAGACACCTTCATTTGCTGCAACATAAGATTTTAAAACTCCATCAACTTCTGCTTTGCAGTATCCATGGTTCTTTAATAAACCTTCTTTTAATACTTCAAACTGTAATGGATGTTCTTCATCAACACTACTTAAATCTTCTGGAAGAACGCATACCTGAATCTTTCCTGGGCTTCTCCAGTCTTCTTTGTATTCATGTCCTGATTTTTAAAGTACATGCGATCACATAGTTTACTCCATTTCTTGAAATAATATCAAAACGATGCACAAATGGAAGCTCTGCTAGTGTTCTTACTTTCCATTCTCCGTCTTCTGGGTAAGCTAAGATGATCTTTGCTTCTTTGGAATCATTTGGAGAGTAGAATTTATGTGTCGCTAAAAACTGTCCGTCGGAACCAGGGACCTGAACCATTGACATGGTCCTCCCGGTCCTTCCCAGATTACTTCTTCCTGATTTCCTTCAAGATCATATAAACGGCACTGGTTTACTTTTTCTGCTGCAACAAGCATATGTTTTTTCCCTTTATAAGTTAAAGGAGCTACAGAATAACATTTTTTCTAAGTTTCCAATAACTTTCTTTGATACTTTCATTATGCCACCTTCTTCCTATAAGCAAGAACGGAATGGGATGTTCTGTGGTGCTTCAAAGCAGTCTTCGAATCCTCTTCTGTGATGATAGTAGATTTTATCTTTATCTGCAGGATATGTATATTTTCCTCCAACCTGCCAGAAGAATGGATGGAATTTATATTCGTTACGATCTTTCTTGAAGTCGTATAATACTTTGATCTCATCACAGTCAGCCTGGAAGTTTGTCCATACATCCCAGTGAATAGGTACAACAACTTTGCACTGTAAGTTTTCAGCCATACGTAATACATCGATGGATGTCATCTTATCCTGCATACCGATAGGGTTTTCTCCGAAAGATCCGAATGCTACGTCTACATCGTAATCTTTTCCATGTTTTGCAAAATAGATAGAGAAATGAGAATCTCCAGAATGATAGATATTTCCACCTGGTGTCTTAACTAAGTAGTTAACTGCTTTGTCATCCATATCTGTTGGGCATACACCTGTTAATTCTTCTCTGTCTGGACCTGTAGAGTCTGTTGTTACGATACATGTTCTGTCAAAAGAATCTAAAGCAATGATCTCGATATCTTTGATCTTAATGGAATCTCCTGGTTTTACTGGTGATACAACGATCTGCTGGAACTCCCCATTTCTGCCCATAATTCTACGGATTTTTTTAGGTCCGGATGAATGGTACTGGAATTTCTTTTCCGTTTTCATCTGTTGTTGTCATTCCACTGTTGATCACGTGTGCTGCCCATTCTGCAGACATATGATCTTGATGATAATGTGTTGCAAGCACTGCATCAACTTTCTTAAATGCAAATGGATCAATTACAAATGGTACATTACGAAGGTTTGGCTGCATTGCACGTCCACCACACATATTTGCCATCTGATGTCCGACTTTCATTTTTCCATCACCATGTGTACGTTTACCATTTCCACACCATAAGTCGATCGTAATGTTTGTGTCAGCTGGTGTTTTAAACCATACACCTGTACATCCAAGCCACCACATTGCCACATTTCCTGGTGCTACTACTTCATTTTCAATATCTTCTACTAACCATGTTCCCCATTCTGGGAATGTGCTTTCAATCCAGCTTTCTCTTGTCATTTCACTAATTTTACTCATAACCTTGATCTCCTTTCTATCCGAAATCTTCTATCTCTATATCCTATAAGTCATTTCCATAATAAGCATTTTCTCCATGCTTTCTGAAGAAATGTTTGTCCTGTAATACTTGTGGTGCTTCCTCAATATCTTTTTTCAGATGTTCACAGCGGTATGCCATCTTTGCTACTTCTTCCATAACAACTGCATTATGAACTGCTTCTGCTGCGTCTGCTCCCCATGAAAATGGACCATGATTTGTACATAAAACACCTGGTACATAGATTGGATTTTTTCCTTCAAATGTTTCTGCGATCACAATCCCTGTATTCTTTTCATACTCTCCGTTGATCTCATCGGCTGTTAAAGATCGTGCACATGGAATATCTCCGAAGAAATAATCGGCATGTGTTGTTCCATAACATGGAATGCTTCTTCCTGCCTGTGCCCATGAAGTCGCCCAAGGAGAATGTGTATGAACGATTCCACCGACTTCTGGAAATGCTTTGTAAAGTTCGATATGAGTTGGTGTATCAGAGGAAGGATTTAAATCTCCCTCAACTTTTTCCCCATTCAAATCCATGACAACTAACATATCTGGTGTTAGTTTTCATAGTCAACACCACTTGGCTTAATGACAAACAAACCACGTTCTCTGTCAATCCCACTGACATTTCCCCATGTATAAGTTACCAGTCCTTTTGCCGGTAATTCCATATTCGCTTCGTATACTTGCTGTTTTAATTCATCAAGCATCTTCTTAACTCCTTTCTTACTTTCCTGCATTTCCAAATATTTTCTCTAATTCTTTTCCTACGCCGTCCTGATCATTGCTTCCTGCAATCTGGTCTGCTGCCTCTTTCACGACATCATCTGCATTTTCCATTGCGATTCCAAGTCCAACCAACGTAAGCATCTCAATATCATTTACTTCATCACCAAATGCGATGATATCTTTGATCAAAATACCTAAACTTTTGTGCAAGCTTTTTGATCGCTTCTGCTTTGGAAACTCCCCTTGCTTTAACTGCAAGGACTTTTTTCCCAGAGCGAATGGCATCTGCATCCGTTTCTTTTTTTATCACTTCGGCTACTTTGTCTAAATAACTTGTGTCATTATGACTTACAACGATCTTGTAAATGATATGATCATTTACATATTCATTTAAATCATCTACAATCTGCATTGGTATCTCTTCATCTTCCTCTACAGTCTGATTGAATTTCTGATGGATCAGAAATCTTTCATTCTGAGGATCATCGGATACCAGTTCATCTTTTGCAAAGACATAATACTGTAATCCATATTTTTTACAAATTTCAAATGTCGTATGACAGGTTTCACTTCTTAAATGATTTTCACATAAGATTTCTCCGGTCCTAATGTTTCGAATGACAGCTCCATCACACCCAATGACAATATCGACATTTTTTAATTGTTTGTGTATGCTCTCGTCATAACATCTGATCGTCCTGTTGCCATAACAAAGGTTATATTTTGATCTTTTAGGTTTTGAATTGCCTTTACATTGGCCTCTGAAACCTGTTTTTATTGCTTAATAATGTTCCATCAAGATCGGTCACTACCATTCGATACATGATTTCCTCCTTATGCAGGTACTTTGATCCCTGCCTGTTCCATCTTATCTTCTACAAATAAGCGTGCCTGCCTGATTGTTTCAACTGCTTCTTCCATTGTTTGTTTCTTTGTGTTATCTGCCCACATTTCGATCAAGAACATTCCTGTGTAATTTAAATCTTTTAATTTTTTAAAAATGTCTGTAAATCTTACGGTTCCTTCTCCAAATGGAACACATTTAAATACTCCAGGGTTTGTCTCTTTGACATGGATCGCTACCGTTTCACTGATTCCAAGTTCAAATTCACTCTCACGTCCGCTGAAAACTGCGTCAGATTTCCCATATCTGGATAAATCTTAAAATATGGAGAACGGATTTCTTTGATATAGTGCATTGCACGAAGAATCGTTCCAACAAATGGCGTATCCATGATTTCCATTGCAAGGATCACTCCTGCGTGGCTTGCCATCTCGACTGATTTTTCATTCCCTCTAAGAATAAAGCTTTTGTTTCTTCATCAGATTCTTCATAATATACATCATAAGTTGCAAGCTGGATTACTCTGACTCCTAACTTCTGTGCTAAGATGATTCCTTTTTCCATGATCTCAAATGCTTTATCTCTTATTTCTTTGTTCTTACTTCCAAATGGGAATCTTCTATGACCACTTAAACACATGCTTGGAATGATGATCCCTGTCTCTTTCATATAGGAACGGATTTCTTCGATCTGTTCATCACTCCAGTCAAGTCTTGCTAATCTCTCATCAGATTCGTCAACGGAAATCTCGATATAATCAAATCCTGCCTGGCTTTGCTGCCTGCATTTTTTCAAGCCATGTGAAATCATTGGAAGAGCTTTTTCATATATCCCTAATGGCCTTTTTTTGATATCGTACATCTATCTCACCCCGATTTATTCTGCAGGCATATCTAATGCTTCTCTGATCTTTGCTTCGATTTCTTTTCTGATAATAAAATTTTTTAAGTCCAATGACTTTTGTATCTTTCCTGTTCTAAACTGTGATGTAAATGTTTCAGATACAAAGATCATATCGTAATTGTTTGCTACACCTTTTGCTTCTCCAACACTCATATGTCCGATTTCTGCATCAATTCCTAATCTTTTGAATACTTTGTTGATCTTCATTTTGATCATCTGGCTTGATCCCATTCCATTTCCACATGCTGCGATTGCTTTGATTTTCATAATAAAATACCTCCTGAATTTTGGCTGATTGATTGTTTTATTAAAAAATTGATTTGATATTGCTTTTTAGTACTCGTCGTCTTCCTGACCTACTGTGAAATACTTTTTCTTTATCAGATTTCGCATACTGAATCTGAGGAATAACTAACATTGCGATAACACAAAGGATAACTCCAGGTACCTTTAAATACTTAACAATATAAGATACTGCAAGGAAGATTGTTGAGAAGTCGAAGTTTCCATGCCATCCACCGAATGCTACTAACTGTAAAACATAAGCACAAACAGCTCCTCCTAATACCTGAATGATTCCACTGATAAACGGTAAGATCATTGCTGCTTTAACTCCACCTCTGTGGTTTGCATATACTGCGATACTTGCGTTATCAAAGAATAATGGTACGAATCCTGCGATGATCATAACTGGTGAATGGAAGATCAAAAGTCCTGCGATTGCTAAGAACTGTCCAAGTGCTCCACAGAAGAAACCTACTGTTACTGCGTTTGCTGGTGCAAATCCATAAGCTACCGCACAGTCTACTGCTGGGATTGCTCCTGGAAGCAGTTTGTCTGAAATACCTTTGAATGATTCTGTAAGTTCTGCAACGAACATACGAACACCTGCCTGTAATACGTTTAAGTAAACAGTAAAGCTTAATGCTTTAGAGAAAATATAGAATCCAAATGCTGTTGTCTGTGAGAATGTGTCATCTAAACTTCTCATGAAATCTTCCCCAAGTACTAACATGATGATTCCAAAGAATATAAACATTAATACGGATGTAGATACTACATTGTCACTAAACATCTGTAAGAATCCTGGAAGTTTGATATTTTCAATAGAATCTTCTCTTTTTACCGATCTTTGGTGCGATCTTGTCTGCTAACCAGATTGCAAACATCTGCTGATGTCCGATCGCAAATCCACCTTCACCGTCTGTTAAACGATCTGTTGGTTCAACTGTTAAGTTAGAAAATACTGCCTGGTATGTACCTACTAAGATTCCGACTGCTACAGCTCCCCAAATATTACGAAGTCCTGGGATAAATAAGAATACGATCCATGTTACGGTTGTTGCCTGCTGTACCATGATATGTCCAGTTAACAATAAGGTACGAAGTTTTGTGAATTTACGGAAGATCAATAAGATGATGTTCCAGATAAATGCAAGTAACAATGATGTCATAGTCCATGCTGCGGATAATCCGATATTTTCAAGTGCTGCATTTACTGCATTCAATCCAAAATACGGGTCAATAACTACCGCATTTAAATGAAACTTCTGGTTTAATCCTGCAAGGATTGGTCGGAATGTGTTGATCAATCCAGCTGAACCTACATTTAAGATCATATAACCTACAACTGCTTTTAAGAAACCTGCTAATGTTTCATACCATTTTCTTCCTAATAAGATGTATCCAACTAAGACGATCAGTCCTACGAAGAACTCCGCTTTCGTCAAAATATTGTTCGATACAAATGTAAATACTGTGTTTAATATTTCCATCCTCTTTCTCCCTTCTTACTCTTCTGGTTCAAATTCATTGATCGCTTTGGCAACTTCCTCAGCTGATTTTGCGTTTTTAATGAATTCAATGTTCTCTTCATCTGAAATAAACTCAGCCATGGACTGAAGTTTCTGCAGATGAGATGTGTCGTCAGTTGCTGCCAGAGTAAGAACAATGTCTACTGGATCATTATCACAGTCAAAACAGACTGGCTTGCTTAATGTAATCAAACTTAATCCTGTTTTATTTACACTCACATCTGGTCTTGAATGAGATAATGCAAGTCCTGGAATGATAACGATATATGGTCCGTTTTCTTCCACACATTTGATCGTCAGATCAATGTAATCTTTTGTAATATAATCGCTATCTACTAAGAGCTGTCCTGATTTGACCATGGAATCTCTCCAGTCAGATGCGTCTACATTCAACTTAATGTTTCTTGCTTCGATTACTTCACTCATTTGGTTCCTCCTAATTCATTCTCCATATTTTCTATGTTGCTTTTTATGTGCATCTCCTTAAGTTGTTTACATCTTATCATTCGCTGCACATACGCGCAACAAATTCTCAATCTTTGCACATATGTGCAAAATAAATATTTTAGATTGACATTTACAAATATATTGTTCTTCCATAAATACAATCCATATGCACACAAGTGCAAACCCATACATTTTGTTTAAAATGTACAAAAAAAGAGACAACTCATAAATTACTCCTATGAGTTGCCCCTTTTACAGTGGTTCAGTTTTTTTATAAATATTCTTGTTTATTCCTAATATATTTTTGGTATAAATGGTTCATATCTGCTCGAAGTTCCTGATATTTCTCAATATTTTTTTTTTTTCAACAGGTTCATAAATCTGTAATGAATTATTCCTACCTGCCCGTTCTAGAGCTTCCTTATGATCTGATACTTTCCCACTTTCCACCATTGTGCTTGTCCATGCTCCAATGATTCCTGCTTCCCTATGCTGATACTGGACCAATTTTCTTCCATAGACATCTGCCTGAATCTGATTAAATTCATGGCTGTTGCTCAAGCCACCGCCAATCTGAATCTGCTCTACCTTGCCAATCTGACCTTCCACAATATCTAAATTATTGCGGATCTCATAAGCGATTCCTTCCAACAAAGCTCTCGCCATATCGCCTCTTGTCGTACTCAGCGTTACATTTGTAAATGATGCAGTTGCTTTTGGATTCCACTGTGGTGTTGCCCTTCCCTGAAAAAAATGGAAGAAGCATACATCCATTAGCCCCTGGGGGAGACTGTGCGATTTCCTGATCGATCTTTTGATAGACATCTCCCTTCACTTCTTTATAAAAATTATTGCAAAACCAGTCAAATGCCGCACTGCATGTTAAGATACTTGCTTCTACAATATATTTTCCTTTTACTGCGGAATAATTAATGATCGGATTACCCAGAAGCACAATTGGTACCTTCTCTGTGATCCCTATGATAAATGCACCCGTTCCACTTGTAACCTCCATGTCACCTTCTTCATAAATTCCCATCCCAAGCGCACTGCACTGCTGATCACCACCAGCCGAATAGACTGGAATTCCCGTCTTAAGTCTTGTACTTGCCGCAAATTTCTCATTTGTATATCCATGAAGTTCTCCTGGATCGATCAGATCACAAAGCTTATTCTTCTCGATTCCAAAGATATCAAGAAGCACGCTGTCCCACCGCCCGGTTCTAAATTCATCAAATGAGACCGGCTAGCATAAGTACGATCAAGTTTTCTCTGCCCTGTCATATGATATAACAAATAATCTGCAACAACAAAAATCCTGTCTGCTTTCTTATAAATCTCCGGTTGTGTCTCTTTAAGCCATGCCATCTTACTCCCTGAAAATACAGGATTCACCATTGTACCGCTTTTTCTGATGATCTGTCCATTCATCGCAGAAAGCCTCGTACAAACTTCAATATTCCTTTTATCCTGCCACATCACAGCATCACATAATGGATCTCCTTTATGATCAACTGGTATGATCGATGTTCTTTGTGCCGTCAAAGAAATCATCTCTACTTCTTCGTTCTGATCCTTACACCAGTCACCCACATCTCTTGCTATATCATATAATGCTTTTCTCCATATTTCTGGATCCTGCGTTACCTTGACTGAAGAATAAAAGGTTGGATGATATTTTCTGTGAAACTGGCATAAAATCTCTGCCTTATCGTTTAGCAATGCACCTCTCATACTCGAGGTCCTACATCAAAAACAAGGATTCCCATACCTAGATCCCCTTTCTTTTTTAATGCACAAGTCCACCCATCTTAAATGATTCGATCAAAAAGTTCTAATGTCTTTGGATCGCACTGGCGGTATTTGAAATAATAATATAGCAGCATTTTCTGTATATTCTACTAATTTTTCTGCGTAAGCTCCTGTACAAAAATGTTTCGTTCCACACATCAGACATTCATTGATGAGCAGATATGCAGCAAAAACGTTCATTGATAAAAATATCTCTCTCTTCTTCGGAATAATCCCGAAACTGAATTGGTTTTCTCCGAACGATCCAGGAAATCGTATATGCAAACAGCTTCTCTGTGCGGATCCTCTCAATACTATGAAATTCCTTTAACCGCATCACATCCATAAAATAATCAAGGATCACCTGCATTAAAATTCTTTCATTGCAGTAAGATGTCTCAGAAAATCCTGCCATTTCAATAAATTCCATCGCTGTCTTCTGCAGTTCCTCAAACCGTTCACGGAATTTATCGACACCGACCTCATCGATCAGCTCTCTGTAATTTTCCATCTCAAATAAATTGTGTTCTATCATTCTTGCCCCTTTATCATCTTTAACAATTGTAATTCATCCAGTTGCTGTTTATGATTCACGATCAGATTACTTACATCCGATTCTAAATGATATCTTGCCTTCGAAAAATATTCTGCCTGTGCAGCTCCACTAAATCCTGCGGAAGAATTCGGCAGTTTATCAATCTTATGTTCTCCAGCAATGATCTCCTCTACTAATCGTTCGATCCGTTGTCTTTCTTCTGCGAATCCGTCGTCATATCTCTCCATCTGGTTTATCCCTTTCTTAAGATCATCCGATTCATATAACTTTGAGCATCGATCACTCCGTCATTGGCTCTTGGAATCTGTTCTTGTTCTCTCTTATGCGGTTCTTTCGACATTCTCTGCAAGTCACTGTAGCTGTCTTGTGCAAAATATTTCTCAATATCAAGCCAACCTGCTTCTCCAAACTGAAAACATGTCGAAATGATCTCATCCACAGAATTCAACAATTCTGCCACAACACTTGTATACCGCTTTAGGAAATGATTATTCTCACGATATGGGTACTTTACATAATGGTCAAATTCTGCGTATACTTCTTCAGCGATCGTTCGTACCTGTACTTCAAAATAATAATTCCCATATTTAAAAATATAATGCTGTGAACGATATCCCTTATCTGTATATTCTTTATGAATCGTATAATTAAAAAATGTCACGATCCCCATAACGGATATAAGCCCTTGGCATCTCCGCCATATGCATATCATATCTGGAATCTTCATCAACTTTCAGCAAAAAGTCATGTACCGTACGCCATTCTTCTTTTGATAAGATCAAAATTCGGATACCCATAAGATCACGCACGATCCTCAGATAATTCCGTTCATTAATATTTTTATATTTCTGACGTTTTTTCAACTCCAACTTTCCGTATGATCTTCTCAATCAAATGCTCTGGATCCTTACATCGATTATGAATTGAATGTACATGAAAATCTATTACTTTTGATATCTCATCCTGTAAACGATCTGCAATCTTTTTCATCTCTGGTAAACGTCTCGTATAATCCTCATAAATCCTCTCAAGCGTATCCCAGGAAAGTCCAGAATCCTCAAATGCTTCCTGTACTTTGTATGTGTTAAAAAAATTTCTCCTGATCCAGCATGAGGAATCACCTCTTTTCACTTTTATATTTATTTCTCTACAATCTTATATTTCTCTAATAATTTGACACGTTCCATCCCAATCTGTGCACTGCTTTTTTCTCCTGTATTGATCGCATCTGTGTTACGATGAGTTAAGTATTTAAATATCCTGTGTAAATACGCCACTGGCAGTAAAAACGGATAGTTCCTTGAATATGGATAGTTCGTCTTGATATATTCCTTCCCTGGAAATAAAGAAGCCAGGATCCCGGAAGCTGCATTGACTGATTCATTCTCTGCTGCATTCAACGTAATATTTGCACTATGTACACGATTCATATCATTTTGTCCAAAAATACCACCATCTAACATATCATCCAATAATGCTGTGCAGTCAATTTCTACATCAGACGGTTTTGAAAGCCCTAGCTCCTCCCAAGTAAATCCAAGATAGCAGACTCCAATATCCAATACATTCATAGCAAAAGAATCCATATGATATTCTTCATGATATTCCTGATCTCATGAAAGTCTAACTGATCGTGGTATTTCTTCGCAAAGTATAATAGATCACATGCCTGTCTGACTCCAAATCCACTATGAAGAAAATGTTTCAGACTGTGGCATACAAGATATAAAAAATGCTGTTTGGGATTCAGCGTCAATACTTTACTCCCCTGAATATCTGTTTCCATACAGGTATCAAATGCATCTTCAAATAATTGATTAAAATGACCATACGCCCCGGATTCCTGTGGAAACAGATCCATATGCAGTTCAAAATATAATCCATTCCTTGGATTCTGATATGGAACTTCCTGATAAACTTTATCCTTGATCAGTTCTTCTCTCATAAATCCCTCTGCCTGCAAAAATTCATCCATCTTCCCAAACTGATCTCTTGGGATATAAAGATCTTCATCATTGGATGTTCGAAGATCTGGATTCGGATATAGATCTCTGCAAACAATTCCTTTCACGATCAATGGAGTCAATCCATTCTGGCGCATTTTATCAAACAACATCAAAAACAGAATACTTTTTCTTGCCTGATTTCCTGCCTGATCGATCGTATCTCCCTTCCAGAACTGCTGAAACCCTGGATCACTATTTTGAAATGATTCATTTGAAAAAATCTGCTGATAGATCATCGGTGCCAGTTGCTGTTTCTGACTAATATCATAGATCTTCTCCCAGTCTTGTGTAGAAAGTCCCTCTATCATATCACAGGAAGTCTGCGTCATAGCACTTCTTAATATATCTATAAATACATTGGTTAAGTTCATCTTCACATGCTCCTTTATTCTAAAATATCCAAAGCAGATTCTCTAAAGTATCTACTGCCGCTTCTTCCATGTTACATCCATACTCAAACACCGGGATCTGAGCCGCGAAATCTTCTGTAAGATTCCATATTTTCTCCACAAACTGCGGATTCCATCCATTCACTGTGATCTGACTGATCATTGCCTTGATCGCATCAAAATAACGAAGTCTCCTTCCATCATTCTCCTCTGCTTGTCCAAGAAAAAATGAACTGCTTTCACAGGATAAGCTTCATTATAACAAATCTCTGAAGAACCACAGATCGGCCATCCAAGAGACATCCATCTGCCATTCTCTTTTTTTTTTAATAAAGTTCTATCACCATTGATAACTCTTGCTTTCCGATACTTCATCCACAATCCTGCCTGCGTTGACTTACCAATTCCACTTGGTCCGCTAAATAAGATCACTCCTGATTTCACTTTGAGTACAGAACAATGCAATACCATCGCATCCTTTGCCAACATTCTTTTTTCCATCGCAAAAAGAGATACAAAGACTGTATCAACATTTATCATATGCACAAAATTCCCGTTTTAAGTACAATTTACCTGATCTTGTGAAATTTCTTCATATTGTCCGTAGGATTCTTCCATTCCCATAAAAATTCATCCGGCGGTATTCCAAATTGTCTTTCTTATATACTTTCAGATCAATTCTTTGTGATACACATTCCCCATCCAACTCTGGTAATTTATCCACAATCTCAAGGAAATATTCCACTTGTACTTCTTCATCGGTATCAATCAAAAATTTTTTAAAATTCTCTGGAATTTCTAACGATTCTTCCATATGAATTCCAAAAATAAAATCTGCAATCTGATATTTCTTCATCCTCTCATCCTCTTTGTTCTAACGTTTTTCAAGTCGGATCACTACAATCTCTGGAATATTGTGAAATCTTGGTAGTTTTTCCTTATCACTTCCAAGTCCTCTTGTAATGATCATATGATTCACTGTCTTAAAATGATGGATTCCATCCGTATATTCAGGAAACCATCCCTGATCTCCTCCGTAAAGACCTCCTTACCTGGAATTCTTACCTGTCCACCATGTACATGCCCACTGACTACCAGATCGATCTTCCATGTATCTGCTGCCTGCCCAAAACAAACTATCTGGTCTGTGAGACAACATGATCTTAAATGCATCTGTGTTCTCATAATCCATCAAAAATCTCTTACTTTGGACGGAATATTTTTCTTAACCATATTTCCAGCCCCATCTACTGCAAATGCATACTCATAAAGGCCTCCAATCCGGATCTTGTTGCTTCTTACCTTTATATCCTCATATTCTTTCTCTACAACCTTCGCACCTGCTTTCTGTAACTTCTGATATAGATTCTTATCCCTGCGCTGTCTATACGCAATCTCATGATTCCCCAATGCGTAATATACAGGTGCTGTTTTTTCAATGCACTTATAAGTTCTACTGCTGTCTGTGCATTCTTCCCATCTTCATTCAACATATCTCCATCCATCAAGATAAGATCTGGATCTTGTTTTTGAATTTTTATCCACTAAGCGCTTATTCTTGCTTCCAAACTGACTATTATGAAGATCCGATATTAATACGATCTTGGTCGTTTCCTTGATCTTATCAGACTTAATCTTGTAATCCGTAACAGTCAGACATTTTATAAGATATGATAATTTCTACCGCTATCAATATAGCGAAAATGGTAAATATCATTGCTGCGATCCTTACTGATTTCTTCAATCTTCTCTCACCACTTTTCAAAAAATGTGCTGTTTATATTATAACATTGTCCAGTCTCTGCTCACAAGTCTATAGATAAATTTCTCACACAAATCCACTGCCTTTCTGTTGTTCAAAAAACTTTCTTAAGTTTTTATGATGAAATATAGTATCCATTGAATTTATATAAAAAGGTGTTAAAATATGTGTTGAGTGAGATTATTTGATTTTCATGTCATTATTTTAGTTTAAAGAAGGGGTTATATATGTCACAATCACAATATTATGTTACACATTATTTTAATGCACAAAATGCTGGCAGCTTCATGGCTGTTTCTTTGATCGGCCTGATTGTTGTCCTTGCCATCGTTTTACTTACCGCAAAGCTTCAAAAACATTATAAGATCAATATTGAAAATCCAACAGAAGTTGAACTTGCACAAATTGAACAAACACATAAAACAAAAGTTAACAGCTGGATCGAAAGCTTTTATGAAATGGTATTTTCAAGCACCTCCGTACTGATCTTCCTTTCTCTTTATTATGTCCTCGACGAAAGGATCCCTCAGGCGGCTTATTTCTGGAATAAATATCAAGATATTTTGTTGATGGTATTTTAGTATGTTCTGTATTTTTAACATTCTGGTTTGATCGGATCTTTGTTCATCTGAAAACGATCTCATCCGAACAAAAAGCCTCCGTACGACTGATCTCTGCCTTTTATATCATTCTGATCTTGTTATACATAAAAATTTATTTATAACGATTCAAATTATGATTCTTTGATCTTTTATTTTGTAATGCTAGCGATCGGTCGTTTTGTCTATTTCGATTCAACGCTTGATTACATCAAAGAATCTTTAAAAAAGCGTCGTGAAATACCTGCCTTTGCTGATTTTAATGGGCGCTTATTCTGGATTTATCTGTTGGTATGGATTTTCCTCTGATTTCTTGTTAAAGTCAAATGGCGTGATCGTTAGTACACTGTTGGCACATTTGTTTATGGATGTAGCGATATTTGTATTGAATAAGATACGCGTTGTGCAATTCATAGGGAAATTTTAAGTTGTATGAGTTGAAGATCGTCGCGTATTTAGAGAAAAAATGAAAGATAGCCTGTGAGCAACACGAATTCCATTGACGGAGTTTTGACAGAACGCTTATCCGCTGGATCTCCTGCGATAACTCGCGTTGAAAGTTACTGAAACCAGTAGTCTTTGACGCTCAAGCAATCGCCCGATCCAGCTGCGATTCTATCAAAACTCCTATGGAATTCGATCGTTGCTCACAGGCTATCTTTCATTTTTTCTCTAAATACCTGAAGACTTTCAATCATAAAATCAAGAAAATTCAAGCAACTGTATATTGAACAATGTTGGTTATGAATTATAATTTTAACTGATAGAAGTTCCAAGGCTGTCTATTAACGAATACAAAATTATTAACCAATATCATTTAACATGCACACTATGTAGTGATTTGAATCACGTAAATTATTTGAATATTATAAAAAGAGATCATGTGTCGGCAACCGTACGGACACGTCTGCACTTAGCGAGTGGATGGTCGTTAGACCATTCAGGAGCTTAGTACAGCTACGTGGAAGTCCGAACGCGAGTGGGTTGCAGACACATGATCTCTTTTTATAATATTCCACCAATAATTTCCGTCATTCAATCACAATTTATCTTTCATCAATTGGTGTATATTCTCTATGTGGTGCCACAGCTTTATAAGCCGGACGAATAATACGATTACCATTCATCAACTCTTCCATTCGATGTGCTGACCATCCTACGATACGTGCGATCGCAAATAATGGTGTATATAAACTGATGTGGTAATCCTAACATGCTGTAGATAAATCCACTGTAGAAGTCGATGTTTGCGCTGACTCCTTTGTAGATCTTTCTCTTCTCACCAATGACCTGTTTGGCAAGACGTTCTACCGTTGCATACAATTGATATTCTTCTTCTTTTCCTTTTTCTTCAGAAAGCTGTTTTACGAAGCGTGAAAGAATCTTGGAACGTGGATCTGATAATGAATATACTGCATGTCCCATACCATAGATCAATCCTGCTTTGTCGAATGCTTCTTTATTCAGCAGTTTTAATAAATATTCACGAATTTCTTCTTCATTGGACCAGTCTTTGACATTGGCTTTTAGATCATCGAACATCTGTACGACTTTAATGTTTGCTCCACCATGTTTTGGACCTTTCAATGAGCAAAGGGCTGCTGCGATCGCTGAATATGTATCTGTTCCTGAAGATGATACAACGTGTGTTGTGAACGTAGAGTTGTTACCTCCACCATGCTCTGCATGAAGCACTAACGCCATATCTAGTAATTTTGCTTCCAGTTTTGTATATTTGCTGTCTGGTCTTAACAGATGAAGGATATTCTCTGCTGTAGAAAGTTCTGGATCTGGAAGATGAATGAATAAACTTTCTCCTCTCTCATAATGATTGTATGCCTGATATGCATATACAGAAAGTACAGGGAATAATGCGATCAGCTGAATGCACTGACGCAGTACATTTGGCAGTGAAATATCACTTGCATTGTCATCATATGAAAATAATGTTAAGACGCTTCGTGCTAATGTATTCATCATGTCACAGCTTGGTGCTTTCATGATGATATCTCTTACAAAGTTTGTAGGAAGCTGTCTGTATTCTCCAAGCATTCCTTCAAACTGTTTTAACTGGTCCTTTTTAGGGAGTTCTCCAAACAACAGTAAGTATGCTGTTTCTTCAAATCCAAAACGATCTTCTTCGATAAATCCCTTTACGATATCCTCGATATCAATTCCGCGGTAATATAATTTACCTTCACATGGCACGATTTCACGGTCGATCATTGTATAAGCATTGATCATGGAAATGTCAGTTAATCCTGCAAGGACACCTTCACCATTACGTTTACGAAGACCTCTTTTTACATCATATTTTGCAAACAACTCTTCATCAATCTTCTTATTACATTTCTTATGCCAGTTCTTTGATCTCAGGGGTTACCTCTTGAAACTTATTCGGAGCATAT
>ENA-OPYV01000234-OPYV01000234.1-human-gut-metagenome-genome-assembly--contig:-NODE-234-length-17556-cov-2.083367_pt1 | contig 17556 bp, 27 predicted proteins | sample MGYA00242474_ERZ504485 | MGnify/ENA primary metagenome ERZ504485 (study PRJEB26092, sample SAMD00036263) | human gut metagenome | host: Homo sapiens | study: EMG produced TPA metagenomics assembly of...
TGTAGCATCACAGGCAGTAATTCCATTGAAGAAACCTATTTTCATGAAGTCCCAGAAAATGAAATTGCTTATTTGACCAGCATTTTTGCATTATTTATTGAACAGGAAAAGATAAAAAGAAAAAATATAATATTCTGGTAATCTGCGCAACCAATATGAGTACATCAAAGCTTTTGGCATATCAGTATAAGAAAAATTTAAGAAGTATATAGATGAAGTATATACATGCGAGATGTATAATCTGGATTCATTTGATTTCTCAAAAGTAGATTACATATTTACAACGGTAGAGATCAACAGAGTTTTGCCTAAACCAGTGTTGGGAATTTCGGCATTTTTAGAAGATGAAGAAGTGGAAAAGATCAGTTCCATTTTGAAATTTAAGTCTTCGAATACGATTGCAGATGTATATAGTGAAGAACTGTTTTATGATAATATAAAGGGAGAAACAAAGGAAGAAATCTTATTTGAGATATGTAAGAGAATTCCAGAAAAATATGGAATTCCATCGGATTTTTATGAAGGATTATTAAGAAGAGAAGAGATAACAGGAACAGATTTGGCAAAGCATGTAGCACTTCCTCATCCGTAATGAAACAACATCGGATATCAGTTTTGCATGCATTTCGGTACTGGATCATCCCATCCGTTGGACAAGGCAGGATGTGTAGGTTGTTATTTTGATGGCGGTAGCAGAAGATGAGCAAAGAGATTTAACGAATTTTCTTCAATTGATTTCAGAATTTATTGCAAATGAAAGCGCTGTTTTGCAGTTGGTAGAGGAGCCGGATTTTACGACTTTTTGTGAATCTGTTATCCCAGATAGAAATGTAAAAATAAATGAATAACAAAAAAGGAAATAATGAATTACGGTAATGATTGATATGTCCTTAATAGACACTTTTAGATATTGAAATGTCCGTAATGATAACGGACATTCCTGTTGTGGTGTCTGATTTTGAAACGTTGTATATTAAAAACATGTTAAAGATGTAATGTGTTTTAAATATACAACGTTTTTTATTTGAAACAAAAGGAGGTGTTGTAATGAGAGGAAAACAGATAATGACAGTCACCGGGCCAGTGAATGCGAATCTGTTAGGAACTGTGTATTCTCATGAACATTTGATTGTTCAACCACAGATTCCCGATGAAAAATATATTGCCTATACGCTAAGTGACGAAAATGCATCTGCAAAAGAAGTACAGTTATTTGCAAATGCAGGAGGGAAGACAATTGTAGAAATGACTCCGATCAATTATGGAAGAGATGTTTTGGCATATCAGAGAATTGCGGAAAAACAGGAATTTATGTTATTTGTTGTACAGGGTTTCACAAGGAATTATTTATGCCGTCATGGTTTAAAGAAAAAAAATCCTCACAGATATATGATGAAGTTTTAAATGAGATTGAAAATGGGATAGATAAGACTTCAATACGTCCAGGCGTAATAAAAATGGGAACAAGTTTTGAAAATATCACAGATCAGGAAAGAAGAGCAGTTGAGATTGTTGCCAGACTTCATCAGGATACAGGAATTATGATCAGTACACATTGTGATAAAGGAACAATGGGGATAGAACAATTAGATTTATTAGAACATTATGGTGTATCTGCAAAGGATGTTTTGTTAGGACATATCGACAGCAAACATGATATAGATTATGCAAAGGAATTGTGCAAAAGAGGTGCAAAGATCTGTATTGATCATGTAGGAAGAAGTTTAAGTGACCATGATGCGTTCTGTGTACAATTAATCACAGAATTAATAGAAGCAGGATTTGTAGATCATGTTGTTTTATCAGGGGATATGGGAAAGACAGATTATCTTTTGTCATATGGAGGAACGCCTGGATTTGGATATATATTAACGGAATTGAAAAAAACCTTACTTCAATATATTTCAGAAGAAGATTTTTCTAAGATGTTAATAAAAAATCCACAACAATTTTTAAGTGGAAATAACGATTGAAAGAAAGGGGACAGACGATGCAGTTAAAAGATATGTTATTTCCGGAATGTACATTAATTCATGTAAAAGCTGACAGAAAAGAAGATGTTATCTGGAAGCTCTATGAAAAACTGTTACAGAATGGAAAAGTTAAAGAAAATTTTTTATGAGGCTGTTTTGGAGAGAGAAAGGGAATATCCAACGGGACTGAAATTTGAGAAATGGGAAGTTGCAATTCCTCATGTTTCGCCAGAATATGTACTCGAATCTACTATCGCAATCGCAGTGTTGGATGAGCCAGTAGAATTTAAACGAATGGATGATGAATCATCTGTTCATGTAAATGTAGTATTTAATATTGCATTAGGGAAAGATGGAAAACAAATAGAGATTTTGCAGGATATCATGGCAATTTTGCAGATTCCGAAAAAATGGAACGGATTGTAAAAGCAGAATCACCAGAACAAGTTATTTCAATTATTAAAGGTTAAATTAGGAGGAAATGAAATGAAAAAATTATGGTATGCTGTGGGTCTTCAATGATTACTTCAACAATGGCAATCAATAAATTAAAACAGGCAATGCAGGATGCAGGAATTGATGCAAAATTTATTCAGTGTAAATTTGCAGAAGTTCAGGGAAAAGTGAAAGAAGACGTCCAGATGTGATCGTACCAACAGGGGTGTTAAAGATACATTAACAGATGATGTTCCAGTTGTTGTCGGGACATGTTTTGTTACAGGGGTTGGAGAAAAGGCTACAATCGATAAAATTTTAGAAATTCTAAGTAAATAAGAGAGGGGAGGAAGTAGATATGAAATTACAGGTAGTTATTGATGCTTGAATTGGATTTGTGGACTCGGACCAATGTGTATGATGCCGATCATCATGTTTGTATTGGTATTTGTCTCGAGAGTACAGATCAGTAAATTGATCAAATGCTGTATTACAACAGGAGTTTGGATTCTGTGGGGTTAATTTAGTAATTAATGCATTTATCGCACAGGTTGGACCAAGTGTACAGAATATGGTAAAAGCATTTGGATTACATACAGACATCATGGACGTAGGATGGCCAGCACGTGCAGCTGCAACATGGGCGTATCCAATGGCTGCAGTTGTCGTATTTGTAGTATTAGGATTAAATATTTTAATGTTAGTGCTTAAGTTGACGAATTGTGTTATGGTTGATTTTTGGAGTTATAACCATTTCATTTTCTGTGCAGCAATTTGTTATTATGCATCAGGAAGTGCGATTATTGGATTGATTTGCGGGGCTGTTTGTGCAATCGTTACATTTAAACTTGCAGATTGGACACAGCCAGTTGTAGAAGAAGCATTCGGATTGCCAGGAGTATCATTCCCGACATCAAACAGTATTAGCTGGGCACCATTAGCATATTTATTAGATAAATTATACGATAAGATTCCTGGATTAAATAAGTTAAAAGCAGATCCTGAGTCAATTCAGAAAAAATTCGGAATTCTTGGAGAACCATTGATTATCGGGTTAATCTTAGGTATTGTTTTGGAATTCTTGGTGGAAATGATGTAGCTGGAGTTATGAGTGTTGCAATGTATACAGCGGCAACGATGTTATTAACTCCAAAAATGATGCAGGTATTAATGGAAGGATTGATTCCATTTGCAGATGCAGTAAAAGAACTATTAAATAAGAAATTTGAAGGAAATAATTTCCATATTGGTATTGATGCAGCATTAACGATTGCAAATCCTAGTTGTATCGCAGTTGGTATTTTAATGGTTCCAACAACAATTGTATTAGCGATGGTGTTACCATTTAACAGATTACTTCCAATTTCAGACATTGCGTATCAGGCAATGTGGTTATCAGCATATCCTGTAGCTTTTAGTAAAGGAAATGTAGTTAGATCATATATTTCATGTGTTATTTTCACAACAATCATGTTATGGGTTGCAACAGCACTGGCGCCGGTTCATACAGCATTAGCCGTTTCTGGAGGATATGAATTAGGAAAAGCTGTTTTAGTATCTACAGAAGATGCAGGAACACATTTATTATCATATATTTTATCTTTTAAATTGCAGGAATTTTTTAGATAATAAATATTTAAATAGAATAGATCAGATAATCAATACAGAAAAGGAGATTATGGATGAAAATTACAGATGTTGTTGTATATGAAGTAAAACCCAGATGGATTTTTGTGAAAGTCTGCACAGATGAAGGAATTGAAGGCTGGGGTGAAATGATCTCAGGAACAAAAACAGAAACTGTTGTAGCAGGAGCCAAAGAGATGGGTGCATACTTGATGGGAAGGAATCCTTTTGAAATTGAGAGATTATGGCAGGAAATGTACAAATCTTTCTTCAGAGGTGGTCCAATCAATGGTACGATTGTATCTGGATTTGAAATGGCATTATGGGATATCAAAGGAAAATATTATGGAATTCCAATTTATGAATTTTTAGGAGGAAAAGCCAGAGATCGTATCAAAGTATATTCCTGGATTGGTGGTGATCGTCCGGATGATGTGGCAAAAGCAGCATTGGAAAGAAAGAAAATGGGATTTGATGCTGTGAAAATGAATGCAACAGAAGAATTACATTACGTTGATACATTTGACAAAGTTCAGGCCGTGGTGGACAGAGTTGCGTCAATCAGAGAGGTTTTAGGAAATGATTTTGGAATTGCAGTAGATTTTCATGGACGAGTTCATAAACCAATGGCTAAAGTGTTGGCTCATGAACTAGAACCATATAAATTAATGTTTTTTGAGGAAGTCGTTTTTACCAGAAAAGAAGAAAGTTTTCAATCAATTGCCAATCAGGTATCAACGCCATTAGCGACAGGAGAACGACTGATCACACGATGGGAATACAAGCGATTGTTCCAACAAGGAGCGGTAGATATTATTCAGCCAGATGTAGCGTTATGTGGAGGGATTTTAGAAACGAAAAAATCGTATCAATGGCAGAGGCGTATGATATGGCAGCAGCACCACATGCACCATATGGTCCAATCGCACTTGCTGCGACGTTACAAGTGGATGTTTGCTCTCCAAATGTATTTATTCAGGAGCAGAGTCTTGGAATTCATTATAATAAAGGATTTGATTTGTTAGACTTTATTAAGAACAAGAGGTATTCCAGTATAAAGATGGATATGTGGATATTCCGAAAAAACCAGGATTGGGACTAGAGATAGACGAAGATATGGTCAAAGAGGTTTCAGCAGAAGGTCTTCATTGGACAAATCCAAAATGGAGAAATTATGATGGAACTATGGCGGAATGGTAAAATGGAGGAAATAAAATGTGTAAATTGTTAGATTATAAAATTATAGCAATTGCAAGAGGAATTGATGAAGCTCATATTATTCCAACGATTCAGGCATTGATAGATGGAGGAATCAAGGCAGTTGAACTTCCTTTAAGTCATTCATCCAAAGAATCTTATAAAGAGACTTTAAATATTATAAAGAAAGCACATGATACTTTTGGTGATAAAATTTATTTAGGAGCAGGAACTGTCTTAAGTACAAAAGAAGTAGAAGATGCTGCCAGAGCTGGAGCAGAATACATGATTTCCCCGAACATGAATGTGGATGTTATCAAGAAAACAAAAGAGTTAGGAAAAGGATCTATGCCAGGGGCTTTAACAACCACAGAAGTTGTGACAGCATATGAAGCAGGAGCTGATGTTGTAAAGATTTTTCCGGCTGGAAATTTTGGTGAAAGTTATATAAAAGCATTGCAGGGACCGTGTGATTTTTATTCCATATGCAGCCGTAGGTGGAGTAAATGCAGACAATATGAAATCTCTAATGGAAGCTGGATATAACATGGTAGCAGTTGGAGGTAATCTGGTAAATAAAGATCTGGTCATAAAAGAAGATTATCAGAAGATTACAGAACTTGCAAAACAATATGTACAAAGCATTTAATTAATGTGATGAAAAAGCCTATAGAATAAATTTAAAAATTATATTCTATAGGCTTTTAGCTGTTAAGCTTCAAGCCTGTTCAGCGGTTAGGCGAGAGGCCTGTGTTACTTAAGATTACGGTAAAAATATTCTGTGATTTTTAAAGGAGTGAGTTTTTTTTAATACAAGAAATAATAAATTTTTTTATTGTGGTTTTGAAATAACAGTTTGTAAATAAAACAGCCACAATAAACACTAAAATTTCTGTTACTGGAAATGAGATCCAAATCCCATTTTATCCCAAACATATGATTAAACAGCCACATCAAAGGCACCAATAAAATTCCCTGTCGTAAGATGTGGATCAACATACTAGATTGGATCTTCTCAATTGCCTGCTGATAAGTAGCGATCATAATAGAAAAATCCACAGAAAAACTAAACCGATCGACAGGATCCGCATGGCTGGAACTCCGATTTTGATCATTGATTCAGAAGCTGCAAACAGGAACAAGATCTGTTTTGGTAAAAAACAGAAGCAGGCATGTTCCACCGATCATCATAACAGTTGCCGCCTGTGTGCCAAAATGAAAAGCTTCTTTTAAACGTTCTGGCTGTTTGGCACTGTAGTTGAATCTCATGACAGGCAAACATCCTTGGATCAAGCCATTTACTGTCATGAAGATCATCTGTTGTACTTTGAAATAGGCGCCAAAAAAAAGGCAACAACAGTATCTGAATAAGCTGTTAAAAACAGATTGGTAAATGTCAGCATAAAAGATCCAAGAGCATTCATAACAAATGAAGGAAATCCATAGGAAAACAGATTCTTTAACATATGAGAATCAACATGGAATCCTTTGATCTTGATACGAACTTTCTGTTTTGTAAAAACAAGCAGAAGAAAAGCAATCACCATAGATAAAGCATATCCAAGGACAGTAGCCAGTGCAGCACCACGGATTCCCATCTTAGGGAATGGTCCGATTCCAAAGATCAGTAATGGATCGAAAACAAAGTTAAAGATAACTCCTGCGATCTGAAACCACATAGGAGTGATCATATTTCCAGTACCCTGAAAGACCTTTGGATGGCGATATGTACCATGTTTGGAACCTGCATAAAAGCACAGACGGACATATACTGCATCGCATAGTCAAAAATAGCTGGATTGTTTGTGAATGCTGAAAAGTACGGCTTCATGATCAATAGTGCAAGGATATTGATACAGATACCGACGATCAAGGCTACCAACAATCCAAGTGTTGTTGCACAGTCAGCAAGGTCTTGTTCTTTCTCTCCAAGATAACCTGCGATCAAAACGTTGATACCGACCCCAATCCAGATGGACAGGGAGATCATAAGGGTTGTGATCGGGAAGGAAAGAGAAACTGCCGCAAGTGCATTTTCATTGATATTAGCCACGAACATGCTGTCAACAAGGTTGTAAGAATATTGCAGAAACATGGAACACATCGGAGGAAGGGACATCTGCAATATCAGCTTTTTGATGGGAAGATACCCCATCTTGTTTTCATTTGCCATAAAAAACTCCTTTTTGTGTAGTTAAATAAAACGTCACCCCTTGAAAAATCCGACATTTTACAGTAATATTATTCTTAGTATCATTGTACACAAAAACTGTGTATATAACCATAGAAAAGGAGACATTTTGCAATGGCAAAAGATAAGAAATTAGTAGAAGCGATCACTGCGATGGAAGATGATTTTGCACAGTGGTATACAGATGTTGTTAAGAAAGCAGAATTAGCAGATTATTCAAGCGTTCGTGGATGTATGATCTTACGTCCGAATGGATATGCGATCTGGGAGAATATCCAGAAAGTTTTAGACGCTAAATTTAAAGAAACAGGTGTGGAAAATGTTGCAATGCCAATGTTTATTCCAGAAAGCCTTTTAAAGAAAGAAGAAGACCATGTTGAGGGATTTGCACCAGAAGTTGCATGGGTAACTCATGGTGGAGATAAAGAATTACAGGACGTCTTTGTGTAAGACCTACATCTGAGACATTATTCTGTGATTTCTATTCAAAGATCATCCAGTCTCACAGAGATTTACCTAAATTATATAATCAGTGGGTATCTGTTGTACGTTGGGAAAAAACAACAAGACCATTTTTTTAAGAACTTCAGAGTTCTTCTGGCAGGAAGGACATACAGCACATGCGACAGAAGAAGAAGCTGAAGCAAGAACGGTACAGATGTTAAATATGTATGCAGATTTCTGTGAGCAGTATCTGGCAATTCCAGTTGTAAAAGGACAGAAGACAGAGAAAGAGAAATTCGCAGGTGCACATTCCACATATACGATTGAAGCATTAATGCACGATGGAAAAGCATTACAGTCTGGAACAAGCCATAACTTTGGCGATGGATTTGCGAAAGCATTTGATATTCAGTATACAGATAAAGATAATAAACTTCAGTATGTACATCAGACATCATGGGGAATGTCTACACGTATCATCGGAGCGATCATCATGGTTCACGGAGATGATTCAGGTCTTGTACTACCACCAAGAATCGCACCAGTACAGACAATGATCGTACCGATCATGCAGAAGAAAGAAGGAGTGCTTGATAAAGCAGAAGAGATCAGAAAGAGACTTGCTTCTTCTTACAAAGTAAAAGTTGATGATTCTGATAAGAGCCCAGGATGGAAATTCAGTGAACAGGAAGTACGCGGAATTCCTACAAGAATCGAGATCGGACCAAAAGATATCGAGAAGAATCAGGCGGTGATCGTTCGTCGTGATACAAGAGAGAAGATCATTGTATCTTTAGATGAGATCGAGACAAAACTTGGTGAAGTATTAGAACAGATGCAGAACGATATGCTTGAGAGAGCAAAGAAACATCTGGAAGAACATACAGTAGAGGCTAGAAACTGGGATGAATTCAAAGCCCACATCGAGAAACAGGATGGTTTCGTAAAAGCAATGTGGTGTGGAGAAACAGAATGTGAAGAAGCGATCAAAGACGAGACAACAGCTACAACAAGATGTATGCCATTTGAGCAGGAACATTTAAGTGACGTATGTGTTCACTGTGGAAAACCTGCGAAGAAGATGGTTTACTTTGGAAAAGCTTACTAAGAGTATAATGATAACAATTGCCGGGGATTATGAAGATACATTTCCGGCAATTCTTCCGTTTGCGAGATACATTTGTAAGAATAGTAAATAAATATGAGAAGCAGATATAAGAACAAAGAAAAGGAGAGGTGATAGGATGAAGATCAAGATGCCCGCACAGGCAGCAAAGGTAATACAGAAATTAGAACAACATGGATTTGAGGCATATATCGTTGGGGGCTGCGTCAGAGATTCCATACTAGGAAGAACTCCGGGTGACTGGGATATCACAACATCAGCTTCACCTCAGGAAGTTAAAGAAATCTTCGATCAATACGGTAGATACAGGAATCGAACATGGAACAGTTACGGTTCTTATGAATCATGAACCATACGAAGTAACAACCTATCGTGTCGATGGAAAATACGAAGATCATAGACGTCCCAATGAAGTGCATTTTACAAAGTCATTAAGAGAAGATCTGTTACGAAGAGATTTCACGATCAATGCGATGGCATATAATGACAGTGAAGGGATCATTGATATGTATGATGGTATGACAGACCTTAAAAATCAAACGATCCGCTGTGTCGGGGAAGCAAAGAAACGATTTGATGAAGATGCATTGAGAATTTTAAGAGCTCTAAGATTTCAGGCTCAATTAGGATTCAAATCGAAGAAAAAACCGAAGAAGCAATTAAAAATCAGGCAAAATTTCTAAAAGATATCAGTGCTGAGCGAATTCAGGTAGAGCTTGAGAAACTGATCACATCGGCACATCCAGAAGTATTGGTCAATGCATATAAACTAGGTGTGACGAAGATCATTTTTCCAGAATTTGATATTATGATGGAAACACCGCAGAATAATCCGCATCACAAATACAATGTTGGAATCCATACGATCGAAGCAATGAAACAGATCAAAGCAGAACATATTTACCGATGGACAATGCTGCTTCATGATGTGGGAAAACCAACAGCGAGAGTTGAAGGTCCAGATAAAGATCATTTTAAAATGCATCCGGTGATCGGAGAAGAGATGGCAAGGAAGATCCTCCGAAGATTAAAGTTTGACAACCAGACGATCAAGACAGGTAACGACTCTTGTCAGATGGCATGACCGTAGATTTGCTTCTATAGAAGAAGTCAATAAGAAAACAGTCAGACGATGGGTCAGCCAGTTAACCCCAGAGTTGTTTACAAGACTGATGGAGGTCCAGAAAGCAGATATCAGTGCACAAAGTGATTATCAGAGAGATAAGAAAGAACAGGTATTACAAGAAACAAAGAAATTATTCGAAGAATCATCGAAGAGAAAAACTGCCTTTCCATCAAAGAATTAAAGATCAATGGAAAAGACTTGATGGATATGGGAGTTCCACAGGGAAAAGAAATCGGTCAAATTTTATCTTGGCTGTTAGATCAAGTATTAGAAGCTCCACAGTTAAATGAACGCGAAATATTAATGCAGATGGCAGAAGAAAAGAGGGATGAGAAATGATCCTGTTATGGATATTGGTCTTAATTATTGTATACATCAAGATGATCGATCCGGGAAAGAAAAGAAAACATCCGGTATTAAATGTAAAATACTATGCACACAGAGGATTTCATGGAGAAGAAGGAATTCCAGAAAATTCCATGGCAGCTTTCAAGAAAGCAAAGGGATCAGGCTATGGAATAGAATTAGATGTTCAGCTGACCAAAGATGGTGTAATGGTAGTTCACCATGACTATGATCTTAAGAGAACATGTGGAGTAAATAAAAAAATCGCTGATCTTACTTATCGTGAATTATGCAGATATCGTTTGATGGGAACGAGAGAAAGAATTCCAAGGTTTGTGGAAGTTTTAAGAGAAGTTGATGGCAAAGTACCATTATTAATAGAATTAAAAATGGAAACATGCAACCGTAAATTATGCAAGAAAGTTGCAAAAGCTTTAGATCAATATAAAGGATTATATTGTATGGAATGTTTTCATCCGTATGCTCTGTATTGGTTTAAGAAAAACCGTCCAGAAGTGATCCGTGGACAGTTAAGTGAGCAGTTTTTAAAAGAAAAAGAAGAAGGGACGCTTATTCGCAAAATCGGTTATTTTATTGTGAAAAATTTTATTGACAAAATTTTTATTACAAAACCAGATTTCATAGCCTATCACTATAAAATATAAAAGACTGTCTTCCACTCAAGATCTGCCGCAGATTTTACAAGATTCCAATTTACGGATGGACATTTCGTGATAAAAAAGCATATAAAGAGAATGAACCTTATTTGAAGGATTTATTTTGAAAAATTTGTGCTATAATCAAATGATAATGATGAAATACTTTTTTATGATGATAAAGGAGTTTAAATCAATGAAAAAGAATGTAGTAGTGATCTTTGGAGGAGATTCCTCTGAACATGATGTTTCATGTTTGTCAGCAACAACAGTCATCAAGAACATGGACACTGAAAAATATAATGTGATCTTAGTTGGTATCACAAAAGAAGGAAGATGGTTATTAGTAGATAGTGTTAAAGATATCGAAGATGGAAGTTGGAGAGAAGGAGAAGTGAAAGCATTTATTTCTCCTGATACAACAACTCGTTCTTTAGTGATCCTTGCAGAAGGTACATATAAACTTCAGAAAGTTGATGTGATCTTCCCAGTTCTTCATGGGATGAATGGTGAAGATGGAACGTTCAGGGATTGTTTGAATTGTCTAAAATTCCATATGTTGGATGTGGTGTATTGGCATCAGCAGTTTCAATGGATAAAGTATACACAAAGATCATCGTCGATCATATTGGAATTGATCAGGCAAAGTTTGTTCATGTCAGAGAAAGCGATTTTGAACATTTAGAAGAAGCCATGGATCGTGTGGAAAAGGAAATTCCATATCCAATCTTCGTAAAACCATCTTGTGCAGGATCTTCTAAGGGAGTTTCCAAAGCAGAGAATAGAAAAGAATTGGAAGCGGCATTATACGAAGCAGTGAAACATGACCGTAATATCCTTTGTGAGGAAACAATTGTCGGAAGAGAAGTGGAATGTGCGGTGTTAGGTGACAGAACACAGGTGAAGAGTACATGTGTTGGAGAGATCCTTGCGGCCGAAGAAGCGGCATTCTATGATTTTGATGCAAAATACAACAATGCAGAGTCTAAAACGGTTGTTGATCCAGAGATGCCAGAAGAATCTAAACGTAAGATCAAAAGAAGACGCAGAAGCAATCTTTAGAGCTGTTGACGGATTTGGATTATCAAGAGTTGACTTCTTCTTAGAAGAATCAGGAAGAGTTGTATTTAACGAGATCAACACATTGCCAGGATTCACATCGATCAGTATGCATCCAATGTTATGGAAAGCATGCGGACTTGACATTCCTTGAGTTTACTTTGATACATTGATCGATCAGGCAATGACAAGATATCGTTAGGAGGAATTTGATATGAATGCACCAATCGGGGTGTTTGATTCTGGAGTTGGCGGACTCACTGTTGCAAGAGAGATCATGCGTCAGCTCCCGGAAGAAAGTATGATATATTTTGGGGATACTGCACGTGTACCTTATGGAACGAAGTCCAAAGATACGATCGTGCGCTATTCCAGACAGATCGTCAATTTTCTGTTGAGTAAGGGTGTTAAAGCAGTGGTCATCGCCTGTAATACAGCGAGTGCGCTCGCCTTAGCTGATTTACAGGAACTTTATAATGTGCCGATCATCGGTATGGTACAGCCAGGTGCGATCGCAGCAATGAATGCGACGAAGAATAAGAATATCGGGATCATTGGGACAAATGCAACGATCAAGAGTGGACAGTATGGCCAATATTTAAGGAAACTAGATCCATCTGTAACTGTCGTTACAAAAGCATGTCCATTATTTGTTCCGCTAGTAGAAGAAGGACTGATCGATGACCGTATTACAGAAGATATGGTATCCAGATATTTAAGAGAATTTAAGCAGTATGATATTGATTCTCTGATCCTTGGATGCACGCATTATCCATTGTTGATCAATCCGATCCAGCGATTTGTAGGGGATAAGGTCACACTTGTAAACCCTGCCTATGAAGTTGCGAAGACTTTAAAGCAGATGCTCGCACAGAGAGATATGGCGGCATCAGAAGATCATACTGCGAAGTATGAATATTATGTCAGTGATATGGCGGATCAGTTTTTATCATTTGCCGACAAAGTACTTCCATGCCGTGTGGATCAGGTACAGCCGGTAGATATTGAGAATTATTAGGAAGTGAAGATAAGATGACAAAAGATATATTAATTAATATTTCAGGACTTCAGATGGATGTAGATCCAAATGATCCGATCGAGATGATGACGACAGGTGCCTATTACCTGAGAAATGGAAAACATTATATTTTATACGATGAACTTTCTGAAGACAACGAGGTCGTAAAAAATGTCATAAAGATCGGACCAAAGAGTGTGGAACTTACAAGAAAAGGCGGACAGTCTTCTCATATGGTCTTTGAAGAGGGAAAAGAAAACCTCTCTTACTATGATACACCATTTGGAAGTCTTTTGATGGGAGTCAATACAAGCAATATTGACTGGATCGAAGAAGAAGAACAGATGCATCTTAAAGTGGATTATGATCTGAGTATGAACTCTGATCACGTTTCAAAATGTAAGATAGATGTGAATATCCGGCCGAATGGAGAATAAACATGGAGCAGAATGAAAAAGGTTTGATGCAGTGGGAGAAGGATTTTTTGATCTCGATCACGATCCTGATCATTGCGACCATCATTGCGCATATTTTTTTCTATCAGACAGCTCACAACATTAATGTGCCAATGATTTATACATTGCAACTTTTTTATTTCAAGATATACAAAAGGATATGGATGGGGAATTGTTTCTTCACTGTTAAGCGTTATTTTTATTAATTGGAGATTTACGTTTCCATATTTTAAGATTAATTTCATGATTGACGGATATCCGATGACATTTCTTGGAATTTTAGTGATCGCAATCATCACGAATATGACAACAACAAGCTTAAACCGAGAGAAAGAAGCAGCTGTCAAGAGAGAGAAAGAACTTGCAAAATTAAATGAATATAACAAGCAGATCAATGAGCTTCAGATTGAGAAAGAAAAGGAGAAGATGCGCTCAAATTTATTAAGAGCGATCTCACATGATCTTAGGACTCCGCTGACTGGAATGATCGGGGCAAGTTCGACATATTTAGAAGCCAAAGACCAGCTGGATGAAGATGCAAAAGATCAGCTTGTCATGGGAATCAAAGAAGATGCAAACTGGTTGTTAAACATGGTGGAAAACCTGCTTAGTATCACGAGAATCCAGAGCAATGGAAGTGACACACAGCCACATGTAAAGAAAGTACCGGAACCTCTCGAAGAAGTTGTAGCAGAAGCAATCCAGCGTTATCAGAAGCGCTATCCGGACAGTGAATTAAAGGTAAAGATTCCAGAAGATTTTTTAATGGTTCCAATGGATCCGACTTTGATCGAGCAGGTAATTATGAACCTTTTGGAAAATGCATGGGTACATTCTGGAAGTGATGCACCTATTGAACTTGATATCAAAGAAGAAGGTAACAAAGTTGTATTCTATATCCGTGACCACGGAAATGGTATCGCACCAGAGCGCTTGGATCAATTGTTTGACGGCTGTGCAGGTGCATTAGACCATGAAAGCCGTAAGGGCATGGGTATCGGGTTAAGTATCTGTAATCAATCGTTATGGCACATCAAGGTGATGTCTATGCAAGAAACTATGAGGATGGAGCAGAGTTTAGTTTTAGTCTGCCAATGGATGAAAAAGAATTGACGGAGGAAAAGGAACTATGACAGAGATAAAATTTAATGTATTGATTGCTGAAGATGAAGAAAACATCGGCAATTTTATATCAGCGATCTTAAAAACCAATGGCTACAAACCAATCATAGCAACTACAGGAAATCAGGCGATCCAGTGTGCGGAATCATACTGTCCGGATGTAATCTTATTAGACCTTGGACTACCGGATATGGATGGAATCGATGTGATCTCCGAGATCAGAAAATGGGCAGTTACTCCGATCATCGTGATTTCTGCAAGGAACAGAGAATCAGAGAAAGTAAAAAGCCCTGGATGCCGGAGCAGATGACTATATCACCAAACCATTTGGCAATCAGGAACTGCTTGCTAGAATCCGTACTGCCCTAAGACATAGAAGACAGCCAATGGGAGCAGAGACGAAGACACCAATGTATCATGCAGGTCAGTTAAAGATTGATTTTGATAAGCGAAGAGTCTTTCTTGGAGAAGAAGAAATCCGTCTTACACAGATTGAATATAAACTGGTATCTCTTCTTGCAGAGAATGCAGGAAAGGTTATTACATATGAGTCTATCATCAAAGATATCTGGGGACCTCATGCAGATACGAACAATAGGATTTTACGAGTAAATATGGCAAATATCCGCCGCAAGATTGAGAAAAATCCAGCAGTTCCAAAGTATGTTTTTACAGAAGTCGGAGTCGGATACCGTATGCTTGAGAACGAATTAAATAGCTAAGATTGTGCTAAAAAAGATACATTCTTTGCATAAAAAAATGCTAAAAATATTATTGACAAATAAAAATAAGGCGTTTATAATTCCAACCATAACAAAGGCGTTATGAGATGACACAGATCATTCTTCATAACGCCTTTTCTTTTTATCAAGAAGGATTTCTAAAAGCCTTCAATCAATTCATTGAGTAAAGACACGCGCGTTTCTCCTGAATGAAAAACAAAAACTTTCGAAATGGGAGGACAAAGATATGACAAAAGAAATTATGAACGCAGTAAATACCCAGATCTTTGGGGTATGGTTCCTGATCGGAGCCGCATTGGTATTCTGGATGCAGGCCGGATTTGCAATGGTTGAAGCCGGATTTACAAGAGCTAAGAATGCCGGAAACATTATCATGAAAACCTGATGGACTTCTGTATTGGTACTTGTGTATTTATTCTGATCGGTTTCAGTTTATTACTCGGGGAAGATATGATCGGATTGATTGGAAACCTGGATTTGACATTTTTACATCTTATGCAAATTTTGACTGGTCCAGTTTTGTATTCAACTTAGTATTCTGTGCAACAACAGCAACGATCGTATCCGGAGCCATGGCAGAGAGAACAAAATTCTTATCTTACTGTATTTATTCTGCAGTAATCTCTGCACTGATCTATCCAATTGAAGCACATTGGATCTGGGGTGGTGGATGGTTATCTCAGATGGGATTCCATGATTTCGCAGGATCTTGTGCAATTCATATGGTTGGTGGATTATCCGCACTGATCGGAGCAAAATTCTTAGGACCACGTATTGGTAAATTCACAAAAGATAAAGATGGAAATATTACAAAAGTAAATGCATTCCCAGGACATAATATTCCACTTGGAGCATTAGGAGTATTTATCTTATGGCTTGGCTGGTATGGATTCAACGGTGCAGCAGCAACATCTGTTGAACAGTTAGGATCTATCTTCGTAACAACAACAATTTCACCAGCAGTCGCAACAGTTGTTTGTATGGTATTTACATGGGTAAAATATGGAAAACCTGATGTATCAATGTCATTAAATGCATCTCTTGCAGGACTTGTAGCGATCACAGCACCATGTGATGTCACAGATGCTTTTGGAGCAATTGTGATCGGAGCAGTTTCTGGATTACTTGTTTGTTTTGGAGTATGGTTATTAGATTATAAATTAAGAATTGATGACCCAGTTGGAGCCGTAGCAGTTCATTTTATGAACGGTTTATGGGGAACATTAGCAACAGGATTATTTGCAACAAAAACTGCACCAGGAAGTGAATTAAATGGACTTTTCTATGGTGGTGGATTTGGATTATTAAAGATTCAGATCATCGGTATTGTTTGTGTCTGCGCTTGGACAGCCGTGACGATCAGTTTAACATTTACAATTATCAAAGCAACGATTGGTCTTCGTGTAACAGAAGAAGAAGAGATCATCGGTCTGGATGGACCAGAACATGGTTTAACATCAGCATATGCTGGATTCAGTATGATGGATATTTCTAACACAATGATCATGGAAGAAAATGCAAATACTGTTCTTGGAGAAGAAGATTACGAAAGAGCTTCTAAAGTACAGAAAGCAGCAGCTGTACAGGTCAGCAAAGCTCCAGATCTTGTACCTACAGGAATGTATAAAGTTGTTATTATCGCAAAATTAACAAGATACGACAAGTTAAGAAAAGCAATGAACGATGTTGGTGTAACTGGTATGACAGTCACTCAGGTTATGGGCTGCGGTATCCAGAAAGGTGCTGGAGAACGTTACAGAGGCGCTGAAGTCGATGCAACATTACTTCCAAAAGTTAAAGTTGAAGTTATCGTAGGAAATATCCCAGTAGAAAACATCATTGAAGCTGCGAAGAAAGCTCTTTACACAGGTCATATCGGAGATGGTAAGATCTTTGTATACAAACGTAGATAAAGTTATTAAAATCCGTACAGGAGAAGAAAATCTTGCAGCATTAGCAGACGTTGAATAAGAAATAAATTTAAATTTTTGTAAGTTGGTCAACTGTAGATTTCGAGTATATGATAAAAATAAATAAACA
>ENA-OPYV01000235-OPYV01000235.1-human-gut-metagenome-genome-assembly--contig:-NODE-235-length-17550-cov-2.043047_pt1 | contig 17550 bp, 23 predicted proteins | sample MGYA00242474_ERZ504485 | MGnify/ENA primary metagenome ERZ504485 (study PRJEB26092, sample SAMD00036263) | human gut metagenome | host: Homo sapiens | study: EMG produced TPA metagenomics assembly of...
CGGAACTGCAAACGCTGTGTGGATTTAATGTTACCATTCCCCACAAGCAAGCGGTGCTGTCGGCTATGGCAGAACTGGACGAAAAAGGCGGCGCTTTTTTTGGGGCGGTGAACACGGTGGCGGTGCGGGACGGCAAATTCTACGGCTACAATACGGACTGCTACGGTTTTTTGCGCTCCTTGTCCGCAGCGGGTATCCCGTTGGCCGGACGCGTGCTGGTACTGGGAACCGGCGGCGTGGCTCGTATGTTTGCCTTTGAGGCGGTGCTGGCAGGTGCGGCGGTGACCCTGGCTGCCCGCACACCGTCGAAAGGTTGTGCCTTGGCGGCAGAAATTGCCGAAAAATGCGGCCGCGCGGTGACGGTGACGGATTTAATAGCGTTACCGGTGACTGGGATCTGATCGTCAACGGCACCCCGGTGGGTATGTTCCCCAAGGTGGACGCTTGCCCGCTGGAGCCGGGTGTGCTGGCCCACACGGCTGCGGTATTTGACGCCATTTATAATCCAATGGAAACCCGGCTGCTGCGCCTGGCTCGGCAAAACGGCGCCAAGGTGGTGAACGGTCTGCCCATGCTGGTGTGGCAGGCAGCGGTAGCCCAGGAGATTTGGAATGATGTGACCTACACCCCTGCCCAGGTGCAGCGGGTGATCGAGCAAATGGAGGAACTGCTGTAATGAATATTGTGCTTTGCGGCTTTATGGGCAGCGGCAAGACTGTGGTGGGCAAAGAGCTGGCCAAAATTATGGGTCGCCGGTTTGTGGATACGGATCAGCTGGTGGAGGCGCGCAGCGGCGTGTCTATTCCGGCTATTTTTCAGGTGCACGGGGAAGACTATTTTCGAGAGCTGGAGCGTGCGGCCTGCGCAGAGGCGGCAGAGATTCCCAACTGCGTGATCTCCACCGGCGGCGGGGCTCTGACCTTTGACGAGAATGTACGGACCCTGCGCACCACCGGCAAGATCGTGCTGCTGGACGCGTCCTTTGATGTGATCTGTCAGCGGGTGGGCAACGGCGCCAACCGCCCTTTATTTCGGGATCCGGTGCAGGCCAAGGCGCTGTATGACGCTCGCCAGGCCAAGTATCGTGCAGCGGCAGATTATGTGGTGGACGGCAACGCCTCTGCCCGCAAAACAGCGCTGACCATTGCCGATCTGTTTCGCTAAAGGGTACATTTTGTAACCAAATTCGCACTTTAAGTTGAAAAAATGCGGCGACGTGTGTTATAATGCCTTAGTTATATCCGGTGTTTGGCTGCGTTAAGCAGCGCAAAATCATTGCCGCCCTGAGCGGATCGAGGTGTATCTATGCCGAAGGTAAAAAATTAAAGCGCGCGCTTGCGCACGATACGCGGGTGTTCCAAAAGTATCAAAACCTGCTGATGGAGCTGACCCGTAAGAATATTAAGTTAAAGTACCGGGACTCTTGGATCGGTATTTTGTGGAGCTTTTTGCAGCCGCTGCTGAACATGATCGTGCTTTCTGTGGTGTTCAGCGGAATCTTTGGCCGCAGCAACAAGGGTGTGATCTGCTACCCGGTATTCCTGTTTACCGGCCGGTTGATGTTTGATTTCTTTACATCTTCCACCAAACAGGCTATGACCTCCTTCCGCCGCAATGCGGGGATCATCAAGAAGGTCTATGTGCCCAAGTATATGTACCCGCTTAGCTCCATTCTCTCTTGCTATGTAACCTTCGCCATCTCGCTGCTTTGCCTGGTGAGCGTGTGGATTTTCTTTAAGCTTACCGGAATCAGCAACGGCCACGCCCTGCACCTAAACGGCTACGCAGTGCTGTTCTTTGTGCCCATGTTCATTCTGTTGGTGTTCTGCACCGGCGTGGGTATGATCCTGTCCGTGATGTCCGTTTATTTCCGGGATGTGGAGTATATTTGGGATGTGCTGTGTCACCTGCTGTTTTATATGGTGCCTATCATTTATCCTCTGTACCGCATTACCTCCGACTGGATCGTGGTACTTATTAAGATCAACCCACTATATTCGATGATCGAGCTGTTCCGCCAGTGTATTTTGTACGGCCAAATGATGACCTGGAATTTGCTGCTGTATGCCTCGGTGGTGTCGCTGGTCACCCTGGCTATCGGGCTGTTCGTCTTTAATAAGTGTAGTGACAAGCTGATCTTCCACCTGTAAAGGGAATGAATAAACCCCATTGCCAACCCTTGGCAATGGGGCTTTTATGTTATTTTGCAGTTACGCCGTAGTGCTTCCGTATGTCGGCGGTGAATTTTTTGGCGTGGTCCAGCGCCTTTTGAGAATAGACCAGGTAATCGTATTCTGTAACCTGCTGAAAGGTCAGCGGCGTGGTTGGCAGTGGGCGGGTTTGTGTGCGATCCAGGCAAAAGCTGTACAGCGTGGCGTCCGTGGCGTTGGTGGTGGCCTGGTATTCTCGGCAGGGTAGGGTACGCTGGTACAGGTCCATGTATTCCATAGGACGGACAAACAGCAGGTATTTGTGACCTACTGCCAGGGGCAAACCGGTGCCGGTGTCGCAGTGCAGCTTGCCGTCGCTCATTTTTTCCATGGACATGAGCAGATACAGCACCACCGTGTTGCCTGCCTGCTCCCGATCGGTGGTCTTTAGCACCTTGGCGGTGTAGCGCAGGTTGTTGTAGGTGGGCTGCATACCGGTGATCTCCACTTGCAGGGAATCCGGTCTTGCAGCTGCTCCACCGCTGTGCTTATGTCTAACATTTCGACCTTTGCATCGGCATCCTCCCGGAAATCGGTCGGCAGATCGCAGATGGCAGCCGCCACTTTTTCCGGGTCCTCTAGTCGTGGGCGCGGGTGGCCCGCAGCACAATGCCGAACAGTACGGCGCACACCACCAGGATCAGGCAGCCCAGCGCCAGTCCCTGCTGCATGGTCAGTTGTTTTTACGCAAGGTGCCCGCCTCCATTCGCAGAATTTGGTGCACAGGTGCTCTAAAGTGGCTCGGTCGTGGCTGGCGATCACAAAGGTGGTGCCTGCCTCCCGGTTCATACGGAGAATCTCTGCCTCCAGCACCTGTACGCTGGCGTCGTCCAGCGCGTGGTGGGTTCGTCCAGCAGCACCAGCTCCGGCCGATTCATCAGCGCCTGGATCAGGCTGACCTTTTGGCACATACCCAGGGAGTATTTTTTCATGGGGCGCCGGTCCGCCGGGTCCAGCCCAAAGCGGGTGAGCCAGCCGTCCAGTTCGCCGTCACTGATCTTGTGATCGGACAGGTCGTTGAGCATTTGCAGGTTTTGGCGGCCGCTTAGGTATTCGTAGAGAAATACATTCTCGATCACCAGCCCTACATGGGGCGCCATAGACCCCGTTGCCCACCCGAGTGCCGCCTACGGTGGCTGTGCCGGTGGTGGGGGTCATCAGCCCGACAATGGCCCGCAGCAGCATGGTCTTGCCGCAGCCGTTTTGCCCGGCCGAGCGTAAATACCGCCGCTTTCCAGCGTCAGGTCTATGTGGTCCAGCACGGTTTTGCCCCGCAGAGTCTTGGTATAGTCTTGCAATATGATTTTTGGCATAGTCCACCTCACAAAATATCTTTTGTCTTTAGCACCCGGCCCCATAGCAGCACCCACACCGCCAGCAGTGCGCTGCCTGCGGCGTAGTAGCCCCACAGGGGATAGGCAAAGAGCGTTTCGTCCGTGGGAAATGCACTGCACAGGCACCAAAGCACCGGATTGTATTGGCGCAGCGGTACCGGCAGCAAAAACAGCGCCATTACCGCCAGCAAAAAGGCGGCGGCGCCCAACAGTACGCCTGCTTTTTCGCCCCGGGTCACGCACAGACCGGCGCACAGCACCGCAAAGCCAAAGAGCACCAGCGTGTCGCTAAACAGGCTGATCCCTATTAGTCCAACTGCGGCACCGGCAGGCAGGGCGTGGACGGCCACCGTGGCACACAGCGCCTGGGCACCGCAATACAGCAGGTTGTACAGCAGCGTTACCCCAAAAAGCCGCCCCATTTCTGCCCGGTAAAAGCGCAGATACGCCCGCGGCGGGTGGCGATGAATACCCCTTTTACTTGGTATTCCCGGCTGAACAGCCGCCCAGCAGGGGCACGCCGATGAGCAGATGCAGCAGACTGCGCAGCACTTGGGGATCGGTGCTGTTCTCCGTCAGCATCAGCTCCGTTCCCTCTCGGGCGGTCAGATAGGCCGCAGTCCAGGTATCCGCAGGGGTCTGGTGCAGTTGGAACAGACTGTGCAGTCCGCCCAGCAGCAGCCCCAGTGTGCAGATGACCAGCGGGTATCGGTTGTAGGCAAGGGTGCGCTTCATAAGCAGTTCCTCAATTTTCTTTGGTACGATCAGCGCCGGTAGGAATGCCAGCGCCAGGTAAAAGGCCATACAGATGGCAAAACCGGCAGGGGTCGGGACGGTGGGGTTCATCCCGTATAGATAGCTGAGAATATTCAGCGGCCAATCCGGCGTTAAGATCAGCAGATATTCAATGCCCTGTACCACCAAAAACATGATGGTATAGGTAAAAATGCGGTTGCGAATGAAAAAGGAAAAATTGCCAGGCTGCCACCGCAAACAACCCGGCGACCAGGGCGGACAGCAGCATATAAAGCAGATAGTACAGATAAGGCGAGTACAGATACAGATGCTGGAAAAAGAAGTGCGGGTCACTGACATGATACCAGTATGTATAATCTTGAAACAGATCCCAGCCGTAGCGCTGGGTGCCGTTTAAGGGAAAGGCGATCAGGCACAGCCCCATATTCAGCGCCTGGGTGGCAAATATAGGTAAAAAGCCGCCGCAAAAGACGGCAACCAGTTTGGAGCGATAGTAACGGTCAATGCCCATTTTGCCCAGCAGCGGCGCCAGTAGGTGATTGTTGCGTTCATACAGGGAACTGTCAGAAAAAGAGATACAAGAAAGCAACGGCAATAGCATTAAAAAATATGGTGCCGTAAGACTAAGCCCTTGATTTGCATAGGCGCTGTACGGCGTGGGCTGGGCAATGGCATCCAGGTGAATGTTGCGTAGGCACATGGCCACAAAGTAGCCCACGGCATACAACACCCCAAAGGCCATAGCGACCCAAAATCCCGGTGACCGCACCAGCAGCCGCATTTGATAGCGCAAGCATTTTTTCATGGGGTCCGTCCTTTCTGTTCTTTTCCATGCAAATTGAAAAGTTTCTTCTATTATATAGTGTGGCAAAATGGGAAAATACGCCAAAAATATCCTATAAATTTACAAAATTCGATGAAAAGGTATAAAAATAGACGGCAGAGTACTGCGTCTGGTGATGGGGTTACAACTGATTTTCTTCTTGATAGGCTTTGCTTTGCTCCACATGGGCCACATCCGGAATGGGGGTGTGCATTTCTGTTTTGCCGTCCGGTTGCACGGTGGGGTTGGTAATATTTTCGCAGTAGCGGGCGGTGACCTCGCCGGTGGTCAGGGCGTACTTCTCGCGATAATCCCGGTAACGGCCGGGTGCGTGGCGCACCGGCGCGTCCCAGTTATTCAGGCTGTTTTCCGTTTGGGGAAAGTGGTGGTTATTCTGCATGGTTGCACAGTTGTGCCGCCACGGCCTTTAAGTCCTCCAGGGAATTGATCTTGGCGCCGGATTGAATGATATTCTCTTTTACGCTCTCCGGCAGGGCGTTAAAGTATTGGTTCATCTCCGGCGTTAAATGAAATAAATCGGGCATACTGAAAACCTCCTTCGGTTTTAGTATGCCCGTTTTTTGCGCTCATTGGTTGTTTTGATTTTTCCAATTTTTGTGGCTTTTCGTAAGCGGCCAGCAGCGCACCCAGCAGGACCACCAGGGCGCAGAGTATGTCCTTTGTGCCGGGGACCTGGTGCAAAAGCAGGTAAGAGAACGGCAGCGACCAGGCGGCGTAAGTAATGTTCAGGGGCATGGCCTTGCCGGTGCCCAGCTTGCCCAGCGCCTTATAGTAGCACAGATAAGAGGCGGTGCCGCACAGAGCGGACAGGGCGATGATCCACAGTGCCCGCGTGCCAAACAGCCCGGCGGTAAAGCCCCAGCCCTTGCAGGCCGGCAGCAAAACAACGGCATAGGTCAGCGCCGACACCGGCTGGCGGATTTGCAGCGCCTGGGCGTTGGTGACGGTGCTGCTTTGCAGTCCGTAGGTGCAGATCGACCCCTCTGCTGCCCAGCCGATACAGCACAGCAGCGCGCAGCCAAGCCCAGTAGCTGTCCCTTTGGCTGCGCCGCGCCGGGGGTATAGCCCAGAGCGATCACCCCGCCAATACTCAGCGCCAGACCGATCAGGCCGATAGGGCGCAATTTTTCCTTTAAGAAAAAGTGTGCCAGCACCGTGCCCAGTGCCGGGTACAGTGCGGAGATGATGGCGGTGTACGCCGGGCCGATGGCGTTGATGGCCAGCACATAGCCGGTCATACCCACCGGGCCGCCCAGCAGTGCGCCCAGCGCCACAAAGCGGCCGCCCCGGGTGCGTAGCGCTTGCCATACTGCCTTGTATTGGCGGCGCAGCCCGGTATAGCCCAGCATCCACAGGGAAGAGCACAGGTCGTGCAAAAAGGTGCTGGCAAAGGGTGCCAGTATTGCTGCTCTGGGGTCGCCGGTAAACACCGGCAGCGCCAGAGCCATGCCCAGTATGACCGTGTCCAGTGCCCAAAGGGCGCCGCCTGCCAGTCCGATTAACATAGGCTCCTCCTTAGTCCAGTAATTCTGCCAAAATGGTGTTGGATACCAGCATGCCCCGGGGGGTTAGGGAAATGCGACCGTTGGCACGGCGCATAAATCCCCCGGCAATGTACGGCGCCGGATCGCGGGTGAGCCAGTCCTCCGGTATGCCCCGGTTCAGTCGCAAGCCTAAGAGAATTTGCTCCTCTCGGTCGCCGCCGGGGCCTTCGTCCTGCCAGATCCAGTCCCGGTCAAAGTAAAAGCGCCTACCGTTCCACAGGGAGTGGGCGCTGGGCCCCAGCCCCAGGTACGGCTCCAGCAGCCAGTATTTCAAGTTGTGGCGGCTCTCGTACCCCGGGCGGGCAAAGTTGCTGATCTCGTACTGGGCAAAAGCCCAGTTGTCCCAGCCGCTCCACCGTTTGCAGGTACATTTGGCACACGATGTCCTCCTCCGGCAGCGCCAGCTTGGTTTGCAGTCGGTCAAAGGGGGTGCCCGGTTCGATCTTCAGCAGATAGGCGCTGATGTGGGTCACCTGCATACGCGCAATAAAGGCAAAGGTTTCCTCCAGGCTGTCCGGGGTCTGTTTGGGGGTGCCCAGCATCACATCCAGGCTAATATTGGTAATGCCTGCCGCCTTGGCTGCCGCTACGGTGCGGGCCACTTCCCCGCTGCCTGCACGGCGCCCCAGGGCGAACCGTTCCCGATCCACGGCGCTTTGCATACCGATGCTCACCCCGGTTGATTCCCGCCGCTGCGTACTGCTCCATATCCCCGGTCAGGTCCTTGGAGGGGTTGCACTCTACGGTGATCTCCGCCGCCGGGTCAATAGTAAAGTGATCCCGCACCGCCTGCAAAATGCCGGTGAGCACCCGTGGCTCCAGGATGGAGGGGGTGCCGCCGCCAAAGTACACAGTGTCAAAACTGCCGGTGTAGTCCTGCATTTGCCCTTTGAGCTTCTCGGCAAAAGCGTCGGCGGCTGCCGGGGCGTACTTGGTGCTGTAAAAATCGCAGTACGGGCACTTGGAAAAACAAAAAGGAATATGAATATAAAGACCTGCGGCCATACTTCACACTCCTTTTTGCGTTATTTTTTGATTTTATTTTTCTGCGGCTTTCCGCTTTCAGTCGCAGGGATTTGTCCAAGATCATCTTGCGCAGACGAATGCTCTTGGGGGTCACTTCCAGCAGCTCATCGTCTGCCAGGAATTCCATGCTCTGTTCCAGAGACAGCGTGGTGGGGGGCACCAGCTCAGCGCCTCGTCGGAGCCGCTGGCTCGGGTGTTGGTTACATGTTTCTTCTTGCACACATTGCACACAATGTCCTCGTCCTTGGCGCATTCGCCCACGATCATACCCTCGTACACCTCTACACCGGGACCAACGAACAGCCGCCCACGATCCTGGGTGTTCCACAGGCCGTAGCCGCTGGTGGTGCCGGTCTCGTGCACCACGATGGAGCCGTGGGTGCGGGTGGCGATCTCACCCTTGTAGGGCTCATACCCGGCAAACAGTTGGTTCATAATGCCGTTGCCGTTGGTGTCCGTCAAGAACTCGCTGCGGTAGCCGATCAGCCCGCGGGAGGGGATCTTGATCTCCAGGTGGGTCATGCCGGTGGAGCGGGTGTCCATGTTCTCAATCTCGCCTTTGCGGGAGCACAGCTTCTCCATCACGGCGCCTACATACGCCTCCGGCACTTCAATGATGGCCAGCTCCATAGGCTCCAGGGTTTTGCCGGTCTGGGGATCCTTTTTCAGAATGACCTGGGGACGGCTGACGGCGAATTCATAGTTCTCTCGTCGCATGGTTTCAATGAGAATGGACAGGTGCAGCTCACCTCGGCCGGATACCTTAAAGGTGTCCATACTGTCCGTTTCTTCCACCCGCATGGACACGTTGGTCTCCACTTCCTTAAACAGGCGGTCCCGCAGGTTGCGGGAGGTGACATACTTGCCCTCACGCCCGGCGAAGGGGGAGTCGTTGACCATAAAGTTCATGCTGATGGTGGGCTCATCAATCTTTACAAAGGGCAGCGGCTCCACGCACTCCGGGGCGCACAAGGTCTCGCCGATGTTCAGGTCCGCAATACCGGCCACGCAGATCAGGTCGCCCATTACCGCTTCCTCTACCGGCACCCGCTTCAGCCCCTCAAATTGGTACAGCTTGGTGACTCGGATGTTTTCCTGGGTATCATCCCGGCGGCACAGCACATAGGGTGCGTTGACTTTTACGCTGCCTCGCTCCACACGGCCCACGCCGATGCGGCCCACATAGTCGTCATACTCCAAAGAGGAGAACAGTACCTGGGTGGGACCCTCCGGGTCGCCCTGGGGAGAAGGAATGTACTTTAAGATGGCGTCCAGCAGCGGGCGCATATCGCCGCTGCGCACCTCCGGCTCTGTGCCGGCGTAGCCGTCCTTAGCGGAGGCGTAGATCACCGGAAAGTCGATTTGGTCATCGTCTGCGCCCAGCTCAATAAACAGGTCCAGTACCTCGTCTACCACTTCGGCAGGGCGGGCGCCGTCCCGATCAATCTTGTTGACCACCACCAGCGGCGTCTTGTGCAGACCCAGCGCCTTTTTTAGCACAAAGCGGGTCTGGGGCATACAGCCCTCAAAAGCGTCTACCAGCAGCAGAACGCCGTCTACCATGGTAAGAATACGCTCTACCTCGCCGCCAAAGTCCGCATGGCCGGGCGTGTCTACAATGTTGATCTTGGTGTTGTTATAGTGAATGGAGGTGTTTTTGGACATAATGGTAATGCCCCGCTCACGCTCCAGGTCGTTGCTGTCCATGACCCGCTCCTCCACCACTTCATTTTGGCGGAAGGTGCCGCTTTGGCGCAGCATTTCGTCCACCAGAGTGGTTTTGCCGTGGTCAACATGGGCAATGATTGCAATGTTTTTATATCTTTTCTTGTACTCAAAGTGCTCACCCGAATTCTTATTTATTCTTCTTGATATTAAAGCTGTCTCGCAGGGCAACGGTGCGGTTAAACACCGGTGCGCCGGGGGCAGAGTCCTTGTCCATACAAAAGTAGCCGTCCCGCATAAACTGGAACCGATCGCCGGCCTTGGCCGTGGCCAGTGCCACCTCGCCGTAGCCTTGCTTCTCGGTCAGGCTGTCTGGGTTTAGGTTCTCCTCAAAGGAGCTGACGCCGCTGTCGTCGCTGGGGTTTTCCACATTAAAAAGCCGGTCATAGATCCGGGCGGTCAGGGGGGTGTTCTCCTTGGCGCTGACCCAGTGATGGTACCTCGTACCTTGCGCCCATCCGGGGCGTCGCCGCCAAAGGTGGCCGGGTCGTAGGTGGCGTGCACGCAGGTCACATTGCCATTTTCGTCTGTGTCATAACCGGTGCAGGTTACCAGGTAGGCCTTGTACAGCCGTACCTCGTTGCCCGGGTACAGACGGCGGTATTTTTTGATGGGCTCGGCCATAAAGTCGTCCCGCTCAATGTACAGCTCCCGGCCAAAGGGCACGGTGCGCTTGCCGTATTCCGGATGGTCCGGGTGATACTCCACTTCCAGGGCCTCGGTCTTGTCCTCCGGGTAGTTGTCGATCACCAGCTTAATGGGGTCCAGCACCGCCATGGCTCGGGGAGCGGAGGTGTTCAGGTGCTCCCGTACGCAGGCCTCCAGCAGGGCAAAGTCCACCACGCTGTACGCCTTGGACACGCCGATGCGCTCACAGAAGTCCCGTACCGCCTCCGGCGGATAGCCCCGGCGGCGCATACCGCTGAGGGTGGCCATACGGGGATCATCCCAGCCGCTGACAATGCCGTCCTGCACCAGCTTTAAGCACTTGCGCTTGCTGGTGAGGGTGTAGTTCAGGTTCAGCCGGGCAAACTCGATCTGGCGGGGCTTTTGCCCCTCGATCAGCTCGTCCACAAACCAGTTGTACAGCGGGCGGTGGTTTTCAAATTCCAGAGAACACAGAGAGTGGGTCACGCCCTCTCTGGCGTCCGACAGAGGATGGGCAAAGTCATACATGGGATACACGCACCATTTGTCGCCGGTGCGGTGATGGTGGGCGTACATAATGCGGTAAATGATCGGGTCCCGCATATTCAGGTTGGGGGAGCTCATATCGATTTTGGCACGCAGCACCTTGCTGCCCTCCGGGAACTCGCCCTTGCTCATGCGCATAAACAGGTCCAGGTTTTCCTCCACGGAGCGGTTGCGGTAGGGGCTCTCCTTGCCCGGCTCGGTGAGGGTGCCCCGGTAGGCGCGCATTTCCTCCGGCGTCAGCTCGCAAACAAAGGCCTTGCCTTTCTTGATCAGCTTGATGGCGCAGTCAAAGAGAAAGTCAAAGTAGTCGGAGGCGTAGTACAGGTTGTCCCACTGAAAGCCCAGCCATTGAATGTCCTCTTTGATGGCGTCTACATACTCGGTGTCCTCTTTGGTGGGGTTGGTGTCGTCCAAGCGCAGATTGCACACGCCCTTGTACTTTTCCTTTACCCCAAAAAATTGATGCAAATGGCCTTGGCGTGGCCGATGTGTAGGTAGCCGTTTGGCTCCGGGGGAAAGCGGGTCTGTATGCTGCTATACACCCCGTCCTCCAGATCTTTATCAATAAAATCGTGAATAAAATTAGAGCTTTCTCTGATCTCCTCAGCCATGGTACTCCTCCTTGTAGTGCGCCAGTGCGGCGTTTAGTCTGGCTTGTGCGGTCTCTTGCCCCAGCAAAGCCAGTATCGCGTGCAGGTCCGGGGTGTTGGTGCGCCCGGTGAGCGCCACCCGGATCACGGTAGACACATCGCCTACATGGCCCTTGAACGCTGTGGGGTCCTGCTTGTATTCTTTCACATTGGGGGTGCAGCCCACCTGCGGGCACAACGCCTTGATCTTGGCAAACCAGGTGTCTTTGTCGTCTGCGGTGTCCACCAGGTCTTTGTACTGCTCCAGCACCTGTACTGCCAGTGCCGGATTCGCATTGCCGGTCAGGTCGTAGCAGGGGGTAAAGGTTTGGTCGTAGAAATAGCTGATGTAGTCCGCCAGATCGCTCCATTTGGCAATGTCCTTGCGGGGCTTTTTGCCGCCACGGTCAATGCTGAGCACTGCCACCGCGTAGGCCGGATCGCTGTCAAACAGCGCGGCCAGTTCCGGCTGGTGCCGATCGGCCCAGGCGTGGGCCAGGTTAAATACTTCCTGTGCAGTCATTTTGCTGATGACGGTCTTGGACACATCCGTCAGTTTGGCCATATCAAACAGGGCGCCGGACACGCTCATTTTCTTTAAGTTAAAGGGGAAGTCTGCCAGGTCTGCTGTGGGGTTGGCACGCCGCCAGTCCTCAAAGTTGGAGTTGGCAATGGTCATCATATATTCGTTGACCGCTGCCGCCGGAATACCCATTTGGTCGTAGTAGGTAACTGCCGCTTCCGGGTCCTTGCGTTTAGAGAGCTTGCGCTTGCCGCCGTTTTCTTCCTTAAGAATGGGGGCAATATGGGCGTATTTCACCGGGCGGAAGCCTAAGAGCTTGAACAGCTGCAGGTGCAGGGGCACAGAGGCGATCCATTCGTCACCTCGCACGACATGGGTGGTTCGCATCAGGTGGTCGTCCACCGCGTGGGCAAAGTGATAGGTGGGAATGCCGTCGGTTTTCAGCAGCACCACATCAATCACATTCTCCTGCATTTCGATTTTGCCTTTGATCAGATCGTCAAAGCGCACCTTGCCCTCCCGGCTTGCCGGGAGAGCGCAGGCGCAGGGTCCAGGGCTTGCCCGGCGTCTGTATTGGCCTTGATTTGGTCGTAGGTCAGATCCCGACAGTGGGCGTAGGGACCCCAGTAGCCTTTAATGTCCTCGTTCTCCTGCCGGGCGTGCAGGTCTTCCAGCTCCTCCGGGGTGCAAAAGCAGGGGTAAGCCAGCCCTTCCTCCACCAGAAATTTGCCGTAGCACTGGTAAATGTCTTTGCGCAGACTTTGGGTGTAAGGGCCGTAGGCGCCGCTTTCGCTTCCGTCGCCCATCACGCCTTCGTCCGGTGTAATGCCGTAGATTTGCAGCGCAGAGAGCATGGTCTCCACCGCGCCCTCTACCTTGCGCTTTTGATCCGTATCTTCTACCCGCACATAGAATACGCCGTCGGTGCAGCGGGCAGTGCGGTATGCCGCCGCGCAAGAAAACAGATTGCCAAAGTGCAAAAAGCCTGTTGGACTGGCGAAAAGCGGCTGACTCTGGCGCCTCTTTCAGCTGCCGGGGCGGGTACTTGGCCTCGTAATCCGCCGGGGTCATTGTAATATGGGGAAAGAGCAGCGCTGCGATTTTTTCATTTTCCGTCATGATTTCACCTACTGTTCCGGCCAACGGGCGATCGCGCCGTTTTGCGCCGGATATAAAATTACAGCCTATTATGACATATAAATAGAAAATAATCAATATAAAAGGCGGGATTTTTCTTGAATTCTCCCGCTTTTTTATGGTTAAATTTAAATCAAATCTGCACCGGGAGGCAAAAAAGATGGCTGCATTACCCAAGGACCCGTTTATTTTGTTTAGCGTAATCAATACCAAATTGCGGGATTTTTATCCCAGTCTGGACGCTTTGTGTACAGACTTGCAGGTGGACCGGGCGGCGTTGGAGGCCCAGTTGGCTGCCATCGGCATGACCTATGACCCGTCGCAAAACAAATTTCTGTAAAAAACACTTGCAACCGGGCGCATTTTGTGTTATCCTATTGTAGCAATAAATCGAGGTGTGGCTCAGTTTGGTAGAGCACCACGTTCGGGACGTGGGGGTCGCAAGTTCAAATCTTGTCACCTCGACCAAAAGGAAGCAGCACATTCTAAAGAATGTGCTGCTCCCTTTTTTGTTTATTTGCAAGATTTTGAACTTGCGACACGAGGCTCCAAATGCGTAGCATTTGGCAGAAACAGTCCGGGGGACTGTTTCGCAGCGAGTGCCTTGTATTTCTGTGGTCGGCTGTCTTTTTTCTCCAGCGGAGCAGCACTTTTTCTCCGGCGTTGCAGTAATTGGTAATGCGAGGTATAAAAAAAGCCGGGCAGTTTTGATCTGCTCGGTCAGGCCGGTGGGTTAGGTAGATTGAATTTGTGTTCGGTGCCTTGAAAGAAATGCAAAACACCGGACGACGCGATCAAAATCTTAGAAGCTCTACGCTTCTAAGTGAAAAAGTAGATGGCGGGCGGCCACCCGCCATGGATGTGGGCTGCCCGGGTAGGTGGCTGCCCGAGCCGCAGAAAGGAAAATAACACAAGGAAGTAAAAAATGAAAATAGGAGTACAAAATGTATAATGATAAGCATATATGCAAGACGGCCACCCGCCTTACAAGCCTACTGTACCACGCTTTGCAGTAAAGTGCAATGAAAATCTGTTCAGGGGCGTTTCATTGTACCAAAAATGACCCTGCTGGGCGAGTAAAGTAGAAGTCTTTGATTGATCTGCCGGTGCCGATGACCGACCATCCCTAGCCATAAATGGCGTATTGCCAAAACAGAAAAAAGACCAATCGGGCGTCTTGCTCGGTTGGCTTTTTGCTTACTTATTTTCCGCTTTAATCAGATCCTTGATTACTTCGCCGGCTAGGATCAGGCCCATCACGGAGGGCACAAAGGCCACGCTGCCGGGCGTGCTGCGGCGGCCGGGGTGGTCCGGGATCCTCCTGTCCGGCACCGGCGGTGGAAATAGGCGGTTCTCGGAGTAGACCACCTTTAGGTGGTGAATGCCCCGCTTTTTCAGCTCCCGGCGCATGACCCGGGCCAGCGGATCCATTTTCGTTTTAGCCAGGTCCGCCACCTGAAAGCCGGTGGGGTCCAGTTTATTCCCGGCGCCCATGGCACAGATGATGGGCACGCCGGCGGCGTGGCAATGGGTCACCAGCGCCAGCTTGGCACTCATGGTGTCTACTGCGTCCACCACATAATCGTATTGGTTAAAGGGAAAATCCGCCGCCGTTTCCGGCAAAAAGAAGCAGTTGTGCTTGGTGATCTTGGCCGCCGGATTGATGTCTAAGATTCGAGCCTCCATGGCGTCCGTCTTGTACTGCCCCACGGTTTTGGTGGTGGCGATGATCTGGCGGTTGATGTTGGACACGGCCACTGTGTCGCTGTCGATCAGATCCAGGTGCCCCACGCCGGTACGGGCCAAAGCCTCGCACACATAGCCACCTACGCCGCCAATGCCGAATACCGCCACCCGCGAGGCGGCCAGCCGCTCCAGAGCGCTGCTGCCCAAGAGTAATTCTGTTCTGGAAAATGCCTGTTCCATAGCGAATACCTACCTTTTTAATAGACTTATTATACGGCAAGGGTTCGGCGCTGTCAACCGGCTTGAAAAATAGACAAAATCTTAATATGTCCTATACTGACAAAGTACATTAAAAAATTCGATAAAATCTTAACAAAAAATATTGCACACTGTGTGCAGGCACGACCTTTTTTAGTTGCGCCGGGGCAGGGCGGTATGCTATAATAAAGGTATAAAATAGAGGGGGTTCTGTATATGAAACGGATTTTTTGCGCACTGCTGGCCGGTGCACTGACCTTGGGCGCCGCCTTGCCGGTGCAGGCAGCGGATGCGGCAGTGTGCGTGTGGCGGCAGACGCCAAGCAAACCGCCATCTCGGATCATTTGTACGGTGCGTTTATTGAGGACATCAGCTACGCCTGCGACGGGGGCTTGGTGTCCAATTTGGTGAATAACGACAGCTTTGAGTACGCCTCTGCGCCTACCACCGGCTGGGTGGCGGATGGGTTGGAGCTGACCACCGAGGGCAACCTGCCTCTAAATAAGAACAATCCCACCTACGCCAAGGTAACGGTGGACGGCAAGGGCAGCCTGACGAACCTGGGCTTTACGGAGATTTATAAATACAAGACGGATAAATATGATAAAAAGAAAGCCAACACGGCGGATATGGGCTTTGTGGCGGACCAGGTGTATGATTTCAGCTGCTATGTGCGCTCCGGCCGGCTTTACCGGCACCGCGCAGGTGTATTTGGACTGCGGCGACGGCAAGCAGACGGCGGTGCAGCTGGACTTGAGCAAAACCGGCGGCGCCTGGAACAAGCTGACCGTACCGCTGACCGCCAGTGCCAGCAAGATGGTGCCTTGGTATTTCAGCTGGAGGGTGAGGGGACTTTATACCTGGATTTCGTCACCCTGGTGCCCCAGGGCAGCTACGGTTACGGCAGCGACAGCTGGAAATATACCACCCTGCGCAGTGACCTGTTTGCAGCGCTGCAAAATCTGCACCCGCGGTTTATCCGCTTTCCCGGTGGGTGCCTGGCAGAGGGCGGTAGCCTGGATCAGCTGTACAATTGGAAAGATACCATCGGCCCCTTGGAGGAGCGCAAGCAAGGTGAGAACCTGTGGAAGGACGACAACGGCCGGGACTATAACAACACCAACGCCATGGGTTACCACGAGTATTTTCAGCTGTGTGCGGATCTGAACGCATTGGCGCTGCCCATTGTGAATGTGGGGCTCAGCTGCCAGCCGCGGGCGGCCTATGATGACCACGCGGCAGCCTATGCCAAGCTGGGCATGACCGACGCGCAGTGGGAGGTGTATTTGACGGAAAAGGTGGGCCTGGACGAAAAGGATACCGACGCCCGCACGGAATATACGGACAAAATCAAAAAGCTGAACATCAACAGCGCCGCCGACTGGGAGGCGTATTTGGACACCATCGCTCTGCGCCCGGGCACGGATGCGTGGGACAATTATGTGCAGGATGTACTGGATCTGATTGAGTACGCCAACGGCGACGCCACCACCAGCTACTGGGGCGCACTGCGGGCGGCCAACGGCCACGCCAAGCCCTTTAATCTGCAATATATCGGTCTGGGAAACGAGAACTGGGGCGCCGTGTATGAACGCAACTTCAAGGCGCTTTACAAGGCAGTAAAAGAGAAATACCCGCAGATCACTGTGATCTCCTCTGCCGGTACTTACCTGGAGGGAGACGCTTACGACGGCAATATGGCGTGGATTGACCGGGAATTTAAGGACACGGTGGTGGACGAGCATTATTATACCTATGACGGCTACCTGTTTGACCACAACGATCGCTACGACAGCTTTGACCGCTCCGGTGCCCATGTGTTTGTGGGCGAGTACGCCGCCACCTCTGCCGGGATCGGCACCATAGAGACCAAGAGCAACATTTGGGAAGCGGTGGAAGAAGCCAGCTACCTGACCGGCTTGGAACGCAACGGCGATGTGGTGGATATGGCATCCTATGCCCCCACCTTTGCCAAGGTCAATGCCCAAAGCTGGAATGTGAATCTCATTTGGTTTGACAGCCGCCAAACGGTGCTCACTCCCTCCTATTATGTGCAAATGCTCTTTGCCAACAATGTGGGTACGCAGTATGTGCACGCCACTTTTGACGGCGGCAGTACCGTACAGGATGGGGTGTACCAGTCCGTTACCTGCGACCCGGAGAACCAGGTGCTGTATATTAAGCTGGTGAATACCTCCGGCAAGGATCGGACGGTGAATGTGCAGCTGGACGGCTACAAACCGAATGCGGTTTCCGTCCAAAACCTGCAAGGCAAATTTAAGTCCGCCTGCAATGAACTGGACAGCAATACCACTGCGCCCACCCAAACGGAGCTGACCCCCGGTACGGATCTTCAGGTGGAGCTGAGCAAGTACCAGGTGAGCGTGGTGCGGGTGGCCTATGGCAAAACAGCGGTGCGGATTTGTATAAATTGCCGGAAAGGCGACCCCACTTTGTCGGACGGTGGTAAGTTGTATCTGCCTCCGGCTACTGCGGGCATTGCTTTTGGCGCGGTTTTCGGCACTGCCGCTGTGTTTGCGGCCGTAGTGCTGCTGATACACTATAAGAAGAAAAAAGCAGGGGAAATCATAAGTAAAAAGCGGTAAAAAGACAAAAAAAAATAAAGGCTCCCGTGCAAACTTCCTCAAAAAAACGGCAAAATAAGGCTACCCTTCTAAAGGGAA
>ENA-OPYV01000236-OPYV01000236.1-human-gut-metagenome-genome-assembly--contig:-NODE-236-length-17519-cov-2.201414_pt1 | contig 17519 bp, 24 predicted proteins | sample MGYA00242474_ERZ504485 | MGnify/ENA primary metagenome ERZ504485 (study PRJEB26092, sample SAMD00036263) | human gut metagenome | host: Homo sapiens | study: EMG produced TPA metagenomics assembly of...
TGTTGTTTCGTCAAAAATGGTCTCTTTCCGGAGCAAACCCCCGGAACAAGCAAAAAACAGTTCAAAGGAACTTGGAGAAAAGATGGCAAGTCTGATAATCGGACATGGAGGCATCCTCGACGTGCTGCGATCCAAGGTCCCCGAACAGCGTTGGAGGGTGCCCGCAGGAGAGGATTTCGCAGCCCAGGCAGACTTCCTGACAAGGCACCCGGTGCGTCCAGGCCGTCAGGGAATCGTGTTCACGAACCTCCCGGGAAACTGGATGCCGGTCGCCGATGCAGGCTGGACAATCTACTGGATCGACCGCGGACAGATACCCATCGGAGCGCAGGCCCTCCCCGAATATTTCATGGACCGAAGCATCACGGATTTCGTCCACGAGTTCTGGCGGATACAGACAATCGACAAGCGTCTGGTAGGCGATATCATCCTGAACAGGACCCGCCAGACGGCACCCATGATCATTGTCACATCGAACACTGGAGGCGTGGGAAAGACGGTTTCCTCACGCAGATTATGCGAGCGGGCAAGAGAAAAAGGACTACGCCCCCTCCTTATCGACGGCAACATGAGACAGTCATCGCAACGTTCCTTCTTCGACCCTGGGCAGCGTATGCCGGCGCGCACCATAGCCGACTGGCGTCCCGGCATGGCGGCACAATACGGCGCCAATTCGGGACGAATGTTCAACATCGGTTACGATGTTTCGTTCGCTCCACCGGCCGGTGCGATGGTGTCGTGGGACCACTACCGCGCATACATCGAGGAAGCACGCAAGCTCTGGGACTTCGTCGTCTTGGATCTCGACCGTATCAGCGCAGATGATCTGCAGGACAGCACCACAGCCGCCGGAGGAATGGTCGTCCCCTACGTTCTCGCCGGCGACCTTTGCCTGGTCATCGTCAAAGCCGGCGTGCAAACGCAAGGAGATGCGTTGAATCTGCTCAGCGCGTTTCCCCGTTACGGTTTGCCCCCGAGAATGTATCGGAATAAAAAGACACGGTCCCGGTCGGAATGACAGACTACCGGCCACTTGATTATTCAAGATACGGGATTTTTTCTCGGAGTCGAGTACCAGACGGTCGAGGCCGGCAATCTGATCGCATCCGGTAAATCGAATTGGGCTGACTCGAATCTGGACTTGGCGAGAGAGCAGACCCTTGAATGGGTTCTGCCCGATAAAGGATTCGAACCCGGCCAAGTTCGAAGTGAAAAAGAAAAAAGGGTGGTTCCATCGTGGTTGATCTCTCACTCACACCGAATCCCGATGACCGTGCTCTATGGCCGATGGGTAGCGACGCCGATTGGATTCGCGGAAGCGACGTGGCGAACAACGAACACCCCGGAGTGTTGGCGCAACGTCATCAGTGGATCGTCCCGAACCGATTGTTCGCGGAAAGCATGGTCAAGGCAAACAGTGAATTGGTTACGAGCATCATCGGCGCATTGCTTTCATGGAGGACATGCACCGTCGACCAGCTTCGGGCGGGACTCTCCGTGAAGGAGCTCCCGAATTCCATCGCGACGAACCGAACCTGTACGGCGCGTTGTGTCGGCTGGGAGTCATCGACATCGGCTTCAGTCCTTACGAAAGATTTTCCGGGCAGATAATCCCGCAAACCTGGTTGTCGTTGAGCTCCGACAAGAAACTCATCCGAAACACGCTCGGCCTGTTTAATTCAGCAACTTGGCTTCGTAGAATGCTTTCGGACAAGCAGTTGATCGGAATGAGACGCCACGTGCGCCACAATACGTATGCGGCGCACGTCGGACTGCATCTCGGTGTCAATCCGGACATCAAACTCGTCGGCGGCGACGGTTGGGGAGCGTTCCGGCTCATCGACCCGCAGGCGGTCAGCGAAGCCGGACTGCCTCACAGCTGTTCGACGGACATCACCGCACTCGCATCGAACAACGTGCTTGCGGGAATCGAAGTGCAGGTCCACCCAAATAACATGAGCCAGAAAATCTCCAATTGGTCGAAGCTGCTCGCCTACTCGCCGATGCAACGACGTGGACTCATCTGTATCTGGCTGCTCATACGCGACACCAGCCAATGGCAGTACCCGGCATTGGGCAGCATCATCGAAACGGCAAGCCATGCCGACGAGATGTTGGTCGGCGACCCATCCGTGGCGTCGCGTATGGGATTCGCGTTATGGGACGACTGGTTCGACGAGCAAGGCAACCCGACCGGCGGGATTGGAACATACCGGGACATGCTGAACGTCGAACGCAGCATGTTCTCACCGGACTGGAGCCGATGCGCCCCATCAACAAAACCTGTGACGACAATCCGTGACTGGGGATGGACAGTCATGGATGAAACAATCAGACACCAATGGGGCTGGGATGTCAGTGGATGGCGGAAGCCGGAAGCATACCGGGGAGGATTCTACGGGTATATCGGAGGTGAAAGCGTTGAACTCTCTTCCTGAAAATTTCGCAACCAACCAGCAGCGTTTGGAGGAAGCCAAGACCGAACGCTACCGTGCATTGCAGAAGATACGGACGCTTTGCGAAACAGGACGCCGTTCGCTGGTGGTCCCGTTCCTCATGGTCAACCTGCAACGCATCCGGCTTTGAAAAAATACGACTCTGGCAATTGGATGCGATCATGTTCGACGTTTCCAAATACATTGCGGTGAAGACCATACGACGGATGAGGGAAACCATCGGCGACCAGAGCACCGTCAAGGACGGGTATGCGGATTTGGGATGGGCGTTGGCAGACAAGGATGCGACGGTCCGTATGACCACATGGCTATATCAACTGTTGGAAAGAGAGAAGCTGACCAAGTTCGACTTGCCGGAAGGATTCCCCTTGGCCATGCTCTACTCCACCGAACCGCAACCGCAGAACAATCGAATTGACAGGAGGGCATCGGAATGAGAGAAAAAGAAAAAGCATGGTACGAGGTGACTCGCAGCATCAGCCAACTCGATGGCGACCAGTTGAGATCCATCGCGGATGATGTCCCAGGAAATCTGGAGGACTGCACGCTGCTGCTCGTCAGAGTGAGAAACGAGCCGGTCCGTGAATATGTGCATGGCGATGGCGAAGGCATACGCAAGGCGGGTGATCTCGCCGGCTTTTCCATCAGCCCACTGCCAGGGAACGGCGAACCCGAACTGCCGGAAGGAATCAGCAGATCAGCTCACTCTCTTGTGCCATGGCGGGCCCGCTTGAATTCAAAGGCGACGATGGAGAAGATGCGCACCGATTCCGCCGGCATTCGGAAAAGCGTCGAAGCATTGATGCCGGCAGACAGTTATGTCAGCGTAACGCTCCGCAGGCAAGGATATTTCGAACAGGCCCGAATTCGAGATTGGGTTGCCGACGAGCATTCCACCGTCGAGGACGGCAACGAATTTGTCGCCGCTCACACGCTCTGCGCGCGAGTCACCGCAGCATGCGCCGACAGCCGCCGGAACGCAGAACTCGCACAACGGGCTGGACAGGCCATGTTCCCGCTGCTCTCCAACATGAGCAGTCATCCCAGCTACCCAAAGTTGGGCGGACTCATCGTGACCTTGGCTGTCACCCTGTTGACGATGGTATTGTCCGTCATCACTCCGATTCGTCTTGCCACATTCTTCTGGCTGGCGGGAACGGTAGCGGCGATGCTGCTGGTGCCTTGGGTTTTGAGTGGACTACTCTCCGCAAACGCGAAAGCCATGCTGAACGACGACAACAGCACTCGAATGTACTTCCGAGTACCGCCGCACTACAAATTCGCATGTCTTGGACTGTTGGCGTACTGCTCTTTGATGCTGTTGCCGATACCGTCATGGTTGTGGATCGTTCCTCTTGCCTTCACTGTTGCAGCTGGAATCAGATGGTGGAGGAACACTCTATGGGATGATATTCTCCACGCCCACGCCGATACTGGTGGCTTCGCCGCAAACGCAAGGCGAATCTCAGTGACACCGAAACAAAACTCGGCATGAAAGACAAACGAGTGTATGCGACGGGATATGGCCCGCAACGCACCACTTTGGTCTTCAGCCCAATGACCACGACCACACTGTTCATGCCGGTGCAGAAATCCACGGCGGTGAAACAGGATCTTCACCCGGTGCCCGAACCATTGTCCCATGGAGGCGTCCTGATCGGATTGGACGATTCCGGACGTCCCGGATACTTGGATCCGACACAGCTCTATGGCGGAATCGCAATCAGCGGTGAAGCCGGATCAGGAAAAACCGTTCTGACCCACGGCATCAGCCAATGGGCCATCAGCCATCGCAATGATACCGGCCGTGACGTGTGGGGAACGGATTCACGACTCATCCACTTCTGGATGAAGGACGACACCGGAGTGGAAGTGCTGGACCGGTATCGGCAAACGCAGGGGATTGACTCCCATCCACGTGTCATATACCTCACCGACCCTTCCAGCATCGGTCTCGATTTGCTCGGAATGCAGGAGGGAAGGAACGCCCAGGAGACGGCGGAAAGCGTCGCCAAAACCATGAGATACGCATTCAATGCCGGCGACATTCAGAACGACTCCCAAAACATCATCACCCAATCCATGACCATCGGCGTGGCCGCAAGCCGATACGACCAACACAAGCCGGGGGACATCCTAAGAAGATGCAGACAACTCGAGCAACAGTATCCCGGGGCCGGTCAACTCAGGCAACAGCAGTCACCCATCGGCTGGGCCGTGGTCGCATTGTGTGGGTCGGATGGTCAAACCGGATCAGCCAGAGCGCTTGGACAGGTATGCAGGGCTCTCGCATTGGAGTTGAAGGACGATCCTCTCGGAATAGACATGACGTTGGCCGCGCGTGCCGCAGAACAACTGTACGGACGACCGGATCAGAAGGGGCAGGCGGCGCGAAGCGATCGTGAAATACTGCAGCGTACCAACGCCTCGGTGAACAAGGTCAACCAGTTCCTCGCCATCGAACACATGTTCACACCGCGACGCAGCACCGTCACATGGAAGTGGATATTGGATCACCCGGGCGACTATCACATCGTGCTCGCCCCGCACAATGGCCACTCGCTTCCCGAGCTCATGGACAAGATTCTGGGCTCGTGGCTCATGTACCGGTTCTGGAACACGGTGTTCGCACACTGCAAGGACTGGTTAACGCTTGGCAAACACACGATCTCTCTGCGACGAGCTGAGCCTGCTGGCGAACGGGTCGGACGACGTGTTGAAGAATCTTAGGGAGCAGGGGCGTTCGTTCGGATTGATTCTCGTGTTCGCCACCCAATACCCGACCCAGTTGTCCGACACGTTGTTGGATTCGTTCCTGGGGTACACGACGTTCATCAGCTACAACACGTCGATTCCGCGCATAGCCACGCTGACCGCGGCGCGTCTGACCGACAATGAGGGATTGGATGGGTGGACTGGAGGAGCGGTGACGAACCTCCCCAAATACCATGCCGCTGTAAGAACCAGAAACATGGAACAGATCCAGCCGGCATTCATCTGAGCGTGAAAGACTTCGACGACGGTTATCGCCCCGGCGACAAGTAGGACCGCAAAAAAACATGCCAACCCATCCGGCTTCCATTGATGCCCGGATGGGTTTTTCTTAATCTGTGTCCCCCGTGTTGTCTGAGAATGCAAGAAAACTTTGTTAAAAACCGAAAACCTATCGTTATCAACCGATTCCGTTGATACACTCGGGAAACGCAGGAGGGTTCCTTCAAACCAAATTCGAAGGGAATCCAATAATGGGCAACACCATAGAAATCGCCGCTTCCAGCAATCTTGTCGGAAGCTATCACGCCATGTTCGACGGCATCCTCAACTCGACCGCCGGACAGCTCATCACCAAGGTGGGCGCCGCTGCCGCAGTGATCTTGGCCTTGGGGCTTATCCTGGGAGGAATCAGCAAGGCGATGGGGCGAAGCAACCAGCTGGTCTCCATGTTCTGTCCAAGCGTCACACGAGTCATCGTCGTTCTCGCTGTCATCTTCATCTTCGCTGGCCCGACCATAACCATTCCGGCATTGCTGACAGCTCTTGACTGGATCGTCAACGCCGTGGGCAGCCAAGGCAAAGACTACCTCGGAATCTGATCGGGGAACATATTCATGGGCGAGCAAAGACAATTGCATCCAAGGGAAACCATGGATGACATCACCGAGGTCTCATCCACCGCATCAATCGAACGTAAGAACACGTTCATGATCACGAAAAGCACGGAAGCCCGATCCAAGACCGTGTTCTCGACAATCATCGGCGGTGTTATAGGACTGTTGATCTGTCTTATGCTCGCCCCGATCATCGGCATCACATTCGGCGTGGTGTTCATCCTCATCGGCTTGGTCGCCGCACCATTCCTCATGGTCGGCCAAGTCAAAGACCGGACCCAGCAGGTCCGATGGAAAAGACTCCTCAGGAGATTGCAGAGCCGGAACATCGCCGGAGAGGTTTCTACCCCAATTCGAATCAGCCAGAGCATCTAAGCAGTCTGAAGGAGATGTGGATACTGTGAGCGCTTCAACTCAAATGCAGCCCAGCCTCCCGGTCAGGATGAAAGCGCGACGGAACATGCTGTTCATTGTTCTGCTCGTCGTTCTGATGACAGTGGTCGTACTGCCCTCCCAAGCATTCGCCATGGTCGAGAACGATGGCGGTGCGAGTGCGCCGGCATGCGCTACGACCACAAGCACCCAAGTCGATTACACGACATGTCTTCCGTCCGGCCGATGGGGAAGCAATGTCGGCAGCATAACCAGCCGCATCGAACCATCGAGCGGCATCCTTGGTTTCATCGCCAACGTGCCCGCCATGATCAGCCATACGACGAGGGACATCCTGCCGAACATGCTGATGCAGATCACGCAGCTCTGCTGGTCGTGCGCCTTGTCGCTAAGCCAGTTCGCGGCAAGCTTCACCCCATTGAAGACCGCCGGAGCGTCGGTCGACCACGCCACGGCGAACCTTATCGACAGTGTCATGGCCGGCGGCATTCCCGCGGCGTTGATGGTGACCGCCATCGTCGTATGGCTTCTCGCGGCGGGATTCGACATCGGGACCACGAAAGAGGCGAGCAAACGACTGCTTGCCACGGTATTGTGTCTTGCGGCTCTCATCGTGTTGGGGACAGGAGCCTCGAAAACCGCGGAGAATGCGACCGAACCGGCGACCGGCAGTCCCTGGTGGGTTGTCAACACCATCAACGGCGCAGTCAACAAGCTCACCGTCGGACTTGATCTGGACGGGTTGAACGACGGCGAATCGAACATGATGGCGTTCAGCAACAAAGCACTCAACCGTAATACGAACTGCCAGGATTACCTGTATGCCCATGCACCAGCAGTACGACACCGCGACCAGCGGCAACGGGGGAGACACATCCTCTATCACCAAGGCCGTGAACCGCATGTGGGAGGAAACGGCTCTCCGATCGTGGGTGACGATGCAATGGGGTAATCCGTCAGCGGGGCCGAACACGCCGTCAGGTGTGGCCGACAACGCACAGCAAGCGTACTGCCATGTGCTTGACATGAACACGAACACCGATCCTGCGGTGCAAATGACATTGACGAATGCGGCAACCGGTTTGAGTATCGATTCCAGCACAGCGGAATGGTTGTTCAGCGAACACGGTTGGATCGACCCTCAGGACAGTTCCGTCAATGACAAGGAAAAGGAGCAGAACGACCGGGATAAATATGTTCGACTGACCAGAGCGGGGATCTTTTGGGAGACCTGCGGTATCGACGGCAGTGGGAAGGTGTACGGCCGTGACGGCTGGAACATCCTCGTCAAAAACATGGGGGACAAGGATACAGGAGCCATCAAAACGGGAAGCTCACCGTCAGATTGAAGAAGGATGGATTCAGCGACATCTCAGGCGGGAACGGGGCCCACTTCTACGGGGACGATGTCAAGGTAGACCAGAACATACTCCAATTGTGCAATGTGGCTTTGGGCACAAAGCAATTCAAAGGCGACCAGTATCAGGCCTTCCACAACGACAATGACTTCCGTGATTCGAGCGGCAACGTCCAGAACACGGACATCGCCGATGCCGCGAACCTGGGCTGGCGTTTCGATATCCCCAACGTCGGCGGAACCTGGCGTGAAGCCAACCTTGGTAACACGCAGGATTCTTCGACCGGAGAAGGAGCGATGCGAATCACCCTGGACAACCTGTACGGCAATTCAGCGCCTGACAATCTGGGTGCATTCGGTTCCGTGCTCGGTGGCATCTGCAACATGATCGTCTGGGGATTGCTCAGCGTCATCCTCATCATGACCAAGCTCATGCTCGTCCTGATGGTGCTGTTCCTCGTCGTAGCGTTCCTCGTGAGAGCTTTCCCCATAGGCGAAGCTCCGAAGAACGTGTTGAAGAACTGGGTGAAATACACGTGCAACCTGAGCATGACCGGCGGATTGTATTCGGCTTTGGGAGCCATCGCCACATTCATCTGCCAGCTTATGTTGAAGTTCTGTTCCGAAATGAGCAGCAGCTTCATGTACAACGTGATCAGCGGTTTCAGTCCGGTGCTTGCAATCGCGGCCATCAGCCTGTTTTGTACCAGCGTGCTCAAAGTCGGCAACCCGTTCAGTTTCAAAGCGATGATGGGAATCGCCACCGGTGGAGCCATGGCAGGCGGAGTGCTGGCCGGCCTCAGGAGAATCGGCGGAGGAATAAGCAGCGGTCTCCTCATGGGACGGCTCCTCACAAGCCGAAACCACGGCGGCATGTCCAGTCGCAACGCCGGACCGCGCCACAGGATGTTCGGTCCTACCGCCGGCGAAAGCAAACTCGACTCCATGCTCGATTCGGAGAGGAAGAATCTTGACCTCGACGGCGGCGACCGCAACCTGTACGGACGCAACGCGAAAAGAATACGATGCGATCGCAGCCCGCGGAGCAGACTCCCTCAGTTATAGATGGGGGCGCATGAACGAAGGCACCGTACGCGGGTCCTCGCAGGAGTCGCCGCACGTTCGCCAACCAAGCCGACAGAGCTCAGGCGTTCATGACGGGCGGCATGTCCTACGATGATCGCGTCAAGAACTATATGGCCCGCCATCCCGGCGCATCGCTCGGCCGCGCCCGTACCATGGCAAAAGGTGCAAGCCTGCTTAATCAGACCGCACGCGGCCTGGGCGGAGGAGCTATGCTGTTGGGCGCGACAGGCAAGGCAGCCCTAGGTGTCATGCAATCCCAACCGTTGCGTGACGTGGTCAAGCGTGGCGCCAAAGTCGCGGCGACCGGTATCGCCGCTGCCGCACTCACATCCAACCCGATCACACTGCCGGCAGGTGCAGTCGCATTGGGCAAGCTCGCCACCAACCGTGACCTCTGGCATGGAGCCAAGGTCGGACTCGACGCACTGGGAGCCAGAGCGGAGAAGAGCCGCAACGAAATCCTAAGCCTGGGCAACAGACCCACGACGGTCATGACTCCGATTGCTCCGGTCGAAGACAATCCGTTCGATCTCGATGAATCATTGAACGAGATGCACTCCGAGGACGGAAGTCTCAACTCCGATGGAGACAAGGCGTTCGGGTGGTGGAGAACAGCATGATGCACAACTTCCGGCAACAGGGCCACATGAGCGAGCAGGAAGCCGCCGACGCATTGGAGAGCGCGCGTATCACGGGAGAGGTCAAGGAAGCAGCGGCGAAATACCATGCGAACCTCAACGCGCCGAAGAACCCACCTCGCCAGAAAACGTCTGACGAGTTCGAAACGGATGGAGATGCATTCTGATGAACACCGACACTGTTACTCAGACGGCTGGGCAGGGAGCCGCCGATTTTCTCACCGTCCTGTTCGCTTGGATGTTCACGCCAACGGGAGCCGTGCTGACCCTGCTCCTGTTGGCAGTCGGCGGCGGCAGCGTCTTCATGAAGATCATGGGACGTTCGATGAGAATGTTGTCCGTTGCGGCGAGGATATGCGCGGGCCTGTTCTTCGTGTGGGTCATCAGCGGCGTCCTGGAGGCGATGGGCATTCCCATCCGTGAATGGATGCAGGGGATCGCTAGTCAGCTCCCGGATTTGGGCGTGTTGCTCAAAGCGTTTTTTGGAGAGGCTGTTGTTTACGGCATCCTAAAATTTTCGCAAAGAACTGTGGGAATGCGGGAATGGTTTGGCAGATGAATGCGGAAGTGTTTTTTCTGCCTGATCATTCCCGCATTGTGTTGTTTTCCTGTTGATTGGGAGAGCTGGTTCCACAAAAAAATGCGCCTCTGCTACACTGAATGTGGCCACATAAAAAAAGCGCGTCCCACGCCTCCACCTTGGCGGCGGAAAAACGTGAACAGAGGAGAAAACAGCATGCTGAAAAGCACGATTCTTGTCGCGGTCGCCGACATCAAAGGCGGCGTCGGAAAAAACGACGACAGCCATGCTCATCGCCGGATGCCTTGCCGGCGCGGCGAACACGTCACGGTTCTGGACGCCGACAACACCGGTGGCGCGACGCTCTGGGACGAATACGTGCGAATCGAGGACGATCGTCGTCGCAAAGAAGACGAAGCCAACGGGACTCCGCACAAACCCTACAAGCTGGGTTTCGACGTGATCCAAACCAATGACGTGATCCTCGGAATGCCCGACAGGATTCGCGAACGCTACAAAGGATGGGTCATCATCGACACGCCTCCATCCGATGCGGGAACGGTGCAGACGGCACTCCAGGCGGCCGACGTGTCAATCATCCCCTGCCAGCCGTCCATCAGCGATTTGAGCCATGCAGGGAAGACCTATGCGGCCGCCAGAAACGGCATCATCCTGCTCACGCGAGTGAAAGCGCGAACCAAACTCGCGCGTGACGCAGTGAAACAATTGGATGAGCTGGAGGCAACACGATTCGAAACGGTCATCCACGAGAGGGAAGCCATCAAGAATCTGTACGGAACCAACCAGATAGACAACAGGGATTACGCTTCCGTCACCCAAGAGCTCATTGACCTCGTCAAACAGTTCGGCATCGAGTAGGAGTTGAAACATGGTAAAGAATATCAACAGCGCTTTCGGACGCGGCCTGCAGGACACTCGCGACATGGGGCGTCGGCCTCTCCTATCCGAACCCCCCGAACCGAAGATGACGGTCGAGGCTCCCGAGCAGAAAGCAGTCTCTGAAGCAATCCCGGAAGATCATGAGACGAAAACGAATGAAGCATCCGGGAGGGCGGCCGGAGGAGCCCGTGTATTCGTTCGACCGGAGGCTCGGCACGAACCTGACGGATGAAAACTATCTCGCGCTGCGAATCAAGTCGGTCGAGACGAACATGACCACGCAGGCTCTTCTTAACGCCGCGGTGGAACAATGCTTCGTCAACGGAGGACTTGACATGGAGCTGGCCAGAAATACGCGCAGACCCGCTGACACAAAAGAGACTCGGCAGTATCCGAGTCTCTTTTTTCTTTTCCCGACTTCCACCGCTTTCACGCTGAGACTCCGGATAGTCTGACACTAGATAACACGTTCAGATTCTCAAGGAGACGAAGTGGCACGAAAAGCATCCGTTGAATCTCCAATGGACATCACCGAAGACAAACGGAAGAACGAAGTCGAACTGACGGCAATCAAACGCGCCATGCGAAACACCCGCTGGTGGAAAGTTTTCATCACCGTGTTCATGATCGCCGGAATCGTCGCTCCCGTCATCAGCATTCACGCAATCAGCACGCTGCAGGACATGGGTTCCATGTTGAGCGCGAAATACAAGGAGATCAGCGTAGACAAACCAGGGAAACAGGCAGCCTTGGCGTCCGTCAACAAATGGTTGGACACAAACAAAGGACCATTCCGTTACGGGACCACGAACCTGTTATGGGATTCGGCGACAAAAGTCGGATCCAGTGACGAGGACACCGGAACAGGAAAGGAACATACCGACTGGTGGAGCCACCAGTTCTCCCTGACCGACCTGTCCGACGGATCCACCCGCGACGTAACCCAGCTCATTTCATGGAAGAACAACGTGGCCACCGCCGTGGGAGAGCCAACAGTGCTGCCGTTGAAAGCAAGCGGCGCTGGCGGAGCCCAATCCTATACGCCATCCGGATACTCTCGCATCGACCAGGCGTCCAGCTTCCAGAACGTCGTCAACGCTTGGGCGAAAGCCTACATCGGGAAAGACAGCAACGCGTTCACCGTGCTGGTCGGGGATCCGAACAGCGAGCACGCCTACCAGCCAGCAGCCATCGGAACATTCAAAAACGTGAGCATCAACTGGCTTGTGGAGTGCGACAAGAACGGGCAATCCGTACCAAAGGAACAATCCAGTGACACGCCTCCCTATGCTGCGGCGTCGATCAGCATCACATTCGAACCGTATGCCGCGATGCAAGACAGTTCCGATAAGGGAAGCGACACGTCATCTTCGGACAACACCGGCGGCTCGACCGTCAAGACGAACATCACCGTACTGGTCAAGAACCCTACATCCGGTAACGCGAAGATCATCGACTGGGGAGCGGATGGCAGCGTCAGGACGTTGAGCCCCTATGCGAACGCACTGAGCAAAAGCGACGTGACCTCGGCGAACTCCGACGACGAGACCGGCGGCACCGATTCCGCCGGGACCACATCGCAGGACACCCAGTCCGACGATTCCACTGCCGACGGTTCCAAGGCATCATCGGGCAACGGCACGTCGGACAACACCTCAGACGGCACATCGTCGGACGGTACGGCATCCGACAGCCAAAACAACTAAGGAGACCATCATGGCCAATGACAAGAAACCGGAACTTCCCCCATTTGCGGAATTCGTCAACAGCAACGCCGACCTGTTCGGAGCGATCATCGTCATCCTATTCGGCATCGCGGTCGTCTGGACTATTATCAGCGGACTGTTCTAGAAGAGGAAACCGTCGTGGCATCGAGAAAAAACAAGACCGGCATAACCGTCGCCGGCATCCTTGGCGGCTTGGCCATCGTGCTCATAACCATCATCGTCATCATCCAAACCGGAGTATGGGCCACGGTCGCCCCACAATTCGGGTTGCCTGCAATAACCAGCATCAGTCAGATACTTCCGAGCGAAGACTCCATGCAGAAAACAAACATCGGCTTGGGGTTGAAAAACCGGACCTGTCGAAAATCGAAGGCCAGATCAAAGACGGTCTGACCTCCTCGGGGAACACCGGAGAAAAGGATTCCACGAACACGGATATGGGAGCGAGCGGACTGCCGGCTTCCGCAGCAAGCCCCATGAGCGTGTCCGAAGCCATCACAGCCGCCCGGAACCTCCCGACCGAAACACCCCATACGAAGGGCTACAATCGCGCCGAGGATTTCGGGGACTGGCAGAACAGCGACCAGCTTTGCGGATACGGAACCACCCGCGACTACATACTCAACCGTGACTTGACCGATCCAGTCATGGACTCCAATTGCAAGGTGCAATCCGGGACACTGCATGACCTATACGGGCCAGACCATCAACTTCCGGAAGAGCGTCGTGAAGAACGGGAAGACCGTCAGCGGAGACAGCACCGCAGTGCAGATCGACCATGTGGTCGCCTTGAACGACGCATGGGCCTCCGGCCTGTGGAAGAACTCAAGGAAAACGATCGCGTGAAATACGCGAACGATCCGGACGTGCTGCTTGCCAGCCAGGGGGATGCCAACAATGCGAAAAGCGAGGGCATCAACCTGTACGGGAGCGGTGTCCCCAAGAAGTCCGTCGGACGATGGGCCGCATCCACCCATCCGTCTGGCTGCCGAGCAACAGCGGCTACCAGTGCTCCTACATGGCCAAGCGCGTCTACATCAAAGACAAGTATGGACTTTCCATGAGCAGTTGGGAGAAAAGCGAGACGATCGGGTTCCTCGAGCAATGTCAAACCGCTGGGGAATAGGAAAATCCGGGAATTCGCTGATTCTTTCAACATCCTGCCGTTAACGGCTGAAGCGGCACGGTATGTTGAGGTATCGGGACGAAGGTTCATTCCTCAGCCCAAGTCCCCTCGGTGTTAATCCAGGTTTTTCGGATTCTCCTATGGTGCGGCTTCCCCTTGTGGACTTTTTGGGTGAGCCGCACCTTTTCTTTTTCTGAAACAATTCTGTTATGCCTGTTAAACTGAATATATCTACATAGAGTATGGAACAGCAAGGAGATCCATTGTCTGAAGACAAGACCGAAAAAACTCGGCGACTTTATGCGCCGCGTAAAAGACGACACGGTGCTCAACCTGTACTTCGTCACGGAGACCGGGTCGAAAAGAATACCGACGCCACTGTTCGGCAACCCCACTGCGGAACAGCTGAGGGACAACAGGTACCTGCAATCCCAGGTGGTCGCATCCCGCAAGCACTATTGCAATGAGGTGATCAGCAGCGGATGGACCGTCCACGTGGATACCAAGTTCGATCAGGAGGCTTTCGAGAATGCCTAAAGTGGATAGAGGCTGGAGAATCTGCGGACGTCAGTTCGGCTTTCTCGGCACCAGGCGCCTGCCTTAAACCGTGAATATCTTTCATTGGGATTTTCTTCTACGATATATGCCTGTTATACTGAATATATCCACATAGAGAATTGAAGGAAGACCCACCAATGAGCCACGCAGCCAACACAAGCATACAAGACATCCAAAACGGAATAGGAGACTTCGTGCTCCGTCCCGAAGCAGACCGCAACAGCCTCGACGGCTATATGAAACTACCCGAACAAAACCGTCTCAACACCTGCTCCCATGGATGTCTCATCGAACAAGGCGTGAAATCACACATGACCTACCACGATGACGGCAGCGGAGACAGGACACTCTGCAAAGACGACCCGGACTATGGGCAGTATGTCGCAGCAGGCAATCCAACGAGCGTTCCCGCGAATCCCGTCATCTGAATAGAAAGAACGAAAACATGTCCATTAAGTCAGCGCAAGCGAAACAACAGCTCAGAAACAGCGATGGCACATTCGCCAACGAGAACAAGAATGCGGGACTTCCCTCCAACGACATGATTCAGCGTGCCTCCAAATTGTTAGCGAAAAGCTCGGCGACCGTTGATGAGCCGATCATCAAGCCCTCCGTGAAGTCGGAAGGCTACATGGGATCCACCGCCATCACCGGCGGCAAATACGATGCCAGTCGCAGTCCGGCGGAAAACGCGAAACTCATGCGCGCGGACATCAAAGCATTGCAGAAGAACGGTCAACTTCCAAAAGATTGGAAGATCGGAGTCCGAACAAGTACAGGTTCCGCAAGTTGGAGAGCCCGATTCACCATCCAACTGCCGGAAGGCGAATCCTCCACATACGTGCGACCCACGCCGAATATATGGCTGCGGATTCCGAAGACCGGATCATCGGTCCGGAACACAGGGCCGGACGAGGAATCATCAAAGCTCATGGAGGAAGCGCCTCCTCCGACGAATGGGATGAAACAGCACGGCGAATCAACCAGAAAATCCAGAACAACGAACAGCTGACCGTAGAAGAGCAAGCCTGCGTCATCGAAACTCCAAAAAGTCCGCAACGCAAAGAAACTCTGCCAGCAGGTCGGCGACCAGTACACGTATCAGAACAACAACGCCATGGTCGACTACTTCGACACGGACGGATACGTCACCCGTGCAAGCCGTGACCGGAATCAAGAAACCAGAAACAATGAGTGAACCAGTACGAAACTTCAAACAAATCATTCGGATCAAAGGCACCGGCGATGACGCTTACCCAATCCCGGAACGTTGATGCTATGGGGAGACAACTGGACGTTGTTGGATTGGATCCGGCAACACACGGACTACAGCAAGGACACCAGAACAACCCCCGTTGACGTTGACGTGCTGACTCGGCTTCACGAGTATGCGACCGGTATCGCCAACCAGAACGGGCGCCATGATGTTCGACGTGGTGAGGCCGCGTGCATCGTCGCCGGAGTGGAATCCGTGCAATCCTATCTGCGACGCAACCCTGGCGTGGAACTCGAATTCGCATTGATTCAAACGGATTCGCATCCATCAGACCACATCGAGGAAGAAGCCTAATCGTGTCCGAGAAAATCGACCTGCAGCAGGAAGCATTGAATGCCTTGAAGGATACAGGCCTTGGAAGTGACAGCCTCAGACAAGCATTCATCAAAGGTTATCGCGCTCACGCCTACCGTCAGCCCAGCCAGGAAGAGGAACATGTTGCGGCCGTCACGATGTCTGGACGCATGCGTTCCATCTTCCACTTGGAAGAATCGGATGAAGACAATCTGACCAGCAAGTGTTCCTGCATCTATTCTGATATTCAACCGCTTTGCATGACGCCTACGACAGGTTCGGGACCGAAGATGACCGGCGACTCGTCGAACTGACCAACCTTGTTGGCCGAAACTGTCATGAGCTGGAAGGCTGCCTTGTCATCTTCACGTGGAAAGGCGAGCCGAAAGCCGGGACACTCCAATTCAACGGCATGAGCGACCTCAGCGTTCGAGACCTGGATTACGACACGGATTACGTGTTGGAAGTCTGGCCGGACGGTTCCATCCACGGCGTCAACAAGAACGTGTACGACCTGCACGTGTTCGCAGGAAAGAAGAGCAGCAATTGAGCAATGAAACAGTGACGCGAGTCGGTGACGCCGATCCGGTAGAACATCCCGCACACTACGAATTATCCCACCCCGGTCTGGAATGTATTGACCTGACCGCCGGCATGAGCTTCTGCATGGGCAACGCCGTCAAATACGTGTGGAGATACCGGTCGAAGAACAAGCCGGTCGAAGACCTGAGAAAGTCTCTCTGGTATACGCATTATGCGGAAAACAGGAACGAGCCTGTCGCTTTGACCTGCCGTCAGCTTGGCATCATCAATGCGCTGCAGCATCAATCCCAGACGGAACAATACGAATTCCAGTTCTGGAATGCCTTACGGTTCGGAGATTATCCGAAGATGTGCCGGGCTATCGAGTTGATGATTCGACTGGCAGAAGGAAAGAATATCGACGATATTAACCAGGAGCTGGAATCTTGAACGGGGCATCATCGATCAACATCCCTTACAAGAACGAATTACGAGACCGTCAAGGATGCGGCGAATACGGGAGACGGCACAAGCCACTCCTTGATGCGGCGATCAATGACATACGTATCCGATTCGAAGGGAAAACGGTAGAAGTCGAATTCAATGACACAGCCCCGAAGCCACTGCAAGGCTTTACAGTCACCGCGCCCGTTCAGATTCTGGAACACAACACCGGATGCTGGTGGGAGAGAACAATCACGGCACGAATCAGAGACGGCTCAACCATTCCCGTCGTGTTGGATCACGTGTATTGGAATTGGATCACCGGCACACCCATGCACATTCATCTCGACGGCATTCAACGCATCCGGGTCATCGAAGACAAGCATCATCAAAGAGAGGAAAACAATTGAGCGTGAACCAACCGTTGACGGACAGCGAAGCCAAGAACATTTTCATAAACGGCGCGGAGGACTTCTATTCACTGTCGGCAAACCCGCAATTCTCCAACGTAGCCGAACTGTTTGACGCCTGGCTTACCGAGCATGATCGCCAACTGCTGGCCAAAAACGGAAACCGAAGCAGGGAAACGAATCTCCAGCGAACTCAAACTCGAA
>ENA-OPYV01000237-OPYV01000237.1-human-gut-metagenome-genome-assembly--contig:-NODE-237-length-17385-cov-2.298992_pt1 | contig 17385 bp, 21 predicted proteins | sample MGYA00242474_ERZ504485 | MGnify/ENA primary metagenome ERZ504485 (study PRJEB26092, sample SAMD00036263) | human gut metagenome | host: Homo sapiens | study: EMG produced TPA metagenomics assembly of...
GGTTTGTTCATGCCTGATAGGAGTAGAAATACTTCTCTGTTTTTAGCTGAAAATAAACTTCCCATTTTCGTTCTCCTCCTTATTCTTTAGATGTTAAAAATTTAGCGTAATGTGTCATACATCCTTTCAACATGGCATCTACACCAACTGAAGTGATTGTACCACCAGAGATACCGTCTACCTGGAATTCCGGATTTTCAACTTTTCCGTTCTTTACAACTCCCAGTGCAACGGCTTCACCGTCCATTACATGCTTGTCCTTAAATTCACTCTGGAAATGTTCTGATGCGATTTCGGCTCCCAAACCCGGAGTTTCAGACGCATGAGAGAAGTAAGTTCCGTATACTGTATTCTTGTCTTCGTTCAAGGCAACATATCCCCAGATAGCACCCCAAAGACCGGCACCGTATACCGGGATTACATATTTAGTCTGTCCTTCGATTTCACATACGAAGATGTGAGCACGACCGTTTTCCTTGAAATCTTTTTCGTAAGAAGTCACGAAAGCACCTTCATACGGAGTCAGTGTGCCGTCTTCAGCTACCACCATATCCGATTTCACCACTTTTAGCAAATTCAGCCTCTGCATCCTGCACACCCTTGATGCCCAGTGAAGAAAGAATCTGCTTCTTTGTATCCAGCTCTACGTTCTTTCCCTGCAAGTCGCGCAAAGAAGAGTTCACGAAAGCCAGCAAGAATGCTACGATAACAACCATTACCGAAGCATAAATGATAGTATAAGAGTTACTATTAGTATTCATTGTATTTTCGGTTTTTTATTTGTTAGACATAGCACGTTTTGCACGGCGAGAAATGTTATTCTGAACTACTACATAGTCAATCAGCGGAGCGAAGATGTTCATCAGCAGGATAGCCAACATCATACCTTCAGGATAACCCGGGTTCAATACACGGATAATGATTGCCATGGCACCAATCAGGAAACCATATACAAATTTGCCGTTTCAGTACGTGAAGAAGTTACAGGGTCTGTAGCCATAAACACGGCACCGAAGCAGAAACCACCCAAGCACAAGTGTTCGTACCAAGCATCTTAGCCATTGCAGTGTCCGGACCGATGGTATTGAAAATCCATCCCATTACCGACACCACCTACAAATACTGACAACATTGTCTTCCAGCTTGCCACACCTGACCACAACAGGATAACCGCACCGATAGCAATAGCGATTACGCTGGTTTCACCGATAGAACCCGGAATCAGACCAGTTACCATATCCCAAGAGAAAGCAGGATATGCCATCGCATCAGTTGCAGTAGAAGCCTGTCCCAGTGCTGTAGCAGCAGTCAGACCGTCTACATTGCTTCCCAAGCCAAAGATGCTGTCGCTAGATACCCATACAGTATCACCAGACATTTTGGTCGGATAAGCAAAGAACAAGAATGCACGAGTAATCAATGCAGGGTTAAAGATGTTCATACCTGTACCACCGAATACTTCCTTTGCAAAAATTACAGAGAAAGCAGTAGCTACAGCCAGCATCCACAACGGACAGTCAACCGGCACAATCATTGGAATCAGCATACCTGAAACCAAGAAACCTTCCTGAATTTCTTCCTTCTTCCACTGAGCTACCACAAATTCGATACCCAGACCCACTACATATGATACAATGATTTTCGGCAGTACAGCCAGGAAACCATAACCGAACATTTCAATGAAACTGCCTTCTACATTTGCAGCATGGAAATGCTGGTAACCCACATTATACATACCGAACAGCAAGGCCGGTATCAGCGCAATCACCACGAACGACATGATACGTTTGCTGTCTATCGCATCGTGGATGTGCGTACCTGTCTTCGAAGTAGTGTTCGGAACAAACAGGAATGTTTCAAACCCGTCGAACACAGAACGAAAAGCATGAAATTTGCCTCCCTCTTCAAAGTTAGGCTTTATCTTATCGAGATAATTTCTTAACGCGTTCATTTATTAATAATCGTTTTAGTTAGCATTAACACATTTCACGGCGGAGCATGTCGAGTCCGTCACGAACAATACGCTGCAATTCCATCTTTGAAGAGCAGACAAATTCACACAAGGCAAAGTCTTCTGGAGCTACCTCGTAAATACCCAGTGCTTCCATACGGTCAATATCGCCCGCGATGATTGCCTTAATCAGGTATTCCGGCAGAATGTCCATCGGAAGAACATGGTCGTATTCATTCGACATGATCATGTGGCGTTCACCACCCTTCACACGTGCATCCAACACATATTCTTTCTTCTTACCCATCATCCAGCTGAAATAAGAACGGCTGGTACTGAAATCATTGAAACGCGGCATGATCCAACCCAGCATTTCGTGAACGTCGCTTCCTTCCGGAATTACGGTCAACTGGCTGTGGAAAGCTCCAAGATAACCGTTGGCAGAAATCTGCTTACCGGTCAGCACGTTACCGCTGATGTAGCGCAAAGCCTTGTCTTTTGTTACGTTGTTTTCGAATACACCTGTCAGCTGTGCACCTACTTTCAATTTCACGTATGCAGGTTTAAGTACTTCAGAACCTGTCACTGCTACCGTGCGGGTAAAGTCTACATGACCCGTATTGAACAGACGGCCAATGAAGACAACAGCCTGCGGATCGATAGTCCAAACTGTTTCACCCTTGTTTACAGGAGCGATGTGGTTAATCTGTACACCAACGTTACCAGCAGGATGCGGTCCGTCAAATACAGTTACTTCCACGTTCTTCGCCTGCGTCAAAGCCGGTGATTTCTGATTTACACTGATACTCAGGTATGTCTTGGCTATCTTAGCCAACGCATCCAATCCAGTCTGGAAGTTTGCTTCTTCGCCAGAGAGCGCCAGTTCGAATTCTGGAGCCAGCGGGTTTGTGTCGAATGCAGAAACGAAGATAGCACGAGGTGCTACAGTCGGATCAGCCACTACGTCATACGGACGCTGACGGATAAACGCGAACAAACCGGCATTCAGCAGCATTTCTTTTACAGCAGCACCATCAAGTGCAGCTACGCTCTTCTTACCGAATTCTTCAAAGTCCTGTTCCGTAGCAGCCTGTACGGTGATGCTCATCACCTTACGTCTTGCCCCACGTTCCACGCTTGTCACTACGCCGCTTACCGGCGAAACAAATTTCACTTCTGGATGATTCTTGTCTACAAACAAGGGTCCTCCGGCCATCACATATTCCTGTTCCTTAACGACCACTTTCGGAGTCACGCCTGTAAAATCATCGGGACACAGAGTATAGAATCCCGGCTCTTTCACAGCCACCACTTCCGCAGCCGCCTTACCTTTCAGGTTTATGTCCAAGCCTTTACGCAACTTAATTAAATTTGCCATATTAGGTTATAAAAATGGTTTGTATTTGCGTGCAAAATTAAATAAAAAGAGGTGAAAAGAATATTTGCCCATCGAATTAGAGAAATATTTCTTTATATCGAAAGGCAAATATTAAATAACGATGACAAAAGAGGCTATTCTGCCATATAGAGAGAGCAAAATCTAACTTAATATCCTTTGTGCTGGTGCAGCTGAGGATTCATGTCAATCACTTTTTCCGGAATCGGGAAGACGGTAGTATAGCCGTTTTCCTCCCCAGGAAGCTGCGGACGACAACTGTATGAACGGGTAAAAACCCCGAAACGAATCATATCCTGCCGCCTCCAGCCCTCCCAGGCCAGTTCCATCATTCGCTCATCCAGCAAATTTTCCAATGTAGCAGTTCTAGGAGCCATACCTACCCTACTTCTCACTAAATTCAGTTCTGCATCGCCATTTTCCCCATTCCGCACCTTGGCCTCACTTTGCATGAGCAACACGTCGGCATAGCGGAACAACACGATGTCATTGTCTAGCAATTTTCCATCCTTAAGCCCCGTCTTATCGACTTCGTATTTTTTCATTCGGGCTCCGGCTGTTTTCTCGTACGGCTTTCCTGACACATCCAAGGCTACGTTCCAAGGCTCATATACCAATGGAGTAACCCCGTCATCCAGCAAGATCTGATTTCCCCTCCAAATCTTTTACCGGACCGGCAAAATAACAGTAATCAAAACGGGCATCCACCTGTGGCGTATCGTAACCGAAGGTTTCCAGTACCTCTTTTGTCGCTGATGAGCCATTTTCTCCACTCAGCCCATACGCCTTGGCATGGTTGTAATGCCGCGAACGGAACAGACAGATAAACTGGTTGGTGTATAAGGTCTTGCTCATGGGGATGACAAATATATTCTCCTCTGAGGACTCATTGAACACGGCAAAGTTGGCTGTATAATCCTTTTCCAGGGTATATCCTGCTGCTGTAATCTTCTCACAATAATAGTTCACCGTTTGCCAGGCATTCAGACGTTGTCCCTCCACTTCGAAAAAGATAGATTTCCCGTCCGGACGGCTTCCGTCTGTCCAATCATCATCGGTATAAACTTCCGCATTCAAGGCTAACTTAGCGAGCAAAAACCACACCACAGGCTGTGTCATTCGCCCGTAATACACTCCCGGCTGATTGCTCCGTTCTTCACTCAAAAGAGAGGAAGATTCTGTAAGCTCTTTTACAATGAAATTAAACACTTTAGAGCGCTTTTTCTGAACAATATCTTCAACTGCCGGATCACTCTTTTCAATCAGTGGAACACTCCCGAACAAATCCATGATATAATAATAAAACATGGCTCTCAATGCCCGGACTTCAGCCACACAATCTGCTACATTTTCTTCGGGATGTTTTTCAGCAAAATCCTGTATTCTTTCCAAAGAGCCATTACACAAAATCACCGTACGATACAGGTATTCCCAAGTGGCATAAACCGCCTCATTGTTCACTCCCCAGCGATGCAGATATAATCCCTGCCAGAACCCACCGTCATACCAGTCCCCTCCACGTGTGGGCATGATAGCCTCATCAGTAGTAAACGTATTCAAATCATAGATACCTCGGCCAGTCCCCTGAAGGCCCTGACTGTCGACATATCCACCCACGTAATTATACAACGAAAGCACCCCATTTTTCTGCACGTCCGACAAGGTAGAATAAGCCGTTTCTTCATCCAGACGGTCCTTCGGATTTTCTTCCAGATAACTACTGCAAGAAGTCCATAACAGAAGAAAAACGATGCAAATAGTATTGAGTATATTCTTTTCATAATAAGCAGATTAAAAGTTAAGACCTAAACTAATCATATAAGTTCTTGAAAGAGGATAAGTACGCTTGTCGTCCACCCCAAAAGTATCGTCCACCAAGGTAGAATTAATCAGTGGAGTCAGCCCCGAATAGCCGGATATTGTGCCCAGGTTGTTAATGGTCAGTGCCAGGCGTGCCCCGTGCAAGAAACGCTGTTTTTGATAGGTACGTTCCAACCCACAGTCAGGTAATCAAAGTTCACATAATTGCCACTTTCCAGCCAATAATCCGTTGCCGTCAGGTCATGTATATTCCGTGCCGGAGCCTCTGCCAACACATTGTAGTCCGGCAAGCTGTTCATGTTCATGTAACTCAGCGCCGTACCATTGTAAATCTTATGTCCGAATGCTCCGTTTATCTGCAACGACACATCAAAACGCTTGTAACGGAAACTGATGTTGGAACCTAACAAGGTCTTGGGGGTAGCCTGTCCGGCCACGTAACGGTCCTCCCCCTCCTCCAGGTTCACGCCTCCTCCATTCAAGTCAGCAATCTGATAAGTATATCCTCCGTTCCCATCCGAAACCAGTCCTTCACAATGTGGCAGATAGAAAACGCCCAACGGCTGTCCTACAATCTGATACACGATATTATTGTATCCGCCATGCAGTCCCGCACCGTTCAGTCCGGCCAAAGCCGTATATTGCGCCGCACTGATGTATTCTCCTTCATACATACCGCTCAGCGACAGCAATTTGTTCCGCTGGAAAGTTACGTTTGCGTTGATATTCAGCTCCATGTCCTTGGTCCGTAAGGGAGTGATACCGATGGAGAGTTCCGTTCCACTGTTCCGCATGAGCCCAGATTAGCCAAAAAGTTTGTTATAGGCAAACGGAGGAACACTGACATCATACATATACAGCATATCCCTTGTCTTCGACAGATAATAATTCACCGACAGCAACAAGCGGTTTCCGTAGAATCCCATGTCCACCCCCGCATTGAAGGTCGACTTGACTTCCCATTCAAATCCGGATTGACGTTTTTCAGGCTCTCATACGTCACCAAAGGCGAGTTTCCCACCGGAGTTACCCCGTTAGGACGCACCAGCGCCATGGTAGTATACGAATCAATCCCTCCTTGATTTCCTGCCAATCCATATCCCAATCGCAGTTTCAGATTATCAACCAGGTGAAAAACGTCTCATAAACTTCTCACGGGTTATATTCCACGCTGCAGAAACAGAAGGGAATACGCCCCATTTATGATTCCCGTCCAAATTTGAAGATGCATCCGTACGCAAGTTCACCGTCAGCACGTAACGGTCGTCGTACGTATAATTCACACGTCCCAGAAACGACACCAGATGCGGCTCTTCATAATAGGAGCCGGTACCTTCCCAAGGACGCAATGCCCCGCCCTGCAGACTGTGATACCCCAACTCATTGGAAGAAAAATTAGTCGTGGTCGTGTAAAAGCCGTGAAAACGATTCTTCTCCACTTCCCCTAAAGCCAGCACATCCAGAAAGTGAGCCCCCAACTGCTTCTGATACGTCAGCATCAGGTTTCCTAATAAAGCTTCCGACTTCCGGTTTCCCCGGTAAGCCTGTCCGTTGGCCCATACCGTTGTTGGCAGGAACTGGGCGTTTTTTTTTTCTGTTGACTATACGTATAAGAGCCAAATAGTACCATCTTCAAATCCTTCAGCAAATTAAAAGTCAGGCGGGCGTGCGAACTGAAATAAGAAGTCTCCTCGCGGTTGTCCACGTCCATCCAGGCCAATGGATTTGTAATCTGACTGGCCGTCGTAATCTGGTCCCAGCTCCCGGTTCGATCCGGAAATCAGGAAAAGTAGGATTAAAAGCGGCTGCCGAATAAAAAGTCTTCTGTAAATCAAACAGCGTACGGTCGCGTTTCATCGAGCCGAATAACCCCAATTCACAGTCAATCAGTCCGTCAAGCATCTTCTGCGACATATTCATATTGGCCGTAAACAGTTTCATGCCTCATTCTGAATCACTCCCTCACGATTCTGAAAGCCTAACGACACCCTGTAATTGGAAGCCGCACCACCCCCATAAAACGCAATGTTATGATTCTGCTGCAAGCCCGTCTGTTCAATGGCTTTCTGGAAATCCGTATCATATCCCTTATCCAGGATATTCCATCCTCGCTCAGCCGCCAGCTTGCGATACGCTGCTCCCGAAAGCATATCCAACCGGCGATAAGCGTGTGACACACCAAAACTACCGTTGTAGTTCACGCGCGTCTTCCCTGCCCGGCCTTTCTTGGTGACAATATTAATGACTCCCGATGCTCCACGTGAACCGTACTGGGCCGTTTCCGACGCATCCTTCAAAATCGTAAAAGACTCTATATCGGTGGGATATACCGAAGTCAGCATCGTCAAATCACCCAATACCCCGTCCACGATAATCAGCGGGTCATTTCCACTAGTCAAGGAAGTCGTACCACGCAAGCGGACCGACTCCAGCGCCGCCATTCCATTGTTACTCTTCAAGATGGTAAGTCCCGGCACACGTCCCTGAATGGCTTCCAGCGGATTGGTTATGAGCTCACGGTTCATCTGCTTTTCCGTAATCTGTTCCACCGAACCGGAAATATTCTTCAGACTACCACGGGCATACCCGATGTTATAAATTGAATCGGGAGGCAATTCGTCTACATTCTGTCCTTGTACATAAAGTGGGAATCCGGCTCCCATACACCCTAAAAACAACAAGCTGTACAAAGCCTGAGATATTGGCTGCATTTTTATCCATAGCATACTTATTTAAGGTCAAAAGGGCGTGAAGATACCCAAACCTCCACGCCCCGTATAATCAGTTCCTTCTTTTCACAAAGAAAAGATATTTCTACCGATAAAGCAAGCCCTGAGCCATGTTATTTCTGCCCGGTCATCATTTTTCTTCCGCAAACATCGGATCCCATGCCGGAAGTTGTATCGGCTTCTGCTTGAAGATGTCCAGCACCTTCTTCGGTACATATTTCGTTTCCAGCACCAGACGGAACATATACTCATTGAACCATTCATCCGTCATAATCAGGTGTCCCTGATAGCCCGATGCAGCTCCCCAACTGTTTTCCACCATCCATTTCTTCGGTTTTCCGTTCGCGTCCAAATCTACTGCCATCAGTGTCATGGCATGTGCCGACATGCTGGCAAACGTCTGGATACGTTCTTTCTTATCCATTCCGAAAGTCGTACCCATCAACGAACCGAAATCATAATTGTTTACATCCAGCAGCCCACGCTTACTGTCCAGCTGTGTCACGTCGCTTGAGAAATACATCCGTGTGCTGTCCTTCAATGACGCAATGGCCATTTCCTTGATTTCCTCTACTGGCAGATTCACATACGTCCAGTTCTTTCCATCGTAACGATGACGGTCGTATGCAATTTCGTAACACTTGTAATATTCACGTGAAGGATCGTTCATCACCATCACATAATTAGTCAACAGGTTCGTATCACCGTATTTTTCCAGGAACGACATCGGTGTGTGATGCTCTGTAGCCACCACATTCCCTTTGCTGTCCTTACGTACATAGTCGAACTCAGTCGGTGGCACTCCTAAAGTCAGCACCAGCATACGATACACCGTGCTCAGCATCTCTTCCTTACGGCTTTCAATCGTTGCAGCCTTCTCTCCTTTAGCAGCCATTTCTCTCAGTTCCAGTCCGAATTCCTTCAGCTTCAAGCCAATCAAAGAAGACATGTACGAGGTGTGTTCACTGCTGTATGTTTCCGGCATAGCCTCTTTAGGCACGAGACCGTATTTCGACACGATGTCGGCTACTCCCGTAAAGGTACCTCCGTCGCTCAGTGGATGCTTGAACAACCATTCCACTGTCTGGTCGTTCATCGGTTTACCAGCCGTTTCAATAACTCCCTGCAAGAACAGATTGGATTTTCCAGCTGGTCCCAGAAGAAAGAATATACCTGCGAGAACTCCAGTCCCGGCAAGTCATAGCGTGCAATGGCCTTGGCACGCATCACATTCAGTCCCGTAAACAGCCAGCAACGGCCAGACGACTGCTGGTCGGTGATACCTTTTGATTCCACCTTAATGGAAAAATCTGTATTCAGCGCCTTCTGATTTTCCTGGTTCAATGCCAGTTCCTTGATGCTGGTACCTCCCATGGCATTCCGCAATGCCTTGTCGGCAGCCGTATTCTGATAACTACTCTGAATTTTTTTCAACATATCCGGAGAGATGCCTCCATCCTGAGCCTGTACCGTCAGTCCGAAAGCCAACAGACAAGCAGCCAATGTTACGTGTTTCTGGTTCATTCTATTATTGGTTTTAATTGAAAATTGTTTCTTAATCCTTTTTTAACCGAAGTCGTTACAATTCTTAAAGCCCGATGCACGACCAACAAAGATACTCATCAACGGACTCAGCAAGTTAAAGAAACTATACGGTAAATACACCAGTGTAGGCACATTCAGTATCGTGGCCTGCGTCATTCCGCATGTGTTCCAGGGAATCAGCGGACTGGTCACCGTGACGGCATCTTCCGTTGTTCGGCTTAACAGGCGCGATTCGTATCCGTTCTTCTTATAAATATCCTTGAACATGTTTCCGGTCAGAATAATCGAAATATACTGGTCGGCAGTAGCCAGATTCAGGAACAAACCGGAAGCTACAGTTGCCGCTACCGTACTTGCCAGCTTATGCGTAAAACGTACAAACATACGCGTAATGCTCCCCAACATGCCACAGGCCGTCATAGCTCCACCCAGGCACATGGCACAGAGAATCAGCCATACCGTATCCATCATACCTCCCATGCCACGGGTGGCAATCAGTTCGGTCAATGCAGGAGTAGAAGTCTGCAACGACGTACTTCCTGATAAAGCTAACAAAACTCCTTTATATAAAGCTTCCCCTCCGCTCACTCCGTCACCCGGCCACTTCACGGAGTACATCTGTCTGGAAAACCAGCATGCACACCACAGCCAAAGCGGTCGATATGAATAAGGTAATAATAGAAGACACCTTACGGGCAATTAATATTCCTGTCACCACCGGCACCAGCAACACCCAGAAAGTAATATGAAAACGTTCTGCCAGTCCGGTAGTAAACACGGCAATCTGCGAACTGTCTGATGCCTCATGCGAAAATCCGGCTATTGTAAAAATAACCAGTGAAATGACCACCGAAGGCACCGTGGTGTACATCATGTAACGGATATGCGTAAACAGCGGCGTATCTGTCACTGAGGAAGCCAGGATGGTCGTATCCGAAAGCGGAGAAACCTTGTCGCCGAAATATGCACCCGAGATAATCGCTCCGGCAATCCAGCCTTCTTCAAAACCCTGTGCCTTGCCGATACCCATCAAGGCAATACCGATGGTCGCAATGGTGGTCCACGAACTGCCTGTCATGACCGATACCACTGCACAAATCACACAGCACGACACGAGGAAAAATTTCGGATGAATAATCTGTACCCCATAGTAAATCAGCGTAGGTACCACTCCCCCTAACATCCAGGCTGCAGAAAGTGCTCCGATAATCAACAGGATAATCAAAGCCGAACTCACCCCCGCAATGTTGTTGATAATGGCATGTTCAATATCCTTCCAGCTCACCCATACCGGCTCATACCCAAAGCCGCACACAAAGCCGATAGTCAGCAACAAACAAATCTGGCTACCTCCGCCCAGCGCGTCAGCCCCCAACAGACGAATCGTAAAGAAAAGTAATACCACCAATACCGCTACAGGCAGCAAAGACACCAGCGGAGAAGGAATCTTCATTTTTGCGTCATTTTTATCCGTTTAAGTCTAATTTCATTACTAAATTAATAACGGCTGCAAATTTCCGAATATTTTTCCAATTTTCCATACAAAATCCATATATATTTACATTTTATGCTACGGAAATGAATAAAAATAGATTTCCAATTCATTTATACCAACCGTAAAAGGGCATCACCCAAAACTTAAAAACTACTAATAACACCCTCAAAGACCCTTTTCTTCGAGGGTTATTTGTACATTTGTCTATAATTTGCATAAATAAAGAATGAGTAAAGCCACGCGCATAAAACAAGCCATACGTATCACGGTCATTTCGACACTGGTATTCTATTTCGGTCTGATTGCTCTGCTGAACCTTCCGGCTGTCCAACACCGCATCAGTACGTATGCTGCCCGTGAACTTACCCGTCTCACCCAGGCCGAAGTCAGCATTGGCAATGTAGACTTAGGGGCTTCTGAACCGCGTCGTCATCCAGAACGTGCAGATAAAAGACCGGCAGAAGAAAGACATGCTCGGCATTTCGCGCTTTTCCGTCAAGATTGACATTCCCTCTCTCTTCCGTGGAAAAATCCGTATCAGCAGTGTACAGCTATTCGGACTGGATGCCCGCCTGAACCGTGCCCACCCCAAGGCTCCCCTGAATTGCCAGTTCCTGATTGACACTTTTGCTTCAAAGATACGACAAAGAGCGAAAAGTCGATTGACCTGCGTATCAATTCCGTACTTATCCGCCGCGGACAAATCCACTACGATGTGCTGTCGGAATCCAACACGCCCCGCCGGTTCAATCCTCATCACATCGGTATCAGCGAACTTTCGGCAACCATCTCCTTAAAGGCCTTGCAGACCGACTCGCTTAACGCACAAATCCGCCGTATGAGTTTCAATGAGCAAAGCGGATTCAACTGAAGAAATTTGCGCTGAAGGCCACAGCTACCCCCAAAGGTATCCATTTGCATGACCTGAACCTGAGCCTTCCGGCCACGACGGTAAACATCAACACATTTACCGTAGTGGGAGAACTCACCGCACCCGACTTTATTTCAGATACGCAAACCACCTACATGGGTCGCCTGAATGCCTCGGTTACTCCGGCCGACATTGCCTGCTTTGTCCCTGCACTCCAGCATTTTCAGGACTCCGTACACATCGACATAGCCTTTCACGGAAGAGGGAAACAGGCTCGATGTACCAATTTCTATCTCTCCAGCCCGCACAAAGCACTGGAAATACATGCAGAAGGAATGCTCGACACAGTAATCCTTCGCAACCGCCTTATTTTTTGGCGAAATCACACAGGCCGATGCCGACGAGACTGCCATTTCCTGGCTCATACACAACCTGAAAGGTACCGCAGCACCAGTACCCGACATCCTGCAGCGTCTGGGCTTTCTTAAATTTCAGGGTGATGTATCGGGATACCCTTCCCGTATCACTGCACACCGGTACCCTGCAAAGCCAACCGGGACAGATTAATGCCAATCTGACCATGCACACCGACACCCTGACCCAGCAAAAAAAGTTATTCCGGAAAAGTTTCCACCCATAATTTTGAGCTTGGCAAACTGCTGGCGAAAAAAGAACTGGGTAAAACCTCTTTTGACCTGGAACTGAACGGGCTGCAATACCGAAACCATCAGCCAGAATCGCATATCAAAGGAGAAATCTCTTCTTTAGAGTACAATGACTACCAATACCAGCACATCGCACTGAACGGAAATTTCAAGCCGGGCGGTTTCAACGGCCATCTGTCACTCGACGATGAAAATGGTAAAATCAGCGTAGACGGGAATTTCGTGACCCAACAGGCCGTACCCGACTTCAACCTGCGGGTAAAAGTACGTGATTTTCGTCCCCATAAACTTCAGCTGACGAAGAAATACGAAGATACCGACGTATCATTGAACCTGACGGCAGACTTTTCAGGACATTCCATTGACGATGTCCAGGGAAAAATCAGCCTCGACAGTCTTTCTGTCCGCACGCCCGACGAAGAAGGGAACTACTTCCTTCCCCGCCTGCAGATTGATGCGACACAGCTTACCTCAGAGGCCAAGCAGAAGGAAATACGCATTGACTCCCCGTCTGACCGGAACCATACAAGGACAATATGCCTACCACACCCTGCTGAAGAGCATGGAGAAAGTGATCCGGAAGCATCTTCCATCCCTGTTCCCTGAGGAGAAGCCGAAAAAAGGAAGAAAGAAACCCGCAGAGCTGAACAACCAGTTCCGGTTCCAGTTTCGCATGGAAAACAGTGAATTTCTTTCAAAGGTTTTGAACATTCCGTTCGAGTTGCAGATGCCGGCCACGTTCTCAGGACAACTTAACGACAGCCTCTCACAGATGCGCATCAACGGTTCGATTCCTCAATTCACGTATAAAGGGAAATACTACGAATCGGGCACCCTGTTGTGTGAAAGCCGTTCCGACGAACTGCAGTGCCAGTTACGTGCCGGCACCTTAATGAAAAAAAGGAGCCATGTTCAATTTCTCCCTCATCACGAGGGCCAAAGACGACAAGCTGCACAGTACCATTTACTGGGGCAACAACACACAGCTCACCTATAGCGGAAAGATTGACGCCATCGCTTCTTTCCGTCAGGACAGTCTGAAAAGGGTACTCCACACCCGTGTGGACATCCAGCCCAGCCAGGTCATTCTGAATGACACCACCTGGAACATCCATCCGGCTACTGTAGACATTGCAAAAGACAGCATCGAAATACACGACTTCCTGTTTGAGCACCGCGACCAGCACTTGAAAATCAACGGACGACTGGGAAAAACAAGAAGCTGACTCCTGTCTGGTAGACTTGAAGAACAATCAACCTGCTCTACATCATGGACATGATTCAGTTTCATGCCGTACGTTTCGACGGAAGCATCAGCGGGAAAGTCCACCTGCGCCACGTGCTTGAGGACCCGGTGATGGAAGCCCGTCTCGATGTGAAAGATTTCTCCCTCAATCATGCCCTGCTAGGACGCGCCGACATCCTCGGCTCATGGGATAAAGAGTTGGGAGGCGTTCGCCTGAATGCCGACATCCGCCGCGACAGCGCCTGCACCACACGGGTAATCGGCTATGTATCACCCAAGATGAAGGGACTCGACCTCCATATCCAGGCCGGAGGTACCCCTCTCTCCTTCCTGCAACCCTTTGTAGAAAATATATTCAGCAATGTCAACGGAAGCGTACATGGCGACGTGCGTCTGTTCGGCCCTTCTCCCAACTGGATTTGGAAGGAAAAGCCAAGGCACAGATGCAGATGAAGGTCAACATTCTGAATGCTACTTTCCTGGCTTCGGCCGATTCCGTACACATCGCTTCCGGCTTGTTCCGTTTCCAGAACGTACGCTTGCAGGATACAGAAGGGCATACCGGACTAGCCAACGGTGAGTTACGGCATACCAAATTAAAGAACCTGAGCTACCAGTTCCGCTTCAATACAAACCGCATGCTGGTATTCCACTCTGAAAAGGAAACTCCGGAATTCCCCTTCTACGGTCATATCTATGCTACCGGGAATGTATTCCTCCGGGGAGGCGACGGACAATTGAACGTCGACGGAGAGGTTCGTGCCGACAACCAGACCGAGTTTGTCTACGTGTTAGGAACGGCAGCTGAGGCCACCAACTCCGGCTTCATCACCTTCGTAGACCGTACCCCACGGCGTAAACAGGCTGCCGTCAATGCCGAAGTGTACCACCCGCTCAACCAGCCCGACAAGCAGGAAGACGATGATACACCCACCGCCATCCACATCAATCTGCAGATAGAACCTGCCGAACGCGCCAACATGAAAATCATCATGGACCCTCGGCAGGAGACTATATTTCTGCCTACGGAACCGGCAACCTGCGCATCAATTTCTTCAATCAGGGCAATTTCCAGATGTTCGGCAATTATAACATCGCCGAAGGTATTTACAAGATGAGCCTGCAGAACATCATCCGAAAAGACTTTACCCTGCAGCCCGGAGGTGTGGTATCCTTCAACGGCGACCCTAAAGCCGCCAACCTGAACGTGCAGGCCGTCTATACGGTGAACTCCGCTTCACTGAACGACCTGATAGCCGACGCTTCTTCTTCACGTGGAAACGTGCGGGTAAACTGTCTGTTTGAACCTGAGCGGCAACCTCACATCCCCAAATCTGACATTCGGGCTTGAACTGCCCACCGTGAGCGAGGAAGACCGCGAACTGGTACGCAGCCTCACCAGCACTGAAGAGCAGATGAATACGCAGATTATCTATCTGCTGGGAGTCGGCAAGTTCTATACCTACGACTATGCCAACAACACCGGGCAGACCGATGCCACCAGTTCATTGGCCTTCAGCACTCTGTCGGGCCAGTTGAACAACATGCTTTCGCAAGTCATCAACAACCAGAACTGGAACGTAGGTACGAACCTCACCACCGGAGAAAAAGGCTGGAGCGACGTAGAAGCTGAAGCCATCCTGTCCGGACGCTTACTGAACAACCGACTGATAATCAACGGGAACTTCGGTTACCGTGAAAATACCATGCGTAATACCAACTTTGTGGGTGACTTCGAAGCCATCTGGCTGCTCACCAAGAACGGAGAATTCCGTCTGCGCGGATACAACCAGACCAACGACCGTTATTTCACGAAGTCCACCCTTACCACTCAGGGCATCGGTATCATGTACAAGAAAGACTTCATGAACTGGAAAGAACTCGTCGACTGGTTCCTCCGCCGCCGGAAAAACCGCAGTAGCAAACAGAAAGAAAAAGAAGACCAGAAATACCTTCCGCAGGAGCCCTTCCTGCCGCAAGAGAAAAAAGAGAATCAAACGAAAAATAATTATACAAGAATATGGAAAAGACCTATTATCTGCCCGCCGAATGGCACAAACAAAGCTACATACAGCTTACCTGGCCTCATGCCGATACCGACTGGGCCTATATGCTCGATGAAGTAGAAACCTGCTTTGTCCGCCTTGCTACCGAAATAGCCAGCCGCCAGCCCCTGTTGCTCGTGGCTCCCGAATTTCCGGCAGCCTTGGCCGACTTCCCCTATCGTGACCAGATTACTTTTGTGAAATGTCCTACAAACGACACCTGGGCCCGCGACCATGCTTTCATCACCCTGCTGGAAAAACACTCCGACCCGCAGTTGCTCGACTTCTGCTTCAACGGCTGGGGCATGAAGTTTGCCGCCCATAAAGACAACCTCATCAACAGTCATCTGTTCAAGACCGGCGTACTTAACGGCGACTACATCAACTGCCGTAACTTCGTGCTCGAAGGAGGTTCCATTGAAAGCGACGGAGAAGGTACTTTGCTCACCACCTCCCCCTGCCTGTTGGCTCCCAACCGGAATGACACCCTCTCGCGCAAAGACATCGAAGCCTACCTGATGGAACGCTTCAACCTGCGTCAGGTACTCTGGCTGGACTACGGCTACCTGGCCGGTGACGACACAGACAGCCACGTAGACACCCTGGCCCGTCTATGTCCCGACCACACCATTACCTACGTGCAGTGTCTGGACAAGAACGACGAGCACTACGGTGCCCTCCGCTCCATGGAAGACCAGCTCAAGACCTTCCGTACCCTCGACGGAGACCCCTACCGTCTGCTTCCGCTACCCATGCCCGAAGCCATCTATGACGAAGACGGCGAACGCCTTCCGGCACTTACGCCAACTTCCTGATTATGAACGAGGCAGTACTCCTACCCCACTTACGCCCAGCCTGAAAAACGCGCCCGTGCCGCTCAGGTACTGGCTGAGGCTTTCCCCGGGCGTGAAATCGTAGGCGTGGACTGCCGTGCCCTTATCAAGCAGCATGGTTCTCTCCACTGCGTCACCATGCAATATCCTGAATCTGTAAAAAACCAAATAGCACAATGAAACGAACTATCCGTGTCGGCATCGTACAACAGGCTTGTACGAACGACCTCAAACTGAATCTTGAAAAGCTGCACCGCAACATCGCCTCCGTGGCACAGGCCGGTGCGCAGTTAGTAGTTCTTCAGGAACTCCATAACACCCCTTATTTCTGCCAGACAGAGGATACCAATCTGTTCGACCTGGCTGAGCCCATTCCCGGTCCTTCTACCGGCTTCTACAGTGAGATAGCCGCCGCCTACCACATCGTGCTGGTCACTTCGCTGTTCGAACGCCGTGCCGCCGGGCTGTATCACAACACTGCGTGGTATTCGACACTGACGGAAGCATCGCCGGAAAGTACCGTAAGATGCACATTCCAGATGACCCTGCTTACTATGAGAAGTTCTATTTCACTCCCGGCGACTTAGGATTCGAACCCATTCAGACCTCCATCGGTAAGCTCGGCGTGCAGGTTTGCTGGGACCAGTGGTATCCGGAAGGAGCCCGCATCATGGCCCTGAAAGGTGCTGAACTGTTGATTTACCCTACTGCCATCGGCTGGGAAAGCACCGACACTCAGGAAGAAAAAATGCGCCAGCTGGGGGCATGGGTAACCGTACGAGCGCGGG
>ENA-OPYV01000238-OPYV01000238.1-human-gut-metagenome-genome-assembly--contig:-NODE-238-length-17354-cov-2.287049_pt1 | contig 17354 bp, 30 predicted proteins | sample MGYA00242474_ERZ504485 | MGnify/ENA primary metagenome ERZ504485 (study PRJEB26092, sample SAMD00036263) | human gut metagenome | host: Homo sapiens | study: EMG produced TPA metagenomics assembly of...
GAATCGAGGGATGCATTTTGCTTCTATCTATTCCGCACTTATCGCCCCAGTCTTTCATTGACTGGCACAAGCTCCTCTGTGTCAGCCTTCCGCACTTACCAACTGCTACATATCCTGTCTTGTGACTCTCCTTTACGTATGCTTTTACTTCCGCCTGTAACTGCCTGCTGAAAAAGAACCTCCGGTACTTGTTTCCCTTTCCCTTTAGAGTGACTTCACCGGAAATGATGTCATCCCACTTGAATTGGAAGAACTCGCTTACCCTAGCACCGGTTGTAGCCAGTATCTTGATGAAGAAGTACCTGTCCTTGTTAGGACAAGTTTTCAAATACTCAAGCAGCCGGTTGTATTCGGCTTCTGTCGGAACATTCTCCGTATTCAACTCCTTCTTGAACTTTGGGCGCTTCAACTCTATCGGCTTCTTCATCCATTTGCTGAAACGTTCAAGTGCGGTAATACGTAGGCGTATTGTTCTGGGAGACAATCCCTCATCCTCTAGCATCCGTACAAAAACGCTTGTAATTGTCAACTGATACCTCGTTGGCGTATTCGAAATATTTCTTAATTGAAAATGAATATATTTCAATAGTGTGTGGAGAGTAATCTTCATCCTGCGTAAGGTAATACACAAATTCATTCATCAGTTTCATGTTCTTTTCAGAAACATCGCTTAGCTTCTCCAGAGGTTTAACTGATTTCTCCTTTCGTGTGCGTGAATATCCAATACCAAGAAAATTAAGGAACCCACATAGAGCATCTTTAATGTATGGCTTATCAGATAATTCAACTGCATTTTCTCTGATATAAGCCTTGTATCCTTTACGGTTCACCTGATAATCACTTTCAAGGAATAACTTTACAGCTTTAATGCTTTTACCAATAACTTCATAGCTTTTATCGGTACTATACAAGTGGGATACGTATTCTATAAATATTTTTTTATTTACGTCTTCCATATCAGTTCCATTTTTGAGGCCGGTTGTTGATTCTCTCAAAGTATGCGGCTATCTTCTTTTCCGCATCCTCACCGTCACGCACGAAAATACGTGTATGCGTTTTGTCTCCAGGAACCGAAACATATCTTCCATGCTTTTCACGTTCACGCTGCTGGTAAACCTTGATTTCTGTACCATTTGGATTCTTTTCCAGATCAATCTTTTTTGAAACATTCTCTTCACGGCTATCAAAACAACTTTGGCCGTACATTTCTTTTCCCATAATTCTTTCTTTATTGGTTTGACTTTTAATAAATATGCCACGACAAAGCGTGGCATATTCTTACATGAGACCATCAAACAGTCCCTTTTCCCTGGGATTCAAAGATTCATATTCATCTCTGAAAAATTCCTCTTTTGTCCGTCCCATCTTCTTTCCTCTTCTGGTATGTACATCGAATGTATATGAAGGAATTGGTATCGGATTTTGCCTTACATCTTCCAACCATTCATCAGCATCTATCAGAAGTTTGTCGTAAATGAAGTTCTGCAGGTGATCCGCGTCCCTACATTTACGACACTCGCACAGAAGTATTACTGCCTTGCTGACAAATATTCTACCCTTTGGCTCCTTGCTTCCCTTGTTAACCAGTTCATGACCTTGCCACAAGGCTTCAATCTCTTTCGTTATCACACCGTAACAATCCTCAGCACTTATGGTAAAAAGTCTCTTCCATACATAGTCCCTATATCCACTGGTCCACAACTCAAGAGCAAAATATCCGGCAACCGCCGCATCAGCTCTCCTTATCGCCTTCTGCATGGCTGAAGAAACCTCAAAAAAATCATATCCTCTAACGGTTCTTATAAGCATATAGCATTGACTTTTAGTTCATTACATCAGTAAAGATAGTTCAGAATGACAAGTTTTGCAAACAGAAACTTCGCCATTTTTACGCCATTTTTCAGTACTTGAACTTACACGTTATATTGTACTGAACAAGCTGCTTGGTCTTGTCTTTACCGTTATTGGTAGTTCCCTTGAGATTGATGCTGTCGCCGAAATGTTTCTTAATAAGCATTATCGACCTCTGTTCCTCAGCCTGATTCCTGAAGGCTGCCAGTCCTCCGGAGTTGACGAATGTGGATTTCTGCTCGGAGTTGTAACGAAGGTCTGTAAGTATCCTTCTTTCCTTGTACTTCATGTAACAGGAAATCCAGAAATCCTCCTTAAGCCTGAGCTCTTCATTCCACCATGTGTTCTTGTTGTAAAGCACGCCATAAGAACATCCGGTTATCATCTTTGACAACGATAGAAATGCAGTTTCATCGTACATGACCGGAGATATTCGTGCAGTAAATCCGAACAGATGCACATCCAGCATCTGAGCAATCTCGGCAAGATTGAATATTATACGCGTTATCTCGTTCTTATCCTTAATCCTCGACGGTTCTCCTTTTTCTACACATATAGATTTGCAGGCGTGGACATCATCGTCAAGCATGAACAGATTTCCGAAATGCTTAGCCATCCAGTTACGTTTGGGGATGAGTCCTACAACATCGTCCGGATGAGTGACTATCTCACAATCTGGATTGAACTGTCTGTATAGGTCCGCCTGGCTCTCTGCCACACAGATTATCGGGTCGTTCACCAGCTTTTTAGCGAACACCCTGTCATGTCGCTTATGACTTGGTATTACGATTCTCAATTGCATGGCGTACATCCTTAATATCAACTACATTGCTTTTGCTCACTTTGCCGGTCTTGTAACTCTGCATGTGCTGCATGTCAAGTGCTTCACGTAACCAGTTGCTATCCACTTCACTAGCCGACATAATGATGAATAGCTCATATTTTTCATCATACTTGGGTATAAGTGGATAAACAGCAGTTTCATCCGTTATGGCTTCGAAACGCTCCTTGAATTCGTCCTTTTCAGGTTCCGGAGCAAACTCAATACCCCAGTCCTGAAGTTCAGACTTATCCCAGTCGTTCATCATCACGTCCATATCATTCTCACCGAATGACACGTTATCCTTTGTCGCATATTCACGCAGCTTCTTTACAGGAGTCTCAGGATTTAGAACCTTGCAAGGAAGTTCCTTGTACCCAAGTTCCTTGCAGGCCCTAAGTCTTAAATTACCGCACACTACAATGTATCTTTCTCCTACAGGATAGACAATTAGTTCACGAAGATTAAGCATCTCAGGACTGTCCTCTATGCTTTTCTTCATTGCATCATAACGGTAATCCCTGAAGAACCGGGGATTTTTCGGAAGGCCATCAAGCTGGCCATTGTTGAAATCCAGCAAACTGATCTGGATTGTTTTGAAATCAAATTCTGTTGTCATATACCAACTATTTAAATCAACAACACTAATAATCAACATCACACAATAGCCGGAACATCACTTAGTCAACGCGGTATGAATTAAAACTCAACCTTATCCTTCAATAGTTGTTCGATGTCATTGCATCCTATCTTCTCAAGATAGGTAAGCGTAGCTATTATGACATCTGCGGCTTCTTCCTCACGTTCACTCCAGGATGGTATATGATTGCTTCGCTCCTTACCAGCTTCAGCAAGTTCCCTCCATTCTGACGATATGGCCAGCACTACGGCTTTAGGAGAAGTAGTTTCTGTCATTTTTTTTCGCTTCAACGCTATATCAAAACATCTTTTTGCAAGTCTGTTTAACGTAATCATAATTATCTAAGTTATTGTTATCGGACTATATATCAATTAAGCAAATGATTCAGGGCGAATGAATTTTCTCCATAATGGTTGTTAAGGTTAAACAAAAGAGGAGTCTAAATGACTCCTCCGTATTCTAATTTACTGCTCACTTTCAAGTTCCTTAAGTCTCTCATTCATCTTCTCTTCCTTCTTGGAGTATGCACTTTTGAGTTTTTGAAGTCATCTCATTGTACTTTCAGGATATTGCTCGCTGAAAAGCATATTCTGCAATTCCTTCAACTGACTGTCATACATTACAGAAGCTTCAGATAATTTTGTACGAATAAATTCTCTGTACCATCTGTTTCTATCCTTAGCATTATCTGTAACATATTTCACCATATCCATCTGACCTGTTTTCAGTCCTATTGAATTAAGGAACTGATACCCAAAATTCTTCAACACCAACACATCCAAAATTGTCTGCTCGTTCAATGTCATTCCATCGGATTTGCTTGTATAGTCAGTCATATCATCTGCCCATTTACGCATGGTTTCAGTTGACTTCTCAACCATGAGTTCCTTATTGCGCTTAATCTTCTGTCTGATATTCTCTGCCTCAATCTGCTTTGATACAGTACAAGCACCTTTAACAGATGAAGATTTCTTGAGATAATAAAAAGAAACCTTGAATTCAGGTCTTCTATAATTAAGTACCTCAATACATCTATACAACTATTATTTTCGAGCTTCTCTGCAATCCTTTCATCACCCTCATTATACCAGCATTGATGGTCGAATACGTTATCATACACTACCTCAAAGCCTATATCATTGTACATCCTAACTGCATCTTCCTTTCTCTTCTTCTCATTTTCATTATCCCATGATTTTGGAGATTCAATTAGAATGACTGATTTTCCGAATGTCAGCGGCTCTCCCTTTTTAACAAGATTGTCAGCCTCCTTCATGACACGGTATTTGACATATTCCTGCTGCTTCTTCTCGAAACATTCACGATTAATGCACTTCTGTTCCTTTCCTTTCATTTCATAGAAAAGGCACCCATGATTTGCCGTATTATTGATGCATCCGGAACATGATGGAATCGAATCACTGAAATTATCCTCAGAAAAGAACTGTGCCTTATCAATAACACAGAACAAGTCATCAATATATTCCTTTATATCAGATATGCTTGCAGCACTCTCACCATTCACGTTCTCATTATAGAATTCTTTCTGCGCATCTATATCGAGTTTAGCCAGCAACATTGCTCCTGATATTGGGATAAGTTCCTGTCTTAACATATCTATAAGCTCAGGAATAAGCCCTTTCAGCTTAACTCTGTCCTGAATGAATCTGATTGACTTACCGAATCTGACAGCAATGTCCTCAACCGCATTTCCGTTTTCAAGAAGCAAGGAAAATGCTATCGCTTCCTCAACAGGATCTACATCCTGGCGCTGCAAATTCTCTGTTATCATAGCATCGAAAGCCTGTTCGTCAGTCATTTCCCTTACTATGCAAGGTATTTCATTGTACTTGTCAGATTTTTTAGCCAGCATATTCCATGCTCGGAAACGTCTTTCACCGCATACAATCTCGTACCTCGGTTCTACAGATACAACCTCGCCGGTTTCTTCATCAATATGTGTTTCTTCATCGCTGATTTTCCTGACTGTGATAGGCTGTAACAAGCCCTGTTCTTCAATATTCTGAGCGAGTTCCTCAATCTTCGCTTCATCAAAAGTTTTACGAGGATTCATCGGTGAAGTATGTATGTACATCACCGGTATTTTTCGATTTGTGCCATAATTTTAATATTTATTGGTTTGACTTTTAGTTTATTACATCAGTAAAGATAGTTCAGAATGACAAGTTTTGCAAACAGAAACTTCGCCATTTTATAGCCTTTTAATCACTGAAATAAATTCACGTTCAACAGTCTTTTCAAACGCATTCATCTTATCCATGCTAACACGTACAATACAATGTCCGTTAACTGTAAGATGGACATTGTACCATTCAAAATGACTACATATCTCATCCTTTTTCCTAAGCCCTTTTCGTTGAACTTTATTTCATACACCCTTATGTTTGCAGTCATACTCTTCAAGCTGTTTTTTCAGTCTTTCAAGTTTCTTCTCTTTCATGAAGGAAAGTATATCATCAGATCTACGGAGCGCTTCCTGTGCACTCTTGTCTCCATGTGATGCCAGACCTTCAATTGTTTGCGGTAATCATCATAATACAACCCAGATTCCTCCTGAACTCTTACCTTATGCTCATTGTACGATATTACGTCAGCCTTAGCGCATCTCTCACGATTGTATTGATTCAGCCATCCCATGATAACAGAGCCATCCAGACGATTATATATCTCTCCGTATCTACCCTTCATAGCATTTCGGAAAGCCAACTTCAAATCATCAATCTTGAAATACGGATATTCCTCGATAATTAAATCAGTTGTAATGGCTACCTGTGAATCATTCATTGTATTTGACGCATTGAAGAAATCCACAACCTCCGACAGCAATATCACAACAATTGCACGTGCATGATTTTCTCCGAATTCCATGGCAACTTTTACAAGTGCCGGCACTGATGATGCAAAAACATCATCGATACTCTTAGGTTTCAGAATCTGTAAGTATTGCTTCGGCGAGGCCTTTAAGACGGCTAACTGATTCCTTTCTGCCTCCTGCCGTATTGTTATTTCGTTTTTCGTCATAATTACCCTCCAATATCTTAGTGAAGTTTCCAGCCTTGAAAATCCAGTCAAAATCGCACTTCCAGTTTCTGTCGTTACACCCTAAAAGAAATGGACTGGCAGCCACCTTCTTCAATACGGTGAATACAGTTTCCTTGTCGTACTGGGCTATTCTTGCCTTGACAGCCTTTCGCCTTGCTTCGGTCATGTTCACGACCATTGACAATTTACCGTTGAAAGTAGTATTGAAGTATTCCTGCAATCTGACAAAATCAACATGCTCTATTTGCGGATGAGGATTCAAAGAAAGCTCGTCTTTCTTTGTATCTCCTTCTGGAGATATTTCTTTATCATTTTCTTTACTTTTCTTTACTCTACTTTTCTTTACTTTACTTTGTGTACTTCTGACATCAGAAACTTGGTTTTTGACGTCAGAAACTATTTTTCTGACATCAGAAACCATATATTCTTCAATGTACTCAATTTTTTCTCTCTTGTAAACCGCGGACTTGAATCGCTTCTGAATACCTAACGAGGTAAGTACATTATGCTTATTGTATATGTCCTGGTCAAAAAAAATCAACTTGCAGAGCCTTCAATATAACTTCCTTTACAGCGCCCTCGGAAACCCCAACAGTGTCAGCAATAACAAAAGGCAAATCTTCATCCCACAAAATGTAATACCCTTTATCCTTGTAGATATTACACAGCAGGCAGATTAGTATGGAAGTAGCCTGTGAACCGCATGCCCTTGCAATCTTCCTGATTTTTATGTCTGAGAAAAAATCAACATCAAATGGGAAATAATCAATTCCCTGCTTGTTTGGTCTGGCCATAAGTACCTCCTACTTTCAGAACTCAATCGGAGTTACCTCATATTCGATACGTGGTTCCTTCTTGTCGATGAACTTCTGAATGTCTATTTGAACACAATATCTGTCATTATCAATCGTCTTGGTCTGCTGCAGGCAATCAAGAAGAATCTTAAGAGAATTGTCCAGATCCGGTCGGTTACTTGAATAATATATCTTTGCTTTCAGCTTGAAATATCCCTTTACCATCCTACCACGTTCCGGACACTGGATATAGAAATTCTTTTCATATTCAGTAAGAACCTTCTGTTTGGCCAGCTTTGCCATGACCACCGACATTTACTATCTTATAACAGTTACTCTTACTTGGTATCTGTCCTCTTATCACATACATAATCTATAGTATTACATTGGTTAATTGTTTCCCGTTTGTCTTTATCATCCATTTACCTTTTTCCGGCTGCTCAATCCTCAAATCCTCTACCTTACCGAATGTTTTAATGTTTCCACACAGGTCAACCACCCAACCCTCCTTCCCTGGGTATGGCCGGATAACACGACCTACCATCTGGTAGTACAATGCAAGTGACATAGTAGGCCGGCAAAGAACGATTGTATCCAGCTCAGGATAATCAAATCCTGTAGTGAGTACACCGCAATTTGCAACAACCTTTATCTTTCCGGACTTGAAATCTGACAAGATCCGTTCACGTTCTTTCTTCGGAGTCGTTCCACTGACCACTGCACTGTCCGGAATCTCATTGGTTAGCATTTCAGCCTCCTTTACAAACCTCGTGAACACCAGTATTCCACGTCTCGGTATTCCACTCTTAGGAGCCAGCAACCTTCTTACCATGCTAATCAGATAGCCATACAGGTCAACACGTTCAAATTCCTTTGAAAGACTCGCTTCATCGAAGTCAGCACCGGTAGAATTTCTTCTGACATTCACGAGTTCTATCCTTGTCAGGTCATAATATTTCAGTTTTGTTAGAAATCCCCTTGCTAAGAGTTCGCTAACCTGACAATAATATATGACATCACTGAATACTCTCGGTCTGGTTCTTGTAAGGAATTTAAGCATCGAACCGTTCATCGTGCTGCACAATCTGTAAGGAGTAGCAGTAAGTCCGATAATACGTCTCTCAGCAGCTGCGAAGAAATCAGCATACATTCCTTCTGTCGGATTAACCAAATGGCATTCATCAATAAGAATATACCTGAAATGCTTGAAATCTTCCATGTGATTATATAGCTACCGATAGTGGCGAAGGTAATTCTGTTTATATCCTTTCTCTTGACAGAGGCAGAATAGCATCCGGCATCAAAGATTCCGTATGTCTGCAACTTTGCGAAGTTCTGTTCCAGGATTTCCTTGTTAGGCTGGAACACCAGCAACGGTTCATTCAGCCTTGCTGCTATGTCAGCTATGATGAGGCTTTTCCCGGCACCGGTAGGCAATACCATAAGATAATTTCTACCGTTTTTCAGTTTGTAGTGTGATATAGCTGCATTACTGGCATTCTGCTGGTAATCTCTTAATTGAAACTTCATATTCTGATTATTCCTTTATGAACTTTTTCATGACAGGAAGCGCACAGAGTGACAAGGCAGTCAAGGTATTCAAGTTCCTTTCCAACAATTGAAACACCATTTACCTTATATCTCTTGTGATGCACTTCCAAAGGATAGCGTGCTCCGCAAATCCTGCACTTATGCCCATCCCTTAACCTCACATTCCTTGCAACCTTTTCCCAATATGGATTGTTAAGAGAACGTGCATAATTGGACTTGCGGCCACGCTTATGCTGCAATCTACTCATCACCTACAGCGTCATTGAATTCTTCTTCACCCATAACTTCACCATCATTATCTGGAAGCATGTCATGTTCCTTGTCAAACTCTTCATCAGAAGGTTTCTCAGGAGCAGGGAAGTCAAGACCGAACAGCTCCATCATTGCTACACGGTTCTTATCTTCCTGAGCCCACAATGATGATTTATCGTAGGATGGAATCTTTTCAGATTTGGCCAGTACGACCTTACCGTTAAGAATGGAATAATACAGGAAATACCCATTCAAAGCGATACGGAATGTCTTTGTAGCCGGAAGTTTCTTTTCATCCGTTCCTTCCTGTACTTTTGCAGCGTAATCCTTAATCTGCTTGCTCAATGAATTCAACCTTTCCTCAGCATCCGTCTTGATGCGTTTGGCTTCCTCCTTAGCGTTCAACAAAGCATTCTCAGCTTCAGGAAGCTCCTGCTCTACAAGCTTGCAGTATTTCCCACGAAGGTCCGATTTCTCCACATCATCCATGTAACGCAGCGCCATCTCGTTCTCAGGGAACAAAGCATTGAAGTGTTCATTCACTGCCTTAAGGATGTCTTTCTCACTCTCAGCGTTCTCAAAATGCAGTTCCAATGGAAACTGTTCCCGAACTGCTTCCGGAAGAACAAATTTCAGTTCTTCCGGTTCGTAATCTTTAATTATTGCCATATTTAATATTTGGTTTCGTACTCGGCGCAAACGCCGAATAATATTGGTCTGTAGGTAACGGTAGCTGTATTCCGTATTCAGTCATTATATCAGTCTTGACGGCATCCAGGAAATGTGACATCTCCATTGTGCTAAGTCCCTTTGTGCCCCTTGCAAGTTCCGTCCTCTCACCTTTCGGGGTGATAACCATCTTCGTAAGGAATTTCTTACAATACAGGTCATGTATCGTTTCCACCCCTTCCTTTGTACTCCAGTACGCTTCACCGGTGAACTCACGTAAGGCACCACCCACGCACCTGAACCACATCCACATGAGCGCGTTCTGGTCAAGCGTCCTGGGCTTAGTCTTTCTCTTGATGGTAAGAGTATATTCACCATTACGGAGAAGACTTAGCATGAAGTTGAAATCCTTGTCCATGGTGGCCTTACCGTCTTTCTTAATTATAGTAGCTTCCATAATCAGAACGGTAAATCATCACTTGGAGTCTCTGATGGTAATGGAGCTTCAGAAACATTATTCTGTGAACCACTCTTAGATGTTGTGGAAAGAATCTCCATGTTATCTGCGAATATCTCTGTGATATATCTCTTCACCTTACTGTTATCTTCATAACTTCTGGATCTGATTTTACCTTCGATAAAAACCTTGTCTCCCTTGTGAAGATATTTACCTGCAACCTCAGCAAGCCCCTTCCATAGTACAAGGTTGTGCCACTCTGTCCTGTCCGGTACCTGAGTACCATTCTGCAACGTGTATCCCTTTTCCGTCGTTGCCAGTGTGAACTGGCAGACTTTCGTTCCGGAATCAAGCGTTCTTACATCAGGGTCCTTTCCAAGATGCCCTATCAGCATTACCTTATTAAGCATTTTCTTCCTCCTTTCTTAATGTGATTCTTATAGATGCAGCAGTTTCAGTCTCCTTGATGTACTGTTTATACAACTCGGGATGCTCAGATTGAAACCTCTTAGTGTCGAAAGATTTTTTGATTCCTGCAGGTGTTATGGTAGCTTTCAATACACCTGTGTCCCACGACTTGACATCGTGTTCAACCATTGCGCGTTTCAACGAATCCTTGAAACCGTCAATGAACGGCTGTATTCTCTCAACTTCCGCTACAGCTTCAAGATATTTGTTTATCACGTCCTTTGGCAATAGCTGTACTTCATCCTGCTTGTGTTCAAGTGCAGTTTCAGTATCAAGGTAACGTGTTCCATCAATCTCACACTGCAACAGCCTTTTGACCTCCACGTCAGATTTCCGGACAAGTGGAATAAGCTCTGACTTTTCATTGTAAAGCCATACACCGTACAGTTTAGAAACCTTCAGCTCAGGATTCTGCTTTTCGAACAGGTACGCATATATTGACAACTGCCATTCGAGGTATTCAATATCAGGCTTATACGTTGTCTTGATGTCGGCAAGTGCTATAGTGCCATCCTTCTCCCAGACACAATCAATGTTTGAAGCGAAGTGCTCTTCATCTGATACAGTGTATTCATTGTCAAGTGCAGAATAACCGGCACCAGTACGTATCATAATATAACTGACTGCCTCCTGGCTTTCAGGCTCAAATCCTGTAACGTCTGCAAACTGGCAGTCATGATGAACCTTTGTTCCCCTTTCTGCAGCCCTTTCTAAGACGAACTGAGGAACATCCTTATACTTATCCGGGAACAACTGTCTCTTAATCATTCCCGTTATTCCTGAAAGCTGCTTGTCGCCCAGGAAATAGGTGTGGTTCTCTTCATTGAAACCACACCTGACTTAACTAACTCTATCATTTTGGAAATCTTTTACACATTGTTTGAATCTCGTTCTTAAACTCAAGATTGTTTTGCATAGCAGCGTATTTTTTCCACACAGCATTAACTTCGGCTCGACTCTTACATACCCTTACTTCATCAATTCGCTTCCTTTAGCTGTTTACCGGAAAATACACTTGATTTTGCTGAGTCTTTTCAGACTTCTTTTCCTTTGGCATAGGGAACTGGTATCTTATCACACCATTGTTGTCTACAATGATACATTTACTAACCTCTCTGTTCTCGTCATACTCAATCTCACTTACAGAGAACTTAGTATAAGTAGAACATTTTCCCGAAGTGCTCTTAAAGATTTCGTTTGATTCAAGTTTTACCCAAATAAAAAGGTGCCGAGTAAAGTTCTCGACCAATCCCCCAGTTGAATCCGGCACGCTTGAATGCATCGGAAGCCTGACCTTTCTCCTTTTCCGTATTGGATTCAGTTCCGACATCCTGCTTGCTCACCCATTCCTTTTTCTTTTCATCATAGATTGATATGGTACAGAATAGGTTTCCGTTCACAACTTCGTGGTCTCTCTTCCAGTTCATTGGTCCGAACACCTCATCAAGAAGTCTCATATCCACACGGGCATCCTTGTACAGCAACAATGTGCATCCTTTCTCATTGATTGTACCTATTCGGCATTCAATCTCGTTTGCTCTCAGGGTTCTTATGTTCACAATTTTGTCAGAAGTGTCTGTTGCACTTCTTTTTCTTCCTGTTTTTCTTCCTGATTATCTTTTTCAGGAACGTCTGTTTTAGCTTTTCTTTCAGCCATAATTAAAATATTAATGGTTTGACTTTTAGTTCTTTACATCTGTAAAGGTAGTTCAGATAGTCAAGTTTTGCAATCCGAAACTTCGCCATTTTTACGCCTTAACCTTTGTTCTCATTATGATAAATAAAACCCCGGAGCATATTCCCCGGGGTACATCACACACAATCAATCCTTCCGATTTCGCGTTACCTTTCAGATAGAGTCAACGGATAACCGATGCCGCACGGATGAAAACCCTGCGCTATCTTCGCCCTACTTCGGATTCAATAACGGATTTCTTTCTTCTTTTAGGTTTCTTGTTGTAGTATGGCATATTATTTAAATCCCCATTCTTTCATGTAGTCAATATTTTCAGGAAATCCCTCTACCGATTTAGGACTAAGGAATATTTTCTCACTTTTCAATGGAGTGCCTCCCCATATAGTAGCAGGACATTCTTCATATTCTTCTTTAGAAACTTCACTCACACTAAAGCGTGGTTGGAAACCATATCCCATTACGCTTTCTCCTAAGTAACTACCAAACTTCTTTAAAGCCCATTGAAATGCGATTTCTTCACTGAATAATCCATTTTTAGAAAGGACTGCTGCATATATTCTATGCATATAGCATCCTGTTTCAGTTAAATCAGGATTGCAACGGATGCAGAAATAGGAAATATTTCGCAAAATCTCTTTCACATACGTTTCATGCTCCTTACATTCTTCTTCTGTAAGAAACTCTTTTCCATCATTAGCGATGTAAATAGTCTTAGTTATTTCTTTCGTTTCCATATTCTTTATTTTTGAGATTATTTGTGGGCACTACGGGAATCGAACCCGCATCTTCGACTAACAATAGAGATTTCTAACACTAACAAACAAACATGGAATGGAATTATGCCGATGTTCTACCATTAGACCAAGTGCACCAGAAAAAAAATAGTACGGACGACTTTCACAAGCCAGTCCGTACACCAAGAAATTAAAACGTAAACATTTATGTAGAAAATAACCACCTTCACAGGCTTTTAGACTTGTTCCTTTTTTATGTCTCTTCTTGTACGAACAGTACCTTAACACATCAGCACCATTGCAGAACCATTTTCCGTTCTGACAATCTGCCTTCTTCTCAGCACGTATCTTACCGCTCTCAACAAGCTTTTCCAACCGATTCTCGGAACCGACTATTCCTGATGCCTGAGACTTGCTGAACTTTATTCCTTCCATTGCAAGAAGTATGTTCTCAAGAATCATTCCTGCTGTATTATCTGACAATATTGTAGTCATAAACTTCCCATTTAATTCGAACACCATCAGCTAACACGCGTTTACAATTATTACTCCCTTTTCACGATCTGAAATGCAAGTCCATTTCATACCATTACGTCTCTCCTTATCAAGACGGCAAGTTATCGTATTCATGACCGTAATCTTCTGGTCAATATTGAACACCTCATCACTGCCAACCTTCATGTTACGAAGGGTAGCAATAACAGGTTTTCTTTCAACTACTTTTTCCATATCTCCTTCCACGTTACAACATTCAAGTTAAACGAACACACAACAAATATTACGCACACAAGCGTCCAGAATCCCTGCAACTTTCCCTGAGTAGAAAGTGCGCTGTACAACAAGCCCAAAGAGCAGGATGTTACGGCCAATGACCAGATAAACGGTGCCAGTATTTTAAAAGACAATATGGCAAACCAGATATATGACAAAATTCTCATAACAACTAAATTTAAATTCGCTCCGAGAGACGGATTCGAACCGCCACCTGCACCCAAAGTCTTTATGCCCTCAGACTGGTGCCGTTCTGCCATTAAACAACCTCGGAATGTTCCCTCCAGAATTTTATAATCATGGGATTTCTCCGGGAGGGATTTCTTAATTTTACGCTGTCAAACTAAAAAAATTAAGATTTATGAAACATTTTTATCGAACTTCTTCTTAACCACTTAGATTCCTTATCATTACTAGTAGGAATTATATTCTTTTTTTATCAGAGAACTTTACAAGTTGAGTATCAGAAAAAAAAGACTAAAATTCAAAACCTTCTACTCAAACTCCGTCAATTCCATATCAGAATTCCTCGACTCTTTTCTTTCATACAAGGCAGCAATGAGAAACATCAACCTGATTGACATCCTCAATGGGCAAACAGACATCCTTGAATTGAATAAGATAGCTTATGAGCCTCTTATTGACATGAAAAACAAGAACCTGAAATTGCATTTCTACCTTGATAAAGGACTTTATGAAAAATATGATTCACTCGTACAAAGTTCCTCACTGCTTTATGATGAACTCAGAGACATAATATACAGCAAGGATTTGCCATACCCCGATAAAAATCAATAAATACGAGGAAGCATTCACGAAATTTGAAGAGACTACAGAAAATTGCTTAATCCCAAGCAATTAACGAATCTCAAAAGAAGCTCAGCAATCATAAAGAAAAAAAGAAATCATACATAATACAGAAGAAATGACCAACATCACAATCGCAATAGGACACCAATAATTGGCTCCGTTAAAATCAAAAGGTCGCTCTTCCTTACACGATTTCCATATTTCATAAACAAGGCATGGAGAAACCATGCCGAATGCCCATGCTGCCACAAAATAAAGCATTGCAAATAGATTTTTCAATGACTCGGCAGTTTCTATCGAATTATCTATAACCATAACAAACTAATTTGAATTAGGGCTGGAGAAGGGAGTCGAACCCTCACATCAACGATAATCATTATTGCATTCATCTATTTTTTATAACCCAGTGTTGCGCTCTACCGTTAAGCTACTCCAGCTATATCATATCGTAAAACCTATTACAATAGGCCGAATTGCTACAATTCTACACTCTGTCGGACCGCCCGTTATCCACGGTGAATTACTATACCATACCAGTATGTCCGTCAGCCAAAAGATGTCAAGGAACTCTTCTCTATTGTTCCCGGATAGCGGTCAGGCCACACCGGGATGTGATTTGTCAATCACCGAAAACACTCATTCTCATCTCTTCCTTTGAACTAAAAGTTCTTTCTCGGAATAGGATGCAATGCTTCACTGGAGCATTCCTTTTCTTTTGGAACCAACATGTAATAGTAGTTCTTCTGTACTCCGTCGGAATCTACACTGATGTTGATACCCTTGATTGTTTTCTCTTCAGCCTTCATTCCTATAAGTGTCCAGACTTTCTGTCCTGGCTGATACTTGGTTGGTTTAATTTCCATAATGGTTTTGACTTTTAGTGAGGTTTTTATTACGCAAATTTGTATCTCAAATAATCGGCTTCAGCTTGCAAAGCCGGGGTCAACACTGCTGAAATCATCATCATTTTCAATGTTGCTTTCAGAAACTTTGAGTTCATTTTCAAGAAAACTTATGAAATCTTCCTTGCTGTCGTCTGTATTGAAGTAAGATTGCATCTCTTCTTCTGTCATAGACTTTGCTTTTTCGATGTCAGCTTTTAAGACTTTCAGCTTCATTTTCGTAATAAAATTCATTCAGTTTTCATTTTCAATTTATTTTCGTTTTATTTCTATTTTTGTATGTGTGATTGATTGTATTGCAAAGGTATCGCAATATTGCGATATATGAAAAATGTTTTTCTTGTAAAAATATCGCAATATAGCTATTTTTAACATTTATGTAGGATATATGGATAAGCAGGAAATTAATAATGGACTTATTGAACGTTTAGAACAACTAATGGAATACAAGTCTTTAAATCAACGTTCCTTATCTAAAGAAATAGGATTTAGTTATTCAACGCTCAATAAATATTGTAATAAAAAAAAAGTAACACTATTGATTTTGAATTAATCTATAGACTTGCATCGCATTTTAGCGATATTGATACTAACTGGTTAATACAAGGTACAGGAGAAATGCTGCTGACATCTGAACAGCCAACTGCTTCAAACGAAAAACGACAGATTAAGCAAGCTGATTGACACCATAGCCTTCCAGCAGGACACCATCAACAACCTGCATGGAAGAATCAAGGAATTAGAAACAACAAACAAACGCCTTGAGACACAAGTAGCATTATATATTGGCAAACAAATCGTATAATGAGTAACTTTGAAGAAAACAGAAAAGCGAAAGAAGAACGAAAGGAACGTGACAAAGCAAGCCGTGAAAACCTCGGCAAGTTCTTCTATGATTTGGCAAAATTATCATTTGCAACACTTGTTATAGGCAGTACAGCTTCAGTTATCATTCAAGAAAACAATCTTGAGTCTTGGATTATTATCTCAATTGGAGCATTCGTAACATACATTTTTGCATATATTGGATATAAAATAATAAAATGAATAGGATATGGAAGCATTGATAGCATTATTCTCGGTAATGGCAATAGTAGGAATAGCTATAGCCATTTGGCTCAATACAAAATCTGGTAAAAGATGGCTTGAAAGTTTGTAAAGTATGAATGCAGGATTATTTATTTTTATAGTACTGGCGGTTATAGCCGTTGCATTTTGGATATACACAGAAACACCATCAGGCAAAAAATGGATTAAGAACTTATAATGCAGAGAAGAATCAAGGAACTGGAAGCGGAACTGATAATAGCTAATAATGAACGTAAAATAGGATAATATGAAAAGATTTATTTTTATCGCACTTGCACTTATTATTAGTACAGTTGGACTTTATGCAGAAAATTATATTTACTGCGAACTTGTTGGAACTACAAAACTAATGAGTAACAAAGTTAAAGTTCAAGTTGACTATGGCCAGGAAACGTCTTTCTGGAAAGGTATATCATATATGAAAGACGAAAACGGGAAGAATATAGAATTCAATTCTATGGTGGATGCAATGAACTACTTCGGAAAACAAGGATGGGAATTTGTACAAGCTTATGCAGTCACAATGGGAAATCAAAACGTATACCACTGGCTATTGAAAAAAGAAGTATCTGAAGAAGAACTGAACAAAGCATTAGAAACGGAAAAGTAATAGCCTTTACATAGCATCTATTCTTATAATTGTTCATTCATCATTGACAACGTAGAATCACCTGAATAACATCATATGCAGAAATAGAATCTGGGAAGAACTGAAACAGGCAAAGTCAAGTGAATAGCCAACGGTATTTAGTATATATCCACCCACAACTCGTATGCAGATTATTAG
>ENA-OPYV01000239-OPYV01000239.1-human-gut-metagenome-genome-assembly--contig:-NODE-239-length-17322-cov-4.075487_pt1 | contig 17322 bp, 15 predicted proteins | sample MGYA00242474_ERZ504485 | MGnify/ENA primary metagenome ERZ504485 (study PRJEB26092, sample SAMD00036263) | human gut metagenome | host: Homo sapiens | study: EMG produced TPA metagenomics assembly of...
TGCCGAATTGGATGTGGAACGTGGGGTTCCGGGCGCTTCCATCACCGATTTCGGTGAAAGCGATATGGTGGTCGTTCGTGACCGTCACCACAGTCGGCTATGGCGATTTGTCCCCGGTGACATGGCAGGGAAGATGCATCGCCATCGGACTGATGATAACCGGCGTTGCCCTGATCGGCATCGTCACCGCGACGCTGGCTTCATGGATCGTCGACCGTGTTCGTGACGAGACCGACAAGCGCGCGGATGAGGCGGAATCGGAAACGGAACAGTTGCGCCACAATGTGCGGGAACTGACGGACACCGTCAACCAGCTGCGCGATGATATCGCGCAGCTGCGCAGGTTATAGCGGTTCTCATGCCTGCACCGGTATTATCGGTCGGTTCCACGGTCAACGCGACGGTATCTGTGGGCGTGCTCGAAGCCGCCACCGATTACAAGGGTCAGCGCTCGCTGCCGCGCGACTTCTCCATAGAACTGAAGCAGGGCTCCATTACCAACCAGCGTAGATCGGGCCGCTGCTGGAATCCGAACCGGTGGAACTCGATCCATGGCAGCCGCTCACCAAGCGTTGCCGCTGATATAACCTGTATGGAGCGAAGCCGTGGCTGGGATTGCAGCCACGGCTTTCCTGTTCCGCTGTGCTGATACTCTTTCATAAGAACAAATGTGCGAACGATTGGGGTTCAGTTGGCGGATACTTTGTCATGGCTTTCCGACGAACTACGCAGCGAATGCAGTCAGCCTGTATTGCAGCGTGCCCGTGGAATCGCCAACCAGTGGCGTGCGAAAATGTCGGATCTGCATTGCCTGAACGACTCCGATTCCGACCGCATCACCCTGCATGCCAATATGCGGGGCACCACCTCACCGTCCAGCCGATACGAAGTGCAAGCCACGCTTGATTTGCATGATGAGCTTTTCTTGGCCAGGTATTGCTCGTGCCCCGCGTTCAACGGTTCGCAGCACGGTTATGGCACGTATTCGTCGGCATATTCGCCCAGCTACCGCAACAATCCAAAATATCGCAGTTTCGATGATGATGACGATGAATACGATTATGTCGATGATTATGATGATTTCGGTTCAGGATCGACGTTTGGTCATGTGCAGGACGATGACGAGTTCGATTCGGATCCGGCTGGGGGGCGCCGCTATACCGGCATGTGCAAGCATGTCGCCGCAATGCTGCTGCTGTTTCTTGACCAGCCCGAACGGTTCCGCGGATTCAAGCGAAGTGGCGTGACCTCGCATATCCTATCCGACTACATGCGTGCGCTGGATGCGAAGAATGACAATACCGGTCAAAGCGCGCAGCTTGACGTGCTCAAGCGCATCGTCGACGCGAAAAGCCGTCTCGCCGACGAGCAACGAGGCGTCATTACGCAAGGGGCCACGAAAACAAAACGCAAGAGCGGTTCCATCATAGTGAAACCGGGAAGCGTGCGTCTGGAGCCCACGCTGATCATGAACCGTGAGCTGTGGAGCCTGACGTTGAAAATCGGCTGCGGCGACGCAAGTTATATCATCAAAAGCATTTCCAAATTCGTAGCCGACATGCACAACGGGGCATACGTGTCATACGGGCAGAAACTCTCGTTCACCCACACTCCGGACATGCTCGAACCGTTCTCGCTGCAGCTGTTCCGATTCCTGCAAAGTGTTGTCGGATCACGTGTCGCTGCACAGCTGCAGAACAACTACTATTACGCGCCAGACGTGCGTATCGAACGTGAAATCATGCTTACCGATGGGGAATTGTGCGATCTGCTGAACCTGTTCGAAGCGGAACCGCAACAGGACTACATCGAAGACGTGCTGATAACACGTGGGCCACTGGAAGCTCCCAAGCATGAGGGGCGTGAGAGGGCGCGGCAGCTCACTCCGGATGATCTCGCCCATACGGATGACGCCGCTCCGGACTATGTCGAAGTGGCCACGCCAGGGGAGTCCAGATCGCATACTATCGCCATATTCGATGGCAATCCGCAATTTCGGTTCATCGCCGAATATGTGAAGGAAGGCGCTTCGTCGGGCGTGCGTATCACGTCGAACCGTACCATCACGGATCGGATTGTTGGGCAGCGGGGCGTGTACCTCATGAGTGCCGAACATAACGGCACTCCGACGGATTCCCATATGAGGCCAGTGAGCGGATTCTTCCGTTGCACCGACAGCATCCTTCCCGCAGTGGACGCGTTGATGACGTTGTGCGCGTCGAACGTTAACGATGGTGTGTTCATTGCGGAAAACGACTGGCCCATGTTCGCACGAACAATACTGCCAAAACTTACCAAGGCGGGCATTGGTTTCGATATTCCGCAGGAGTCGCCGAACGGATGGGAGTCGACTGCCAGATCGAATTCTACTTGGACCGTGATCTGCAGGGCATCACCTGCGAGGCTGTGGCACGATACGGCGATTTTGTGTTCCAGTTGGTGCCGACCGCCAAAGCGCTACGAGGCGTGATTAATCCGGACTCGCGGTCGAAGGCGGCGCTCATCAAACGAGATACGGCCCGCGAATCATTCGCGGTGCAGGTGGTTCGCCAGCTTTTCCCGACATGGAGTTCCATTGACGTGGCGCGGATTCGTGAGGAAGACGAACAGACTATTCTGCTCTTGCTCACCGAAGGCGTGGATATCTTGCGCTCGGTCGGGCAGGTGTTCTCCACGGCCGCGTTCGACGGCATGATGATGCCAGGCAGCCCTACAGTGAAGGTCGGACTGTCCATCGACTCGAATCTGGTTGAGATTTCGCCGATAGCCGACGAAGTGCCGATGAACGAGGTCGGCGCGTTGCTGAATTCCTACCGCAGGAACCGCCGCTACCATCGATTCAAGGACGGTACGTTCGTTGATCTGAAGAATGCCGATCTGCATGAACTTGATCAGATTGCCACAGATCTTGACCTTGATGAGCAACAGCTTGATTCCGGAAGAATCACCATTCCCGGATATCGGGCGTTCCTCTTGGATGCTCAAGTTGATGACGACGGCAAAAGCGAATCGTTCGTCGACTATGTCAACGATGTGAAAATCATCGACCCAAAACGATACGAAGTGCCCCGCAACCTCAAAAACGTACTGCGCCCATACCAGGTGGAAGGCTTCCAATGGCTTTCCACCTTGTGGGACAAAGGTTTCGGTGGCATTCTCGCCGACGAAATGGGTTTGGGCAAATCCGTGCAATTGCTGTCGCTGGTGGAAGCTCGCAAGGGCAGTGGTCCCGCGTTGATCGTCTGCCCGGCGTCCTTGGTATACAACTGGGCTGCCGAATGCGAAAAATTCACGCAAGATCTGACCATCGAAGTCGTGGCCGGCACGAAAGCGCAACGGCGCAAGCTCATCGCAGCCGTGGCACAGCAATGGAAGAACCCCTCGGAATCCAACGATATGCAGCGTACCGATGTGGTGATCACCTCATACGATTTATTGCGCCGCGACGTGGATGATTACGCCGCCTGCCGGTTCGCATTGATGGTGCTCGATGAGGCGCAATACATCAAAAAACCATGCCACGAAGTTGGCGAAAGCCGTCAAACAGATCACCGCCGAACACCGGTTCGCATTGACGGGAACCCCCATCGAAAACCGGTTGAGCGAACTGTGGAGCATATTCGACTTCCTCATGCCCGGATTGCTCGGAACCTACACGAAGTTCCGAGAAAAATACGAACAGCCGATCATGGCACCCGGTTCGGAACATTCCGTCATGGCCGACAAACTGCAGGCTTTGGTCGGACTGTTCATTAAACGACGTCTGAAAAAAGACGTGCTTACCGATTTGCCTGACAAGTTCGAAAACGTGCTCACCGTCAAATTGGAAGGCGAACAGCGCAAACTCTATGCGGCGCACGAGCAACGGTTGCGCGCCACCCTTACCAAAACCAAGGATGCCGACTTCAATACGAAGAAGATTCGAACCTTGCGGAATTCACACTGTTGCGCGAAATCTGTTGCGATCCGAGACTCGTCTATGCGGATGCGAAAAACGCTTCCGCCAAACTTGACGCCATTTGCGAACTCGTATCCACGTGCATGGACGAAGGCAAGAAAGTGCTTGTATTCTCGCAGTTCACTTCATTCCTTGACCTGATTGGTACACGTTTGGCTGAACAGGGCGTGGACTTCTACACCATCACCGGCGAGACACCGAAGAAACGCCGTGTGGAACTGGTGGATGAATTCAACGGCAACGATGTTCCTGTATTTCTCATCTCGCTCAAGGCGGGTAACACGGGACTGAACCTTGTGGGCGCATCCGTAGTGGTGCACGCTGACCCGTGGTGGAACGCGGCCGCGCAGAACCAGGCCACCGACCGTGCGCACCGCATCGGCCAGACGCAGGATGTGAACGTGTACCAGATCGTAGCCAAAGACACCATTGAGGAACGCATCCTCAAACTGCAGGAGAAGAAAAGCGAGCTTGCCCAACAGTTCACCGACGGCACCGCATCTGGAGGCGTCGGCACACTTAGCAAAGACGACTTGCTCGACCTGCTGGCATAACAATCAATGTACCTGTCGCTTGCTTGAACGCACACGGTACGAAAGCAACAGGCAAAGCGCACACTGCGGCAACACACCATGAGGCGACGTTCATGCCATAGGCAAAAGGCATATGAGGCTAAGATCATGGTTTCCGGATTAAAGATTGATGCCTGCTGATAATAGACGTCAGTGAGACGCGGTTTGCATATTTCCGACGATAGGCGTATATATAATCGTGCAAGTTTCAGGGAAGGTGAAAATCCTTACTGGTGGTAACGGTACGACTGACGTTCATAACGGTCCCATGCCGAAGCCCGCGACCCGCGAAAGCGGCTGATCCGGTGAGAATCCGGAGCCAACGGTCAAAGTCCGGATGGAAGAAACGGGGCTCAACATGAGTGTATCCTCACCAAACAATACCCAAAACAACGACGCCGAAATCGCCAGCGAAAGCATGACGCGCCCCGACAACGCGCATTCCACAGGCGTGGCCGACTCTGGACGCTGGTCCACCAAACGCATCGCCATGTATGCGCTGTTCGTGGCGCTGTCGATGGCCGTCAGCTTTGTGGAATTTCCCATTGTGCCGGGCGTTGAATGGCTCAAATATGATCCATCCGGCATTGTCAGCCTGGTGGCAGGTTTCTCCTACGGGCCAGCGGCGGCGGTAATCGTCAGCGTGCTTGGTTTCCTGCCGCACCTGTTTACCAACCATGGGGCACGCTTATGGCCGTGCTCGTGGCTTTGGCATTATCCGTGCCGGCAGCACTGATCTATCGCAGGAACAAGACCCGCAAAGGCGCGGTCATCGGCATCATCGTCGGTGCGATCGCGGCCTTGGCGGTGGCGATTGTGGGCAATGTGATCGTCACACCGTTCTACGCGCACATGACCACCGCACAGGTCGTGGCATTGATCGTGCCGGCGCTTCTGCCGTTCAACGTGTTGAAATTCACCATCCATGGCGTGGTCACCTTCCTGATCTACAAGCCGATCTCCAACCTGTTGAACCGCTGAGCCTCGTTCACCATATCGATTCCGCATATTGATGAATAGAAAGGAACCTTCCGACCTATGGAAGGTTCCTTCCGTTATATGAAAGACTTTTTCCATGAATCCTGACAGCGCCACGAACACCATCGCGGTCGAACTGCACGATATTCGTTTCACCTACGACTCCGGCGCGACTTGGGCACTCGACGGTGTGAACCTGACCGTCCGCCAAGGAGAACGTGTATGCTTGGCAGGCCCAAACGGATCGGGCAAATCCACGCTTTCACGCATCATCGCAGGGCTTGCCGCACCCGATGCCGGACATGTCACGCTGTTGGGAAACAACGTCTTCGATGAAACCGGCGCGCACGCTGACGCTTACCGTAGCGCCCGGCATGGTATCGGGGCGGTTTTCCAACATCCGGAAGATCAGATCGTCACCACCATTACCGAGGATGATGTTGCCTTCGGTCCGGAAAACCTCGCCATTGCGCATGATGATATCGATATGCGGATCGCCATGTCACTTGACGCAGTTGACATGAGCGAACAGCGAGAAGCCGATCCCACGCGAATGAGCGGAGGCCAACAACAGCGCGTCGCCATCGCCGGCATGCTTGCCATGAATCCCGAAATCCTCGTGCTTGACGAGCCTACCGCCATGCTCGATCCGCAAGGCCGCGCCGACATCATGCATATTCTTGACGAATTGCAGCAGCACGGCACAACCATCATTCTCGTCACCCACCATCGTGACGAATTCGCCAATGCCGACCGCATCATTCGCCTGGATAACGGGCGTATCGTGCAAAGCGCTCGCGGTAATACTGCAAGTATTCCGGAAATGGACGAATCAGACACAGCGCAAGAAGACAGTCCAATTGTCAAATCCAATATCGCAAATGGCGCATCGAATCCAACATCAGCTGTACCAATCATTGAAATCCGTAGTCTGACATACCAATATCCAAACAGTAACAAGCCTGTGCTCGATAAGCTTTCCATGACCATCAATGAGGGCGAAACCGTGGCCATCACAGGGCATAACGGTGCAGGCAAAACCACCCTCGCGCGTCTTCTCTGCGCGCTGGACCAGCCGCAATTCGGCAACATTACCATCAATACCATTCCCGTCGCACGCCACGCGCCAACGGCAATATGCAGTCGCTCAAAACGTGCGGACCGCGAGAAACTGCGCGCCACCATCGGCTACGTCATGCAACATCCCGAACGTCAGCTTTTCGCCGAAACCGTAGCCGAGGATATCGCCTACGGACCACGCAACCAACATCTTGACGAAACGCAGGTATCCGAACGCGTCAATCAAGCCATGACGCTGCTGCATATCGAACATCTTGCCGATCGTTCGCCATTCGACCTTTCCGGCGGACAACAACGACTTGCCGCCATAGCGGGCATCATCGCATGCCAACCGCAGATCCTTATTATGGACGAGCCGACCGCAGGACTTGACGAGGCAGCCACAACCCGCGTGCATAATCTCATCCAAACCCTCCACGCACGAGGCATCACCATACTCATCATTTCCCATTCGCAAACGGAAATCGATATGCTAGCCGATCGGGTGATCGCGCTTGATCGCAGACAAAACGGTAATGACGTCACTCGAGATATCGGAACCAATGTCACTTCCGGAACGGCAGGTTCGAAGAATCTGCACACGCTTGGCTCCGGACGTGCAAAGGGAGACGTCCGTGAAACCGCAGTTTCATGGAACGGCTCGACCCGCGCGTGAAGATGGTGAGCGCGTTGACGGTCATGTTCTCCGCATTCGCCATCCGCTCCTTCTGGCAGTTACTTGTGGCCGCACTGTTGACCGGCATGATCGTTGCGATATCAGGCATCGGCGTGAAACAACTGTTCAAATCGATTCGCGTGTTCCTTGCATTGTTCGTGTTTTGCGGACTGCTCAATGTGTTCTTCGTACGATCCGGCAACGTTCTTACGAACATCGGGCCGATTCCGATCACCGACGACGGTGTACGTATCGCCATACTGTACGCCTGCAGATTTGTTGTGGTCATTATCATCGGAGCGGTATTCCTTGCCACCACCACGCCCACGGCCATCACCGATGCATTCGAAGCGTTGCTCAAACCTTTCGCAAAATTCGGTATGCATGCGCAGGAGATCGCGTTGGTGATGAGCCTTGCATTACGGTTCCTTCCCACGTTAGGAAGCGAAGCGAAAGCCATTGTGGATGCGCAATCAGCCCGAGGGGGCAGCATTGAAACAGGAACATTCGTGCAGCGGGTCAAAGCGATGACCGCCATTATCATTCCGGTATTCGCAGGAGCGATACGCCATGCCGATAATCTCAGCCTCGCACTCGACGCACGATGTTACGAGGAAGGCATCATGCGCACGCGCTGGCGAATCATGCGGATCGCCAAACATGACATCGCCGTAGTCGGTGTGGGTGTGTCGTACATTGCCGCGTTGGCCCTGATCGCTGGACTATGCTGAGCATTCCGGACGGGCATGGCGCTTCACTGATCGCATTGGAACGCGAAACCGCCGAAGAAGCACGTCTGAACACGCGCAGGAACATTGAAAACGGTGTGAACGCCATCAAAGGCGCAGGGGAGTGATATGCAGATTTTACTGCCCTCACGCTACTCTTGAGCAAGCATCATAGATAGGAATGGAACAAGTTATGGCATTAACCAAGAAGCAGGTCAAGCAGTTGCGTGGCCTGGCTACCAAGCTCAATCCGCTCATCCAGGTCGGCAAGAACGATCTGAGCGAAAACGCCATCAAGCAGGCGGATGAGACCATTGAAAAGCGTGAGCTTATCAAATGCTCCGTGCTTGACGGATCCGGACTGACCGCCAAGGAAGCGGGCGAAGTCTTGGCCGAAGAACTGAACGCGGAACTCGTACAGGTCATCGGCAACCGTTTCGTGCTCTATCGCCGCTCCCACCGCAATGACGTGGAGCATATTCGTCTCGTGCGCGAATAAAGCGGGAAACTGACGCGACCAAACATAACAGGGCGGGTACTTTCTGAAAACCAATCAGAAGACACCCGCCTTGCTGCAATGAAAATAAACAATCGAAAGTCAGGAAACCCCATGAAGGAGTGCTATCAGCGCTCCTGATTCCATTCGGGCTTCCATGTGTACTGCATGTCGTACGCGCTGGCCCAGAACATGTATTCGTTCTCCACGCCGGTCACGAAAATGTCGATCAGCTCGCGCTTGCGCTCTTCACTCGCGTCGGCCACCAGTTTCTCGATATGATCGAGCAGCCACACGGAATCCTGCCAGAACTCGTCGGTCTTATACATGTCGACCCAGCTCTTGTACGGATTGTCGTCGAGCGTGTCCGCGAACTCGACGGCAAGACGGTAGCCGTAATCCGCATACACCCAGGCGCACGGCAGCACGGCCACGAGAATGTCGAGGATATCCTTGCCATAGGCGATGGAAAGGATATTCGACGTGTAGGCGCGCGCGAAGGCCGACTGGCGCACATTGTTCATCTGCTCTTCGGTGATGCCATAGCTGGCCAAATAGGAGCGGTGCACTTCGGTTTCCACCTGCAGGGCGCCGTTCTGCACCTTGAGCATGAACGCCATGATTTCAGGGTCGGTGGCCTTGGCCAACCCCAAGGCGTGCACTCTGGCGTAATCGTTCACATAGCGAAAATCCTGCAGCAGATAGAAGGCGAAACGTTCGCGTTGCAGTGTGCCTTCGCCAAGCTCGCGGATGAACGGCTGCTGGTAGCCTTCCTCCCAAACCAGGTCAGCGGCCTTGCGCATGCGCTGCGCGAACCGCGGAAGATTGTTGCGTTGGATGCCTTTGGCGGCGTCGAACTCATAATCGAAATTGGTTGTTGATGTCACAGCAGTCACTAGACATGCCTCCCTACGCTGGTATTAACCATCAGGTTCAAAGGGTTCAGGCCTCACTTGGCCCATCTCAACCCGACAAACACGGGTTCCCCTGCATTACGCCGTACATTATGGCAAAGCCGCGCGAAATACGCAAGAACCCGTCCGCCGAATGGAATCATGCCGCATGATGCGAACGCCAGTGGTGTTCGGTTGAGGGCGAGTGCAAGAATGGAACGTATGACTGAAAAGCAAGTTGCGAAGAAGACCATCGAAAAGCTAGGCTGATCGTCGTGGTAACGTACAAGCGTCAGCAGCTGCTCGCCACCCTGTTCGAATCCATCGAAAAACTCACTGTGGCACCATGGCGTATCATCGTCGTGGACAACGAGCACAGCGATGCGACCCAAGGTATGGTCGACGATTTCCGTGAAGCGATCACCGCGCAGTGGGGCAATACCATCGCCGACCAGTCGGGCAACGAAAGCCGCGTGGTGTACGCGCCGCAATCCGACAACCTCGGCGGCGCAGGCGGCTTCTCCGCAGGTGTGAAGAAGGCATACGAGCTGGGATCCGAATGGTTCTGGGTGATGGACGACGATGTGGCCGTGATGCCCGAAGCCATCGAACGACTCGCCAAGTGGACCGGCAGCCATGATGTGATCCAAGGCAGCCGATACGACTATGACGGTGGCCCGTTTTACTGGCAATACGATTTCATCATTCCCCTCGGCATCCCCAATCCGATTGCTCCGGCCGCATTCGGACGCCCTGGCTACCGCGTGATGGACACCCTGTGTTTCGAGGGGGGTCTGTTCCGCCGCAACATCGTCGAACAGATCGGCTTGCCGGATCCGCGTTTCTTCATCTACTGGGACGACACGATGTACGGCTACCGCGCCAGCAAAGTCACCAACCCGATCGTGGTGCCCGACGTGATTCTGCGCCGCACTCGTGAAATCGGCAATTGGGATATCGCCGGCGTGCGCCAGCTCAACTCCACCTCTGACATGAACCGTTACCACATCATGCGGAACCGAGGCTACATGGCGCGCTATTTCATGGCGTTCGGCGATTACCGTCCGTTGATGTTCGGTCTGGGTACGCTGCTGACCGCCGCCAAGGAAGTCATCCGTCTGGTGATGGTGGACCGAGAGCATGTGAAGACCGGCTTGGTGCAGATCGCCAAGGTTGGTGGGATTCTCGCAAGCTGCTGCATGATCCGGATTGGAAGCCGATGCCGCCGCTCAAGTAATGTTGTCGCGCCGTTTTTCAGACGGCTGTTTCCTTACGATTCGCCCCATGTCGATGCGTCGCGTTGGCATGGGGGCGAATCGTTTGCAGAAAACAATCGCAAATATTTGCGTTTCATTGCGACAGATTATGCAATCGTATTCACCAATTGTGTATTGTCGGCGCGTTTTGGGGCATGGGGCGAGTTACTATGGCGTTTACCGGTTCGATATACCCACTATGTACCTTGATAGGAGAGGTCGAAGATGATTGAAACTGCACAGGCATTTGGCGTTGACATTGGCGGCTCCGGCATTAAGGCAGCCCCGGTTAACCTCGAGAAGGGCGAATTTGCTGAACCGCGTCTGAAGATCCTCACCCCGGAGGTTTCCACTCCGAAGGCCGTTGGCGAAATCGTTCGCCAGCAGCTCGAGCATTTTGAGGTTCCTGAGTCCGCTCCGGTCGGCATCGCATTCCCCGCTCCGATTCATGTTGGCGAGAAGCTCGGCTATATGGCCAATCTGGACCAGTCTTGGGTTGGCGTGGACGTCACCGAAGTGTTCTCCGAAGCTTGCGGCCGTCCGGTCACCGTGGTGAACGACGCTGATGCGGCCGGTCTTGCCGAACAGCAGTTCGGCGCAGCCAAGGGCCAGGACGGCCTGGTCGTCGCCACCACGCTGGGCACCGGCATCGGCACCGCGCTGATCTTCAACGGCGAGCTCATTCCGAACACTGAGCTCGGCCATTTGGAACTGCTCAAGGGCAAGGGTGACGCCGAGAAGTACGCGGCATCCTCCATTCGTGAAAAGCTCGATATGGGCTACAAGAAGTGGGCCAAGCGTCTGACCAAGTATTATTCCCTGTTGGAGTTCTACTTGGATCCGCAGCTGTTCGTCGTCGGCGGTGGCGTGTCCCGCGTGTCCGAGAAGTTCCTGCCGTACATCGACATCAAGACCCCGATCGTCGCAGCCAAGCTGCACAATGAGGCTGGCATCATCGGCGCTGCGTACTACGCAAGCATCAAGCAGAAGTGATGTCGTGAACCATAAAGGTTCCTAACCTTCATATAAGCGAGAGCCGTCCGATGCATCCGTCGGACGGCTCTTGTTATTCCTCTGATGATCGCATGGCGAATGCATCCTTCTTGCTCGATGCAACACTTGCGCAACCCAGAGAGTATGGTGGAGACCATGCGTTTTTCCTCCAGAGTCGATATCAGCGAGCCCAATCCCATCGCCAAAGCCGAAGCGGAAGCCAAAGCAAACGGCATCACACTCGGCAAACTCAACGACTCCAATCCAACCAAACATGCGCTCGCGTCGGAACTATTGCCGGACATCTACGGAGCGGAGCCACGCGGGCAACGATACGCACGCGAAGCGCTGGCCGCATTCCTGCATGAACAAGGCAATACCGCTACCGCCGACGACCTATACATATTGAGCTCGACGTCCGAAGCGTACTCATGGCTGATCAAACTGCTCTGCAATGCAGGTGACGCCGTGCTCGCACCGAAGCCGGGATATCCGCTCATCGAATCGATCGCACGACTCGAATGCGTCGACATGATCGAGTACCAGCAACGTTTTCGACGGATCCTGGTACATCGACGTGGCCGAACTACGCGAAGCGCTTGAAGGTGAAGATGGCGGCCGCATCCGCGCGCTGGTGCTCATCAATCCCAACAATCCGACCGGATCGTACGTCAAAGCGTCGGAACGTGAGGCCATTGTGCGGCTTTGTCATGACCATGAGGTGGCCATCATCGCCGATGAGGTGTTCTACGACTATGATCTTGAACCATTCGATGGCAACGCGCGTCTCGCGGGGGAGACCGGCACGCTCACATTCGCATTGGATGGGTTCTCGAAGACGTTGGCCGCGCCACATGCAAAGTGGGTTGGATCCAAGTGTCCGGCCCGGCGGCTGAAGTGGATGAGGCCAAGCGCAGACTCGACGTGGTCGCCGACGACTATCTGCCAATGAGTGAGATCATCGCCAAACAGATCCCCGCCATGCTGGGCGCCGCAGCCGCGCAGACCGCGCGCGTGCGAGAGCGCGTGCAAACCAACCTCGCAGCCTTGCATACCATGCTGGATGATGACGAGCAGGGCATGGTCAGCGTGTTGCGTGCCGAAGGCGGATGGAATGTGCTTTTGCGCGTGCCCAGCGTGCTTGACGAGAACGAACTGGTGTTGTCCATGATCGAAAAGCACGGAATTTCAGGACAGCCCGGCTATTTCTTCGATATGACGTCGAACGGCTATCTCGCGATCTCGTTATTGCCGGAACCCGACGAATTCAGGCATAACGTTCAGACGGTGCTTGACACCGTCAACACAATGATCGGCTGAAACATGTTGTGGTTCCATCGTCGACACCGATGAAGGAGCCGCACATGTGGGGAACGGGAATAATCCGTGGGTATGGTCAGGCTTTGGAAGCCTCATATTTAGCGCGGATGAGGTCCGTGTAAAAGGCCACGGCCTCATGCGGGCCACCGTCGAACACCACCTGATGATCGTCGACCACCAGCGTGCGGTCGATCGCATATTCCACGCGTGTGATCAGCTCCGTGTCATGCGTGGCGAACACTACCTGTTTGTCGTAACTGAACAGAGCTTTCGCCACATGCGCGGACGCCACCTCGTCCAAACCCTTGGTCGGCTCGTCGGCAACGATCACCGCGGGGGAGAAGCTCAATGCGGAAGCGATCGCCAGCAGATGACGTTTCTCGCTATCCAATGCGGAGGCGGGCTCACGTGCGACCGCCGCCAGATCGAAATGCGCGAACAGATTGCCGATGATCGCCTGGCGTTCGCTTTCCGGCACCTTATGCTTCTTCAACGGTTCATCAATCGCCTCGCGAATGGAATCCGCTTTGTAATAACTGTTCGGAATTTCCTCGCGACGAACGCGGCCGATCATCGATTCGATACGTTTCAGATCACGTTTCACCGACGGATCATACGCAGCACCATTCGCGTCGATACGCACCGAACCGGACGTCGCAGACAATGCGCCATCCAACAGCTGCAGCAACGTGGTCTTACCGGAACCATTCAACCCGATCACAGCCACACGTTTGCTTTCCGGAGTGATCGTCAACGATGTCGGCTCCAGACCGACATTGCCATCCTCATACGTGTGGCCTGCCTGATCTAGCGTGAACGTGACGTCATGCGTCGCTTCGGGACGTTTGGATGAAAACAGCGAATCGAAAAAACCCATGGCAACCATTGTACGGGCGTGCCGAACCCCATTGCATACGAAACGGGGCCGGAAATCCAAACCCCCACAAGGAGTTTAGATTCCCGGCCCCGTCAAGCCTGCGGACAGGATGTCAGGCGAAATAGAATCCCGAGAAATCGTACTTGTACACGCGGTAGATGTACGCACTGTTCAACGTCATCTTGAACTGCGCCAGCAGATCGCCATCCTTGTTGTACTGGCCGAACAGGCCCTTCATGCCCGAATCGATGAGAATCTGGCCGTTGTCCAATTCCTGTGCGGAACTGACATACGGCGAATACGGCACGTTAAATGACGACACTTCCGTATACGTGCCTGCATTCTCGTCGACCAGATACCTGCGATACTGCGACTTCGCCCTGTCTGAAGACAGTTCGGTGGAGATGCCGTCGATCACCGACCAGTCAAAATCAGGACGCGTCAACGAAGTGCCGAAATTGTTATCGAACATATACATGTAATACTGGCCGTCAGGCAGCGAATCATCGGCGACATACGTGATGGAATGCTGTCCGCCGGTATCCGAAAAATCACCGGACTTCGTCAGGAAACTGCTGGCCTCCTCGGTGCCTGACCACACGGATGGCTCGCCGATCATATAATCAAGCGTCGGATCTGATTCCAGATCATCCACCTTGATGATGGTGGACGTCTCACGGGCGGAGAACAATGCGGAACCGTCATCCAACAATTGAATGGTATTGCAGTGCAGCCAATCCCAACGATTCTGGGCGCTCGAATCCGACTCGTCGGTTCCCGCATGCGTGGTGGAGGCCTTATAGCCAGCGAACAGCTCACCGAAATCCACCAAGCGGGTCACACTGCCGGTGGAAGTGCTGAGCTTGATGACCTGATCCTGCACGGCGTTGTCGTCACGGCCGAGCTCGGTGGCCAGCAGCACGATGTCGCCGTTGGAATCCATCGCATAATCATGATGCAGAATGTAGTCGGATCCCAGATCGTAGATCTTCTCCAGCTTGCCGAGACGGTTCATCGCCACCATATGATGCGTGGACGCGGAGAACCACATGAGACCGTCATCATCGAACAGCAGACGGTGCGAACGATAGTAGAGCACCGGAATCTCACCGCGCAGCACGCCGTTCGTATCGTAGTAGAACATGAAATCCTGTTCGTCGGAATCATTGCCGAGAATCGCATACAGGCCGCCGCCCAGATCCTCAACTGAATCGGCTGCGACGGTCTTCTCCAACTGCACCTCCTCATTGCCCAGCAGGGATGCGCCCCTGTGTTCGATGGCATGCGTGCGGGACTTGCCGTCGGCATCGGTCAGCGTGATGGCGACGGTGTTCTTCTCGCCGGGAATGAGGCCGAGCAGCTGGAATTCGTGGGTTTTGCTGTATTGCGATTCCTGATAGGCGTCACGGGTGAAATCCGTATAGCCGTCCGCATGCACGGTATAGGAGACGGCAACCGCGTCGTCGGTAGTGAAATACACATACAGTGACGTGGTGTTGGTGCCGTACGGATCTTCGGTGACAAACATGTCATCCTCTGTTGCGGAGGACTTGCTTTTTTCCTGCTCGAGCTTGTCGTCGGCCATATCCTGATAGTCGGCTGTGTACACGTTCTCGATACGTGCGTTCAGTCGTTCAATCCTGTTTTGTCTGATGGCCGCATCGACATTGTCGTAGCTGGCGAGGCAGACGCCCAATGCGACGGCTGATGCGACGACGGCCGCGGTCCAGCGTCTTACACGAGGATGGTTCGACAAAAGTGGAAGCGATTTCATGACTGATGTCTCCAACAAGGGTTCATCTCACAGCGAACAGTTACATCGCCACTGTTATCCGGAAAACTCGGAACAAGCCGAATGATTTATTGGAAAAATTGTGATAAAACCCTGAAATAACCCTGAAAACGCCGTAACTTACATCAGGGTGAACCACGACTGCACGTCATGAAACAAACCGGAATTATTACGAATCAACTCGTCGTCGCGGCCGTACAGGAACAACGACAACACCGTCAACGACAACGTGAACAACAGCAGCGCCAACACCAGCACGCGCAACAGCCAGCGAAACCGCGGACGTTCGCAATCCAGCGCAATAAGCATCAAAGGAAGCGAAGCCAACGCAAACAGCCAGCCGAAATCGGCGATATAACGCCATCCAAGGCCACCCAGCCGCGCGTCAAGAGCCACGATCAGCAAACCCAACAGCAGGAACATCACCAATGTGGGCCACATGCCGGCATGGCCACGAACGCGCATGCGCTTACGTAGGAACGGGCAAGCCAACGCAGCCAAAGCAAGCGGAACCATGACGAACAGGCCTCCGGGCATCGCCTCCGCAAACCCCCAATCCTTCAAAGGCGCGGGATCGACGGCAAGGAACGGGAACGTATCCGTCCAACGCAACGGCAGAAACAGGTAATATGCGACCGTCCAAACAAAATTCGACCACGACTGATGGTAACTCGTCATATCCGTAACCGTCAGCTGATACGACGAACCGAAATCGAACGGCGAGGAGAAACGCACCATGTTATAGGCGAACAAGGGCACCACCACAACCAATGCGGGCACCAGCACGGCCAAAGGCGTGCGCAACGCATGCAACACGGTGCGCGCACGCCCACGCACGCCGGAACCAGACGCGATGGCACGCAACTGCCCCACAATCGCACGAATCTGCGGCCAGAACAACGGGAACGCGGCAAACGCCACCACCACAAACGACGGACGGCAACCCACATTCGCGGCAATACACACCGAACCGGCGGCCAAACGAGGCAGCGACAACGATTCGACCGTATTCGCACCACCATCGCCACCGGCATCGGCCGCGTTCGGGTGCGCCGCACCCATCCATAGCCATAAGCCCAACGTGCTCAACAACAAGGACGCCGCAATCGGCACCGAATAAAAATTCGTCCGATACCACAAGTACGGGGCGTTCGACGCCAAAACCACAAACACGCACAACATGCTGACCGCAGCCAGCGAAACATGCGGACGCACACGCTCGATCACGCGAATCGTCAACAGGCACGCGAACACCAAAAAAACAAACATCAGCAGCGGCACCGCAGCGCCAGACGGCATCATCAGACCACCATCAACCCACAACGACGTTATCGCACGATACGGCACAAACAACAGCACGCCGGCACCACGCCAAAATACGAATACCACGTCCATTGAAAAACGCATAATCCCAATACACCGGACTCACACCATCGGCAAGCAATTGCTGACGAGTCGTCACATCATACGGATTATCCGCATCGCGCAACGCGTCGGGCACATCCAAATCAAGCCACGCATGACCATCAAGCAACGCCCGAGCCACATGATCATACTGATCATAATCATACGTATACATGCCATCCGTATGAAAACTCAACGCACTGCAGACACCAACTGCCACGCCACCGCCGCAACAGTCACCAACCCAGGAACCGTCAACAACACGCCCAACGCACACGCTGACGCACACTCGACGTATTCAACGGCACCTTCCACAGGCG
>ENA-OPYV01000240-OPYV01000240.1-human-gut-metagenome-genome-assembly--contig:-NODE-240-length-17299-cov-2.257920_pt1 | contig 17299 bp, 21 predicted proteins | sample MGYA00242474_ERZ504485 | MGnify/ENA primary metagenome ERZ504485 (study PRJEB26092, sample SAMD00036263) | human gut metagenome | host: Homo sapiens | study: EMG produced TPA metagenomics assembly of...
CCATCAGCTTCATTGCCCAGAACGTATGGGGCCGGAAGAATGGACCGGGTGCATCGGGTGTTCTGGATTTGCATGGGTTCAAGTCTGGCTTTCTGTGCAGCCTTCAACTGGCTTTTTGCCTGGCAGGATGATTTCTTCCTGGGCTTCTTTTCGGATGTGCCGATGGTGCATCATTTCGGGGCTATCCGCATGCACATTGTGCTGGCCTGTCAGTTTATTGCCAGCAGTTATGAGATTGCCGGTTCGTCGTTGCGCGGCATGGGAAAATCGCTGACTCCGGCCGTGCTCACGGTGTTTGGAACCTGCCTGTTGCGTATTGTCTGGGTGTGATGGGGTATCACCGGTGTGGAGAGGATACGATGTGCTGATGATGGTGTATCCGGTGTCGTGGGTGGTTACCGGATTGCTGGTGCTTACGGCTTACTGGTTGTTTATCCGGAAAAGAGATTGGCTTTGAACTAAAAAGAAAGAGGTTGTCTCAAATTTTGAGACAACCTCTTTGCTATACTAAAGGATGAGTGTGTTTCTTATTCCCACTCGATGGTGGCTGGTGGTTTTGACGAGATATCATAGCAAACGCGGTTCACGCCTTTTACTTTGTTGATAATGTCGTTCGAAACCTTGGCCATGAATTCGTAGCAGGTGAGCCCAGTCGGCTGTCATGGCGTCGGTACTTGTTACCGCACGCAGTGCTACGGCACGTTCGTAGGTACGTTCGTCGCCCATAACTCCTACGCTCTGTACCGGCAACAGGATTACGCCGGCCTGCCATACCTGATGGTACAAGGAGGTTTCGTTGCCGTTTTCATCTTTTACCTTCCAGTCGCGCAAGCCCTGGATAAAGATGTCGTCAGCATCCTGCAGGATACGTACTTTTTCACGAGTGATGTCGCCCAAGATACGTACAGCCAAGCCCGGACCCGGGAACGGATGACGGGGTAATCAGGTGCTCAGGCATACCCAGCTCGCGACCTACGCGGCGTATTTCATCTTTGAACAGCAGACGCAAAGGTTCGCAGAGTTTCAGGTTCATCTTTTCCGGCAGACCACCTACGTTGTGGTGACTCTTGATAACGGTACCGGTGATAGACAATGACTCGATGCAGTCAGGATAGATGGTACCCTGTGCCAGCCATTTCACATCCTGAATCTTATGTGCTTCTTCATCGAATACGTCGATAAAGCCTTTACCGATAATCTTACGTTTGCGTTCGGGTTCGGTTACACCTGCCAGTTCTGAGAAGAACTTTTCGCTGGCGTCTACGCCGATCACGTTCAGACCAAGGCATTCATAGTCGTGCAATACGTTCTTGAATTCGTTCTTGCGAAGCATTCCGTGGTCTACGAAGATACAGGTCAGGTTCTTTCCGATGGCTTTGTTCAGCAATACGGCTGCTACTGATGAGTCAACGCCACCGCTCAGTCCTAACACGACCTTGTCGTCGCCAAGCTGTTGCTTCAGTTCAGCTACTGTGGTTTCAATGAAAGAAGCGGCACTCCAGTCCTGCTTTCCGCCACAGATGTCTACTACGAAATTCTTCAGCAGCAAAGTTCCGTCTTCGCTGTGGAACACTTCCCGGATGGAACTGTACGCCCCAGAGCTTTTTCGTTCTTTGCCTGGTAAGCGGCGATGGCTACTTTGTCGGTAGAAGCGATGATTTCAAAGTTGTCGGGGATGGCAGTGATGGTGTCACCGTGGCTCATCCATACCTGAGAGTGTTCGCGGATGCCTTTCAGTAGCGGGTTCTGGTGGTCGAAAGTTGCCAGGTGTGCACGTCCGTATTCGCGGGTGTTAGCCGGCTCTACCTTTCCTCCGTTGGTGTACGACATGAACTGTGCACCATAGCAGATACCCAGGATAGGATATTTTCCGCGGATGTTGGTTAAATCAACTTTGAAAGCCTTCTCATCATACACTGAGAAAGGACTTCCCGACAAGATTACGCCGATAACCGACGGGTCATCGTGTGGAAACTTGTTGTAAGGAACAATTTCGCAATACATGTTCAGCTCGCGCACACGGCGGCCTATAAGCTGCGTGGTTTGTGAACCGAAGTCAAGAATAATAATTTTTTCCTGCATATTGTGTGTGATGTAAAATGTAATCTATGCGTGCAAAGGTACGCATATTTTTCCTAAATCCGATGTGGCCTTTGATTTTATTTGAGGCTGAAACCTGTCATTTGGAGCTTTGAAAGCCTTATGGTATGCTTTTTTTAAGTTTTATATGTAAATAAGTAAGGAATAAATTTGTACTTTTGTCGCCGTATGAGCAGAATTTTTGGCAATAGATTATGGCAGAAAAACGCACCGGAATTGCAGTGACCGATCCGATGCAGATTATAGCGAACGGACTGACTACTGTGCCGACACATGAACTGATGGATTTTTTACTGAAGTATGTGGCGCAGGAAAAGGTGGAGCGCATCGTGGTGGGGCATCCCAAGCAGATGAACAATGAGGACTCCGAAAATATGAAGTATATCAAGCCGTTTGTGGCGCAGCTGAAGAAGAAGTTGCCGGACATGCCGGTGGAACTGGTGGACGAACGGTTTACTTCTGTGCTGGCACATCAGGCGATGCTTGACGGCGGACTGAAGAAGAAGGCGCGTCAGGACAAGGCGCTGGTGGACGAAATCAGTGCCACGATTATTCTGCAATCTTATTTGGAATCAAGAAGAATGTAACTTAATAAATTTTTGAATAATATGATTTTACCTATTTATGTATACGGGCAGCCTGTATTGCGTCAGGAGCTCAAGATATTACGCCAGATTATCCGGGCTTGAAAGAGCTGATTACAAATATGTTTGAAACGATGGACCGTGCCGACGGCGTGGGACTGGCTGCTCCTCAGATCGGGCTTCCTATCCGTGTGGTAGTGGTGAACCTGGACGTGCTGTCGGATGATATGCCGGAGTTCAAGGATTTCAAGCGTACGTACATCAATCCGCATATTCTGGAAACAGGCGGTGAGATGGTTTCAATGGAAGAAGGCTGTCTGAGCTTGCCGGGTATCCACGAAAGTGTGAAGCGTCCGGACAAGATTCACGTGACATACCTGGATGAAAACATGCAGCCGCACGATGAGTGGGTGGAAGGCTATCTGGCCCGTGTGATGCAGCATGAATTCGACCACCTGGATGGTACCATGTTTATCGATCATTTGTCGGCTTTGCGCAAACAGATGATTCGTGGCAAGCTGAACGGTATGGTGAATGGTAAAGCTCGTTGCTCTTATAAAGTGAAAACAGTGAAATGATCAAAAGAATCCTATACATATTATATATAGGTATGTTTTTCCCCGGTGGTTGCCCTGTCGCAGATTAATACGGACAGGGTTATGACCATCGGGAAAAATGCACTTTTATTTTGAGGATTATGTCCTCTCTATCCAGTATTTCAATCAGGTAATCGGGGCGAAACCGTATCTGGCTGAACCGTATTTTTACCGTGGACTGGCCAAGATGAACCTGGATGATTATCAGGGGGCGGAGGCCGACTGTTCGCAGGCGCTGGAACGCAATCCTTTTGTGGTGAATGCGTATCAGATTCGCGGTATCTCACGTATCCGCCAGCAGAATTATCAGGGGGCTATTCAGGATTACCGCAAGGCCTTGAAGATGGATCCGGAGAATATCAGTCTGTGGCATAACCTGGCTTTGTGCCGGATGCACGAGGAGGAATATGCGCAGGCACGTGCGGATTTGGATACGCTGATTCGTATCTCTCCGCGTTATACGGATGCGTACCTGATGCGTACGGAGGTGTCGCTGAAGCAGAAGGATACGCTGCAGGCTATGAACGATGCGGACAAGGCCATCGAGATGGACCGCTATAATCCGGATACATGGTCGTCGCGGGGTATGCTGTTCTTGCAACGCGGAAAATATAAGGATGCAGAAACGGACTTGACGGAGGCGATTCGTCTGTCGGTGCGTAATGCGGGCGTGTATATCAACCGTGCGTTGGCAAGATACCATCAGAATAACCTGAGAGGGGCGATGTCGGATTATGACCTGGCACTGGATGTAGACCGGAACAATTTTATCGGACACTATAACCGTGGCTTGCTGCGTGCGCAGGTGGGGGATGACAACCGCGCGATTGAGGATTTTGACTTTGTGCTCAAGATGGAGCCGGACAACTTGATGGCCCGTTTCAACCGGGGCTTGTTGCGCGACCGCACGGGTGATTATCCCGGAGCTATCGAGGACTATTCGGCGGTGCTGGAAGAATATCCCAACTTCTTGGCCGGATATCAGTATCGTGCGCAGGCCAGAAGAAAGGTGGGTGACCTGAAAGGAGCGGATGCCGATGAGTTTAAGGTACTGAAAGCGCAGATTGAAGCGCAGAACGGTACGAAGAAGCAGACGGCTTCGAACGACAAGACGCGTAAGAAATCGGATAAGAACGTGGAAAACTACCGTAAGATTGTGGTGGCCGATAATGATTCGGAAGACGATCGTTACAAGACGGATTACCGTGGAAGGGTACAGGACAAGAATGTGACGATTTTGCCGCAACCGATGTTTGCCCTGAATTACTACGAGCGTCCGGAAGAGGTGAAGCGTCAGGTCAATTATTATAAGGGTATCGACGATTTGAATGCACGCAGGGTGCTTCCGCATCGCCTGCTGATTACGAACAACGAGGCTTCGTTGTCGGAAGAGCAGGTGAAGCAGCATTTCGCTTCTATTGATGAACAGACGGCTGCCATTGTGAAGGAGTCTGGTAATGTGCTGCATTATTATGCCCGGGCACTTGACTTCTATCTGGTGCAGGACTTTGACAATGCGTTGAAGGATTTGGATGAGGCTATCCGCTGTGACTCTACGTTCTTCCCGGCTTATTTCAGTCGTGCGCTGATTTATTACAAGCAGTTGGAATACCGTAAGCGCGACCGGAAGTTTGAAGTGGAAACGGTAGAGGAACAGAACCTGCAGGTGCGTTCGTATGACTATAATAAGGTGCGCGAAGATTTGGACCGTGTGATTGAACTGGCTCCTGACTTTGTGTATGCATATTATAACCGGGGTAATATCCTGGCGGTGATGAAAGACTATCGGGCTGCACTGGTAGATTACAACAAGGCCATTGAACTGGATCCCCGTTTTGCGGATGCCTATTACAATCGCGGATTGACGAATATCTTTCTTGGGAACAATCGCCAGGGTATTCAGGATTTGAGTAAGGCGGGTGAACTGGGAATATTCTCGGCCTACAATAATATCAAACGATTTACGACAATAGAGGAGAAATAAATTGGATGCAATATTTTTCTTTAACTAAAAAGTTTATATTTTTGCGTCTCAATAATAGATTAATACAAAAAGACTATGGTTAAGATAACTTTTCCTGACGGCTCCGTTCGCGAGTATAACGAAGGAGTTACTGGTCTGCAGATTGCAGAAAGCATCAGTTCCCGTTTGGCACAGGATGTATTGGCTTGTGGGGTGAACGGTGAAACTGTGGATTTGAATCGTCCTATCAACGAAGATGCAAACTTCGTTCTTTATAAATGGGAAGACGAACAAGGAAAGCATGCCTTCTGGCATACAAGTGCACACTTGCTGGCTGAGGCATTGCAGGAATTGTATCCGGGCATTCAGTTCGGTATCGGTCCGGCTATCGAAAACGGATTCTATTATGACGTAGATCCGGGTGAGGCTGTGATTAAGGAAGGTGACCTGCCTGCCATTGAAAAGAAAATGGCTGAACTGGCTGCCAAGAAGGAAGAGCTGGTTCGCCAGAGTATTTCAAAGGAAGATGCCTTGAAAATGTTCGGTGACAGAGGTGAGACTTACAAGTGTGAGCTGATTTCTGAATTGGAAGATGGTCACATCAGTACATATACTCAGGGTGCGTTTACCGACCTTTGCCGTGGTCCGCACTTGTTGTCTACTGCTCCTATTAAGGCTATCAAGCTGCTGTCAGTAGCTGGTGCTTACTGGAGAGGTCAGGAAGACCGCAAGCAGATGACACGTATCTATGGTATCACTTTCCCGAAAAAGAAGATGCTGGATGAATATCTGGTAATGCTGGAAGAAGCCAAGAAACGTGACCACCGTAAGATTGGTAAGGAAATGGATTTGTTCATGTTCTCGGATACAGTCGGTAAGGGACTTCCGATGTGGTTGCCGAAAGGCACTGCTTTGCGTATCCGTCTGCAGGACTTCCTCCGTCGTATCCAGGCACGTTATGACTATCAGGAAGTAATGTGTCCGCCTATCGGTAACAAACTGTTGTATGTGACTTCAGGTCACTACGCAAAATATGGTAAAGACGCATTCCAGCCTATCCATACTCCGGAAGAAGGCGAAGAATACTTCTTGAAACCGATGAACTGTCCGCATCACTGTATGATTTACAAGAACTCTCCGCGTTCTTATCGTGACCTGCCATTGCGTATCGCTGAATTCGGTACGGTATGTCGTTACGAACAGAGTGGTGAGTTGCACGGATTGACTCGTGTACGTAGCTTTACACAGGATGATGCGCACATCTTCTGCCGTCCTGACCAGGTGAAAGATGAGTTCCTCCGCGTGATGGACATCATCTCTATCGTGTTCACTTCTATGGGTCTGGAAAACTTTGAAGCACAGATTTCTTTGCGTGACAAGGAAAACCGTGAAAAATACATCGGTAGCGATGAAAACTGGGAAAAGGCAGAACAGGCTATCGTGGAAGCTTGTGAAGAAAAGGGTTTGAAGGCGAAAGTGGAATACGGTGAAGCTGCATTCTACGGTCCGAAACTGGACTTCATGGTGAAGGATGCTATCGGTCGTCGCTGGCAGCTGGGTACCATTCAGGTGGACTACAACTTGCCGGAACGCTTCCAGTTGGAATACATGGGCTCAGATAACCAGAAACATCGTCCGGTAATGATTCACCGTGCTCCGTTTGGTTCAATGGAACGTTTTCGTGGCTGTGCTGATTGAACACACTGCTGGTAAGTTCCCGTTGTGGCTGACTCCGGATCAGGTGGCTATCCTGCCTATCTCTGAGAAATTCAATGACTATGCCGATAAGGTACGCATGGAATTGAAAAAGTATGACGTACGTGCATTGGTGGATGACCGTAACGAAAAGATTGGCCGTAAGATTCGCGACAACGAAATGAAACGCATCCCTTACATGCTGATTGTGGGCGAAAAAGAAGCCGAAAATGGTGAAGTTGCCGTACGTAAGCAGGGTGAAGGAGACAAAGGAACCATGAAAATCGAAGAATTTGCAAAAAATATTGCAGAAGAAGTTCATAATATGATAAATAAAATGGGTAAATTTTGCAGCCGTTTGCTGACAGAATCAAAATTTCTGCGGCAAACGGACTTTAAAATAAATAATTTATAAATTCAAAAAACAAACAGGAAGACACTATTTTTAATGAAAAATGACACGTTAAAAGGGCAACACCGAATCAACGAACAGATTCGCGCCAAAGAAGTACGTATTGTGGGAGATGATATTGAATCGGCGGTATATCCGATTGCGCAGGCTTTGAAACTTGCGGAAGAACACGAAGCCGACTTGGTCGAAATTTCACCTAACGCAGTTCCTCCAGTTTGTCGAATTATAGATTATTCTAAATTCCTCTATCAGCTGAAAAAACGCGCAAAGGAACAGAAAGCTAAACAGGTGAAGGTAAACGTGAAGGAAATCCGTTTTGGACCTCAGACTGACGAACACGATTACAACTTCAAACTGAAACATGCCATCGGTTTCTTGCAGGATGGAGATAAGGTAAAAGCATACGTGTTCTTTAAAGGACGTTCCATTTTGTTCAAGGAACAGGGAGAAGTGCTCTTGCTCCGTTTTGCTAACGACTTGGAAGACTATGCAAAGGTAGAGCAGATGCCGTTGCTCGAAGGAAAGAGAATGACTATATCATTGTCTCCGAAAAAAGCCGGGAGCTCCGAAAAAGGCTGCAAAACTAGAACCTGCGAAGGTGGTTGAAACCAAAGAATAAAGAAAAGAAAGTGCGTAACGTGCCGGTATAGTGCGTTACCATGTGAATAATAATAATTAAAATTTTAACAAGATGCCAAAGATCAAGACTAACTCCGGTGCTAAAAAAAGATTCGCTCTTACCGGAACAGGTAAAATCAAAAGAAAGCACGCTTTTCACAGTCACATTTTGACTAAGAAGACTAAAAAGCAGAAAAGAAACCTTTGCCACATGGGCTTAGTTGACAATGCTAACTTAGCTCAGGTAAAAGAACTTCTTTGCATGAAGTAATCTTAACAAAAGCGTAAAAACGTATCATTTTAAATTATTAACCGAATGCATTAGCCTCAAGTCCGATTGAGAATATATCGGCGCTATCATTCAAAAAAGAATTAAAACTATGCCAAGATCAGTAAATCACGTTGTCTTCTAGGAGACAAGAAGAAAGAAAATTTTAGGTTTAACCAGAGGTTATTTTGGTGCAAGAAAGACGTTTGGACCGTTGCTAAGAATACTTGGGAAAAAGGTCTGACTTATGCATACCGTGACCGTAAGAACAAAAAACGTAACTTCCGCGCATTGTGGATCCAGCGTATCAACGCAGCTGCTCGTCTGGAAGGTATGTCTTACTCTAAGTTGATGGGTGCATTGCACAAAGCAGGTATTGAAATCAACCGTAAGGTGTTGGCTGACTTAGCTATGAACCACCCTGAAGCATTCAAGGCTGTGGTTGCTAAAGCTAAAGCTGCTTAATCTCACCGGAGACGGAGACAATGTATAAAGGATGCCCCTAAAATGGCATCCTTTTTTTGTGCATTATTTTTGTATATTCAAATATTTGTCGTATATTTGTCATAGAAAAATTGAAGCCGTACTTGCAGAATCGGGAAACTCATCAAATCTAAAGAAATACCGAGACAAGCTTCTACTTCCAATGGCGGGCCACGCCTCGGGTAGCATTTATGCCGGTGGATTACAAAGGAGGGGAGCACTCAAAACCTGTCATTCGGAGTTTCGTCACGCCTCGGGTACGGCTTCTCCTTTTTCATAAAAGCGAAGAATCTTGGGTTTAGCGAGTCAAGGTTCTCGTTTTTTATGAGTTTACTTTTGGAACGTTTGTTTACTTAGATAATATAAGAACTATGAGGAAGCACATTTTAATGTCGTTGTGTGCCGGCTCTCTTTTGTTGGGGGCTTGTGCTGGAAAAGGTGAGCAGAAAATGAGTGTGTCACAAGAACCGGATACTTTGTTGATGCTGGTGGGCAGTTATGCAAGTGCAGATCAAGAAGGGATAAAGACGTATCGCTTCAATCAGGAGACGGGAGAGGCTGTGCTGGCCAGTACGTTGTCTGGGATTGAGAATCCGTCGTTTTTTAGTGCCGACGGAAGACGGTACGCATGTGTATGCCGTGGGAGAGACGGAAAAAGGGTTTACGGCTAATGCGCTGGCATTGGATACGTTGACTTCGGGGCTGGCGTTGCTGAACAGCCAGTCTACGGGTGGAGCTTCACCGTGTTATATTACGGTGAGTCCGGATGGCAAGTTTGTGTTGACCGCCAATTACATGGGAGCGAATATTACGGTTTTCCCTCGTCTGGCGGATGGAAAGTTAGGAGAGGGGCATGTCATTTCCTTCCAGGGAAAAGGAGCCGATAAGGAACGGCAGGAGCAGCCTCACTTGCACTGTGTGTATTTCACTCCCGACGGGAAGTTGCTTTTGGCAAACGATTTGGGACTGGACCGTATTCACGCTTTTCCGGTAAAACAAACTCCAGGAACGAAAGGAACGGATTTATTGGATGAAGCGGCTGCTTTTGATATTGAGTTGGCTCCAGGTTCAGGTCCGCGTCATACTTGTTTTGACAAGCAGGGAAAACATGCGTATCTGTTGACGGAACTGTCTGGCGAAGTAGTGGTGTGGACGTATGATGGAAAGGCCCTGATACAGCAGCAAGTCATCAAGGCAGATACGGTGGGCGCGAAAGGTAGTGCGGATATTCATCTGTCGCCCGATGGAAAATTCCTGTATGCTTCCAACCGTCTGCAAGCAGATGGCGTGGCTATTTTCAAGGTTTCTCCTTCCGATGGTACACTGACCAAGGTGGGCTATCAGTTGACGGGCATTCATCCGCGTAATTTCACGATTACACCGAACGGCAAGTTTCTGCTGGTAGCTTGCCGGGATACCAATGAGATTCAGGTGTTTGCGCGTGATGCAGAAACCGGTCTTTTGCAGGATACTGGCAAGACTATCCATACCGATAAACCGGTTTGTCTGCAATGGGTTATGAAATAAGTAATTAAACCATATACTTATACGGCGGGGAAAGAGAGGCGGAAACGGCTTCCTTTCCCCGCTGTGCTTTGTACGCTGATTTGTCCCCCGTGCAGGCTGATAATCTGTTTACAGAGGGTAAGGCCGATACCGGAACCGTTATTCTTAGTGGTGAAGAAAGGCACGAAGATACGTTCCGTCACTTCCGGCAGCATACCTTCTCCGTTATCGCTGATTTCGAAAATGAGTTCCTGGGCATGAGTTTCTACCTGGATGCGAATGTCCGGATGGGAGCGATGGGCACATGCTTCACGGGCATTCTTCAGCAGGTTTATAAATAGCTGCTCCATCTGTGTGCGGTCAGCATACCAGGTGAGCTGGGAAGACGGGCATTTATACTGCACTTCCAGTTCCGGGTAAAGTCGTTGCAGGTCGGAAAGAAACTGTTCCAGTGGGATTTCCGTCTTCATCGGGGCCGAGATACGGGTCAGTTTCCGGTAATTTTCTACAAACTCCAGCAAGCCTTTTCCCCGGCGGTAGATGACCTGTAGCCCTTGCTGTATGTAGGTATGCGTACGTGCATCATCAGGATGCTCCTGGCTTCGTTCATTCAATGTATCTGCCAGAGAGATAATTGGGGGTGATGGAATTCATGATTTCATGCGTCAGTACCCGTATCAGCTTTTGCCAAGCTTCCATTTCTTTGTACTCCAATGCGCCGTGGATGTTTTTCAAGCTAATCAGCCGGCAGGTTCGTCCTTGCAGCTGGATGTGAGTGACCGACAGGGAGAGGTCGAAAGTGGCGTTTCCTTTTTGCAGGTGAGCACCTGCTGGTTTTCCTGAATGGCCGTGCTGATTTCTTCGGGCAGATGGGCGCAGTGTCCCAATAGTTCGCGGGCTGCCTTGTTCATCCATTCCATCCGGTTGCTTCGGTCGGTGACGAGGACGGCCGTATCTACCTTGTTCAGCAGCATTTCATAGTATTGGTGCTTTACCTCCTCATCTACTATACGGGTGCGCAGGTTCTTCAGAGCCTGTGAAAGTTCTTCTGCTAACTTCTGCATCTGCGGGTCGGCAAAAGGTGCGCAAACCCGCTGTCCCAGGTCATTCTGTTTCATGCATTCCACGAGCCGGTACATGGTTTCAGTCTGCCGGATTTGTATGCGGTACAGGCTGTAACAGATGCCAATGAGCAACAGTCCGCAGATGATGGTACAGAACCACAGTCCATGCAGCATGGCTAAAACACCTGCGATAATCAGACCTGTCAGTCCTAAAATGTGCAGTATCAGGTAGTATCCATACGTTTTCATAAGCCCCATTTTTCCAGTTTCCGATAAAGTGCAAAACGTGTAATTCCTAATAGTTCGGCGGCCTTGCTCATGTTTCCTGTGCTCACTTTCAAGGCCCGTTCGATAGCATTCTTTTCCAGTTTCTCTAAGTTGAGTTCTTCCGTCAGTGCAGGCTGGTGCGCGGCGGCATTCCCTTGTGGAAACAAGAAATCATCCGGTTTCAGGAGTCCGTTTTCGCTCAGAATGACGGCACGTTCACGGTGTGCTGTAACTCACGCACATTACCCGGCCATTCGTATTTCAGCAGCTTGTTTTTGGCTTCACGCGTCAGTCCCTTGATTTCCTTGCGGTATTTCCGGTTGTACTGATTCAGAAAATGTGTAGCTAACAGCAGAATATCTTCTCCACGTTCCCGTAAAGGAGGGATGTGAAGTTCCACAGTATTGATGCGGTACAACAAATCCTGACGGAATTTTCCTTCTGCCACCAACTGATGCAGGTTGGCATTGGTGGCACAAATCAGCCGTACATCGATGTGTATCGGATTGACTGCCCCCAGTCGGGTGATGCACTGCTTTTCGATGGCCGTCAGCAACTTGGCCTGCATGGGCAGGGACAAGTTGCCGATTTCATCCAGAAACAACGTACCCCCTGAAGCTGTTTCCATTCTGCCGGGTTTCGCTTTCCGGGCATCCGTAAAGGCCCCCTTTTCGTACCCGAAGAGCTCACTTTCGAACAACTGCTCCGGAATACTTCCCAAGTCGATGGGAATAAAGACCTGTTCCCGGCGGGGAGAGAAGAAACGCAGCATGCGTGCAGCCAGGTCCTTCCCGGTACCATTTTCTCCCAGTATGAGCAAGTTGGCATCCGTATCAGAAAGCTTGTAGATGGTTTCTTTTACCTTCTGCATGGCGGGGGAGTTGCCAATCAGTTCCGGAATGCGATCGTCTCCCTTCAGGGCCTGTACCTCATTCTGCAACCGTCCTACTTCCTGGCGTGAACGGCTGAGTTTGACGGCAGCCGACAATGTAGCCAACAGCTTTTCCTTCTCCCATGGTTTGGAGATAAAATCAGTAGCCCCGGCTTTAATGGCCTGCACCGCTTTTCCCGTATCCGCGTAGGCCGTCATGAATACCACTACCGCTTGCGGGTCGATACGGAGGATCTGCTTCAGGTAGTCAAACCCTTCCTGCCCGCTGATGGCATCCCGCTGGAAATTCATGTCGAGCAGAATCACATCGGGATGGAAGGTAGTCATGAAATGTTCAATCCGTGTAGGCTGTGTAGTTACTCGAATCTGCTCCATATAAGGCTCTAACAGCAGGTTCAAGGCGAAGAGCACGTCTTCGTTATCGTCAATGATGAGTATTTTTCCTTTTTCTTCCATACAATATCAAGGTGTCTTTCGCAAAGATAATGCTTTTTTGCATGTGCTGTATGTGCATTTTCGCACGCTTTTTGTGCGGATGCGCACACGGTGTGAATTTGCTCGATTCCTCTATCTTCTACATAATCAGTGCGTTATCTGAATGGCACAGTTTTTGGATATAAAAAAGCAGATAACTATGCGTATGAAGATGGGAAACAAGATACTGTGGCTTATGAGTTGCCTGCTTTTTTGCGGGCAAGTTGTGTGGGGAGAGAAGCTGACGCTGCAAGAGGCTATTCAGTTGGCGCAGGCCAGCTCTCCAGAGGCAGAAGCTGCTCGGCATACCTACCGGGCAGCTTACTGGAGTTACCGTTCGTTTCGGGCAGACTACCTGCCTGAGGTAAGTTTGTCTGCATCGCCTTATCTGAACCGGCAGATTAATAAGGTAACCCAGCCTGACGGTACGGAACTGTTTCTCCGCCAGAACCAGCTGGCTACCGACCTGACGCTTTCCGTCAGCCAAAACGTCTGGTTCACGGGAGGTAACTTGTTCATGCAGACCGCCGCCCAGCGTATGGATGAACTGGGCGAGAAAAGCACGGCTTATAACACCCAGCCTTTCACGGTAGGTTACCGTCAGTCGCTTTTTGGCTATAACTCCTTGAAGTGGAACCGCCGCATTGAGCCCGTCCGTTTTCAGGAGGCTAAGAAAACATATAGTGAGACGCTGGAGCTGATTGCTTCGAAAACATGCGAGTTGTTTTTTGCACTGGCATCTGCCCAGTCCGACTTGGAGATTGCCCGAGCCAACTATGCTTCCGCTGATACCTTGTATCGCTATGCCCGCGGACGGTATCGCATCGGCAGCATTACGGAGAACGAGATGTTGCAGCTGGAAGTGAACAAACTGACCGAGGAAACCAACCTGATGAAGCCCGTATCAGTGTGGAAGACGCGATGCTTACCTTCTGTTCTTTCTTAGGTATCCGGGAGGAAGAAGAGATAGAGGTGATTCCGCATGACAGTGTGCCGGATTTTGAAGTGCCTTTTGGACAAGGCACTGGAACAGGCCCATTTTCACAGTCCGGAAATTGAGACCTACCGGCGGATGCAGTTGGAGAGTCGTAGCCAGTTGGCCTCTGCTCGTGCCAGTCGGGGACTAAAAGCGGATTTGTACCTTCAGTTTCGGACTTTCGCAGACCGCTGCCCCGTCTTCGGGATTCCTATCGTGACCCGCTCGACCAGCAATACGTGAGCCTGTCCGTAGTGATTCCGATACTGGACTGGGGGAGAGGCAAGGGAAAGTGCGTGTGGCCAAATCGAACATCGAGCTGGTCAATACCCAGGTGGAACAGGGCATGAATGATTTTGAACTGAACGTGCGGCAGATGGTACGGCAGTTTAATCTTCAGGCACGGCAGGTGGAAGTAGCCTCCCGTACCGACGAAACAGCCCGCCGACGGTATGAAGTGGCACTCCGCCTTTACCTGATGGGCAAATCCTCGGTGCTCGATTTGAATGCGGCCACTACGGAGAAAGATACCTCCCGACGCAATTATATCGAGGCTCTGAAAACCTACTGGATGCTGTATTACGGACTCCGCAGCCTGACGCAATATGATTTTTACCGGAACTGTCCGCTGACTGAAACTTTACCTGAAATATAACACAAACCGATTATGGATATACAATTGAAAAAGAAACCCTGGTACGTTCGCTATCGCCTTTATCTGGCGGGCGGCGTACTCTTGCTGGCCGGACTGATTTATGTGATTATACTGGCTTCCGGCCCCCAGCGTTTACGCATTGATGCGGACTCTGTGCAATTGGCCGAGGTGAAGCAGGCCCCTTTCCGTGAATACGTGGACGTGGAAGGAGTGGTGCATCCCATTCTGACTTTGATGGTCAATGCCCGCGAGTCGGGTAATGTAGCCCGCATCGTAGCCGAGGAGGGAAGCCTTTTACAGCAGGGAGATACCATCTTGCTGCTGACCAATCCGGACCTGTTGCGCGAGATAGACGACCAGCGGGATGAATGGGAGAAGCAACGCATCTCTTATCAGGAGAAGGCCCTTGAGATGGAACAGAAAAGTCTGACCCTGAAACAACAGACACTGGAGGCTGCTTACGAGTTGAACAAGATACGGAAAAGCTTTGCCTGGAGCAGGAAGAATACCGTATGGGCATCCGCAGCAAGGCGCAGCTGGAAGTGTCGGAAGATGAGTACCGCTATAAAACGGCTTCTACCCAGCTGAAGATGCAGAGCCTGCAGAGCGATTCGGGCATGACGGTCATTCGCAGAGAGCTGTTGCGAAACGACCGGGAACGGGAACAGAAGAAGCTGGAGCGTTCTTTGCAGCGTATGGAAGAGCTGGTGGTACGTGCACCGACCGATGGGCAGCTCAGTTTTGTGAAGGTCACATTAGGCCAGCAGGTGGCAGCCGGAGAGAATCTGGCGGAAGTGAAAGTGATGTCGCAGTTCAAGGTACATGCTTCCCTGAGCGAATACTACGTAGACCGGGTGACGGTAGGCCTGCCGGCATCCGTAACTTATCAGGGAAAACGCTATGCCTTGAAAGTCAGCAAGGTGGTGCCGGAGGTGAAAGACCGCACCTTTGATGTGGACTTAGTCTTTACGGGAGAAATGCCTGAAAACGTCCGTCTGGGAAAAAGCTTCCGGGTACAGATTGAGTTAGGGCAACCGGAACAAGCCTTGGTAATTCCGCGCGGTAATTTCTATTCGCAGACCGGCGGACAGTGGATTTACAAACTCAATGCCGACAAGACCCGGGCGAGAAGGGTTCCGGTGATAATCGGGCGTCAGAACCCCCTGCAATACGAAATAACCGAAGGTTTGCAGCCCGGCGATTGGGTGATTACCACAGGATATAATAACTTTGGCGACGCGGAAGAGCTGGTGTTTAAGTGAATGAACCAGATGCTTTCACCTGCTTCCAGTACTTCCCCGAAAGTACCGGAGTACTGCCTAAGAAGTACTGTAGTACTTTCAGGGAAGTACTGAGAACGCTTAAAGTGAAGAATTACAGAAAGTTGGGAAATTAATAGTGAATATTGGAAACAGTGACTCTCCGGAGTATCCTATAGTCGAATATAATTATTGATTTATGAAAGGGAAAATAAACACATAACTATTGCTTTGGGAATCTGTCTTTTATTGGCAATGATTGTACTGGGGCTTAAAAACCGTAATACTATATATACCTGGTTTTTGGGCGATGTCCAGACGCTTTATATGCAGGCAGATAGTTTGTACAGACAGAAAAGATACGAGGAGGCTGCGACTCTGTACTCAAAACTGGCGAAAATAGACACAGCAAAAACGTTGCCAGTTTATTTTGGGCGATATATATTATCAGGGTAAGACAGGGGTAAGGAATTACAAAAAGGCCATGAAGTTATTCCTGGAATTGGCAGATAACGGCAATGCAGATTCTCAGAACAATCTGGGCTATATGTATGCTTATGGCATAGGAACAGACATCGACTATTCTAAAGCTAAAAAAATATCTCAGTCTGGCTGCTTTGCAAGGACACTCTCAAGCGCAAGTGGGATTGGGCAGTCTTTACAGGCATGGCTGGGGAGTCACCAAGAGCTATTCGGAAGCATTCAAGCTATATAAAAAAGGCTGCGGCACATGATAATACTGATGCTATGAATAATTTAGGATATATGTACACATTCGGTTACGGAACTTCAACCAGTGCGGGCGATGCTATATACTGGTTTGAAAAATCTGCTTCAAGAGACAATGTCTCCGCCTTGTTTAATCTGGCTGTGTTTCATATAGAAGGACATGGATACCCCAAAGATTTATCGAAAGGAGCTGAACTTCTTTCAAGAGCGGCTGAACTGAATTCTCCCGCAGCGCAGTTCAATTTGGGATTGATGTACTATTTCGGAAAAGGTGTTGAGAAGGATTATGCCAAGCAAAACATTTGTTCCAACAGCGTCCGCCCAAGGACATAACCATGCGTTGGAATTTCTCATGAAGGTGGAGAATAAGGAGAAGGTTTCTGAAACCGATTCAATCTTTGATTGGAAATTGAGGCGATATAATGTGGTATTAAAAATACCTGATTTTATAATTGTTGACACGAATGAGTGAAAAGATATGATTGTACATTACCTGAAAATAGCCTGGCGTAACTTGCTGAAATACCGTATGCAGAGTGTGGTCAGTATTTTAGGACTGGCCGTGGGCTTGGCATGTTTTGCCCTTTCTGCCTTCTGGATACATTATGAGATGACGTACGATACGTTTCATCGTGATGCAGACCTTTGTATCTGGTTGGAGTGAATGACGATAGTTTCGGCGGGTCTTCCGCGAGCTCACGCCTTATGCCTTGGGACGTTACCTAAAGGAACATTATTCGGAAATGAAGATTACTGTT